>JGIcombinedJ30088_10006161_pt1 | contig 10123 bp, 9 predicted proteins | sample PinacodermPK_FD_30088 | JGI IMG/M metagenome (IMG submission 30088) | reverse complement strand
GGGGCGGCGGGGGCCGACGCGTCCACGACGATCAGCCCGGCCGGCTGATCCGCCACGAAGGCCAGCGAGCCGGCCGCGGCGATGCCGCGCGGGAACCCGTCGCCCAGATACTCGCCGACGCGTTGGACGTCGCCGGCCACGTCCACGATGTCGAACCCGAGAGAGTTGTCGCCCACGAAGACGCGCGTGCCCACCGCGGCCACGCCGACGGCCTGGCCGCGCGTTGCGGAGGTGCCGGTCAGCCGCGGCGCCGACGGATCGGACAGGTGCAGCCGGCGGAGGCCGTCGTGGCTGTTGGCCACGTAGACCGCGTCGCCGACGGCGGCCAGCCCCAGCACCGGCTGATCGAAGTCGTAGACGCCGACGGGCGCCGGCGACGCCGGACGCGACACGTCGATCACGTGGACGGCGGATCCGACGCCTATGACCAGATGGTTGCCGCCGGCCGCCAGCGCCGCCGCCGGTTCGGGAGTCGGAACGGACCCGATTCGGGCCGAAGACGGCGCCTGCGCCTCGGCTCCACCGCCCGCGACGACCGCCCCTCCGACCGCCAACGCCGCGCCGAGTACGAGAGATAGGTTTCGCATGGATGCTCAGGAACGCCGCGAGGCCGGCAACAGCCGCCGCTCGAGCGCCTCGGCCTGCAGGGCCTCGACGTCGCTCGCGGTCAATGGGAAACGGCCGTAGTCGCGCAACGGCCGCTCGGTGTCGAAGCGCCGCTTGTAGGCGGCGATCCAGTCGCCGGCCAGCTCCCGCTGGGCCGTCGCCAGATCCAGCGCGCCCTGGCAGACGAGACGCCGCAGATGCCGCTCGAGCTCGTCCTTGACGTAGGCGTTCCAGACGACGCTGCGATACGGCTGGGGCCAGAGGTTGCTGGCGTCCGAAGCGCCACCCAGCTCCGGCGTGATCAGGAAGTCCAGCTCGTAGTCCCCGGCGCGCCGATAATCGACGCCGTAAGCCTCGAAAACCTGGCGCGGGACCTGCGACCTCACGACCGGACCGCCCGCCGGCGCACCGTGGCAGATGTCCTCCACCCCGACCGGCCGGACGCTGCCCGGCGTGAGATCGGGCCTCGGCAGCAGCAAGCGGGACGTCGGGCCGAGGCGGTCGATCGTGGCGGCCGGCGACGTTGCACCCGTGGGTCCGGGCCGAACCCGAACCCCGTCGCCGCCGGACCACGTCACGACGGCCATGAGCAGGACGGCCGCCGCCGCCAGGCCGCGCAGCGCCCACACCCGCTCCCGGGTCCTCGCCGCCGGCACCTCCAGCGCCGCGCCCAGCCGAGCCCGCGCAACGTGCAGGGGAACCATCTCGACCGACCTCTCCCGGCAGGCCCGCCCCACCTCGCTCGCCGCCGCGGCCAGCTCGGACCTGCGCCGCTCGCACCGCGGGCACTCGGCAACGTGCGCGAGTGCTCTCGACTGGCGACGCGCCGAGAGCGCACCTTCGTCGGCCAACAGCAGCAACTCGCCGTCCGACACGTGCCTGACCTTGCGCCACATGGCATTACCTCTCGTCGGCGCGGCGCAGCCGCGCCAGCGCGCGTGCCAGCGAGTTGGCGACACTGCCCAGCGAGATGCCGAGCACGCGCGCGATTTCGCGATACCGGAGACCCTCCGCCCGAAGCTCCAGACAACGCCGATCCCGTGCCGGCAGCGCGTCGACGACCGCCAGCAGCCGGGCCTGCCGCTGGCCGCTCAGGTAGCGATCCTCCGGGGTGGGCGTCGCATCGCGGACCGAGCGGGGATCGAGCAGCGACCGCAGGCGGCGCCGCCGCGCCTCGCGGGCCCGGTGCCGGAGGGCGAGGTTGTGGGCCACCTTGAAGATCCAGCCCCGCAGATTGGACCGGTCCCGCCCACGCGCCACGTGGTCGAACAGCGCGAGAAAGACCTCCTGGACGATGTCATCGCCGTCCCGGTCGGTCACGCCGAGCGCACGCACGTAGCGGTGCACGCCCCCGCGATGGGCATCGAACAGGCACAGCACCACCTCGCGGGCGTCGCTCAGCGTCGCCTGCGCGACGGTTTCCTCGACGCCGAGGGGCAGGTCGAGTGCGTGATCGTGAACCGCGGGCGCCATGCGTTCTCGCGGGGCAGTCTACACCGGCGCGGGAACCGGGTCGAAGGGTTGAAGGGCCGCGGGTCCGGGTGCCTCGCGGTGCGCCGCGAGACCGGGTGCGCCCCGGCGGACATTCCGCCTGAACGGATCGCGGGGCGATGGAATATACAGGCATGAGTCCATTGCCAGCACGTCGTACTTCCGTCGTCCCCGCCGCCGCGCGACGCCGCCCCGTGTCCCGGCGCACGCTCCACCGGCTCGCCGTCGTCGGCGCGACCTTGCTCGGCCTCGGCGCCCCGGCGGGCGCGGCGGCGCAGACCGGGTCGCTGACCGGCACGGTCACCGATGCGCAGGGCGCCGCGGCGCCGGGCGCCACGGTCACCGCGCGGCCGGCGGCCGGGCCGCCGGTCACGGCAATCACCGACGCGGTCGGCGGGTACACGCTGGCCCTCGAGCCCGGAACATACACCGTCACCTTCGCGCTGAACGGCTTCGAGACGCAGCGCAGGGAGGGCGTGCAGATTGCCGCCGGCGAGGCAAGCGTCGTCGACGTGCTGCTGCCGCTGGCGGCGCTGACCGAGCAGGTCGACGTGGTCGGGGTCACCCCGCTGCCGGGAGTCGGCGTCGATCCCGACCGTCTGGCGGCGGCGATAACCGTGATCGACGGCGGCGATCTCGCGGCGCGCGGCGCGACGTCGATGGCCGACGCGCTGAACGAGCGCCTCGGGGCGGTGACCCTCGAGGGCACGACCACGAACCCCTTCCAGCCGACGCTCCGCTTCCGCGGCTTCACCGCCTCGCCGCTGCTGGGCCTGCCGCAGGGCATCGCCGTGTATCAGAACGGCGTGCGCATCAATGAGCCGTTCGGCGACACCGTGCAGTTCGATCTCATGCCGCAGTTCGCCCTCGATCGGGTCCAGCTCAGCGCCGGGTCCGACCCGACCTACGGGTTGAACGCCCTCGGCGGCGCACTCGCCCTCGGACTCAAGAACGGGTTCGACAACCGCGGATTCGGCGGGGAGTTCTCCGCCGGCGCGTTCGGACGGCTGCAGGCCACCGCCGAGTACGGCGCCGGCAACGGAGCGTGGGCGTTCTACGCGGGCGCGACGCACTTCACCGAGGAGGGGTGGCGCGTGGAGTCCCCCTCGGAGGTGACGCAGGCCTTCGCGGACGTCGGCTACCGGGACGGGGGCGTCGACGCCGGCATCAGCTTCACCTACGCCGACACGCTGCTGACCGGCAACGCGGCGGCGCCGGTGGAGCTGCTCGAGGTCGACCGGTCGGCGGTGTTCACGTTCCCGGACCAGACCGAGAACCGGCTGGGCTTCGTGCAGGGCCGCGCCAACGTCGCCGCGTCCGACGTCTGGTCGGTACAGGTCACCGGCTACTACCGCGATCTCGACCGCCGCACGCTCAACGGCGACGAGGCGGAGTTCGGCGCCTGCGACGACGACGCGCTGCCCGCCGGGGCGCCGGAGGGAACCCTCTGCTTCGGCGCCGACGACGATGACGACGACGACAACGGGCACGACGACGACGGCAACGGGCACGACGACGACGACGATGGGCACGATGACGACGACGATGGTCATCATCACGCGGACGACGATGACGACGATGACCACGGCGACGACGACGACGACGCCCACGACGGCGACGACGACGACGATCATGACGAAGAAGAAGCGACGCCGCTGGTCGACCTCGTCTCCGGCCGCTTCATCACCAGCTTCGACGCCGCCGGCGACGGCGCCTACAACCGCACCACGACCCTGGCGCAGGGGTACGGTGCCACGGTGCAGGCGACCGCGACGACCGGCGACGGCTCGCGCGAGAACGTGTTCGTCGTGGGCGTCTCGGCCGATCTGGCCGACGTCGCCTTCGAGTCGAGCAGCGAGCCGGGCTCGCTGACGGCGGACCGGGGCGTGTCGGGATCGGGCCTGCTGACGAGCCTGTACGGCCTCGGCGGCGACGACCTGTTCAACACGAAGCTGGAAACGGCGAACAGCGCGTTCGGGCTGTACATCAGCGACACGCTGTCGCTGTCCGAGCAGTTCCACGTCACCGTTTCGGGCCGCTACAACCGCGCGGGCATCGACATCGCGGACAAGCTGGGCACCTCGCTCGACGGCAGCCACACCTTCGGGCGCTTCAACCCGGCGGTGGGCGCCGTCTTCCAGGCCGACGGGAACACCTCGTTCTTCGCGCGGTACTCCGAGTCGAACCGCGCGCCGACCGCGGCCGAGCTGAGCTGCGCCGACCCGGCCGAGCCGTGCCGCGTGCCCAACGCCTTCGTCGCCGATCCGCCGCTCGAGCAGGCCGTGGCGCGTTCGTTCGACGTGGGGGTCCGGGGCCGCTGGCGGGCGGATGCCGGACGGGGCGAATGGTCAATGGCGGCCTATCGCACCCGGATCGACGACGACATCCTCTTCATCGCCTCGCCGGAGCTGATCGGCACCGGCTACTTCCAGAACGCCGGCGCCACGGCGCGCTCGGGGCTCGACGTCGAACTCAGCGGCGGCTTCGCAGGCACCGGCTGGTACCTGAGCTACGGATTGGTCGACGCGACGTTCGAGTCGCCGCTCCTGCTGCCGAGCGACGAGGAGGTCAACGACGCCGCCACCGACGAGGGCGTTGCCGTCGCGCCGGGCGACCGGCTGCCGGGCATCCCCCGCCACAGCCTGAAGGCCGGCGTGCGGCAGGATCTGACCGACGCCTGGGACCTCGCGCTGGAAGCGATCGTCTCGTCCAGCCGGTTCTTCCTCGGCGACGAGGGCAACGACCAGATCCCGCTGGAGGGCTACGGAATCGTCAACCTGCGCTCCTCCTATCGCTTCGACAGCGGCGTCGAGCTGTTCGCGCGCATCGAGAACCTGCTCGACAGGAAATACGCGACCAGCGGCGTGCTGGCCGAGCTGGAGGTCTTCCTGCGCGAGGTGCCGGACGCCAGCGATCCGCGGTTCATCGGGCCGGGCATGCCGCGCGCCGCGTTCGGAGGCGTGCGCGTGCGGTTCTGACGCACCGCTACGGCGTACCGGCACCCTCCTGCAGCAGCGCCGCCAGCGCCGCCGAGGCGATGTTGCCGCCGCTGAGGACCGCGACCGTCGTGCCGTCCGCGGCGGCGTCCTCGCGTCCGGAGAAGAGCACCGCGGCGACCGTGGCGGCGCCGCTCGGCTCGACGACGAGCTTCGCCCGCGCCGCCAGCCAGCGCACCGCGGAGATGATGGCTTCGTCCTCCACCGTCACGATGTCGTCGACGTACGCCGCGACATGGGCGAAGGTCAGGTCCCCGGGGCGCACCGGCAGCAAGCCGTCGGCGATGCTCGCGACGCTGTCGAGCGTCACCGGCGCGCCCGCCTCGACCGAGCGGGCCATGGCCGCCGCGCCCACCGGCTCCACGCCGATGACCCGGGCCGCGGGCCGCGCCCGCTTGACGGCCGCCGCCACCCCGGCGATGAGGCCCCCGCCGCCGATGGGAACGTAAACGGTGTCGGCGGCCGGCGCATCCTCCAGGAGCATCCTCCAGGATCTCGCTACCGACCGTGCCCTGGCCGGCGATGATTTCCGGGTGGTCGAACGGCGGCACCATGGTCAGACCGCGCGCCGCGGCCAGCGCCTCCGCCCGGCGGCGCCGCTGCACCGAGGTGGTGCCCTCGAAGAACACCTCCGCGCCGTACGACCGCGTCCCCTCGACCTTGACGGCCGGGGCCGTCTCCGGCATCACGACCACCGCCGGCAGCCCGAGCCCGCGGGCCGCGCACGCCACCGCCTGCGCGTGGTTGCCCGACGAGTAGGTGATGACGCCGCGCACGTCCGGACCGGACGCGATCTGCGCGACGAGGTTGCTGGCGCCGCGGATCTTGAACGCCCCGGCCACCTGCAGGTTCTCGCACTTGAGCCGGAGCGGGCGCCCCGCGACGTCCGAGACGTCGACGAGCGGCGTACGGCGCACCACGCCCCGGATCCGGCCGGCCGCCGCCTCGATCGCCGCCGATTCCACCAGGGCGCTCATCGGCCCGCGGCTCCGGCGGTTGGGCCGTATACTGAGCCGCGTGATTCGGCCGATCTCACCCGTCGCGACAGGCTGGCTGCTTCTGCTGTCGGTGCTCTCATCGCTGCCTGCGACCTCCGTCCCGGCCCGCGCACAGCCGCCGGAAGAACCGATCGGCGGCTACGTCTTCGACGTTCGAGGTACGTTGGTTCCGTTCAGCCGCAACGTCGAGTTGGCCGAGAACCGCGGCCTGCTTCCGCTCGAGACCCCGGGACGCGGCCTCGGCTACGACGTCGGCGGACACGTGTACCTGTTTCGCTTGTGGCAGGTCACCTTCGGCGTGGGTGGCAGCTACCATGCGTCGAGCGCCGATCAACAGGCCGGGGACCCCGCCGCGGATCTTCCGGGCCCGACGTCCCGCAAGCGCTTCTCCGCCCTGTCGTCCCAGCTCTCGTTCAACTTCGGCCACCGGAACGGCTGGAGCTACCTGAGCGGCGGGCTCGGATCGTCGCGGCTCTCGCTCTTTCGGGTCGACCCCGAACAACCGGGTTCGGAACCCGCTCAACGCACCTCGAGCACGCTCAACTACGGCGGCGGCGTGCGCTGGTTCCTCAACCCGCGCCTGGCGTTCACCATCGACATCCGCTTCTACGCGATCAGTCCGCTGCCGCCGACCGAGGAGGCCCCCGGCTCTCCCCGCATGACGCAGACCACCTTCAACGTCGGCGCCTCGTTCCGCTGAGCCACCATAATCACCGCATGCACCGGGAGACGTTACTCGATTTCTTCGACGATCGCATCCGGTCCGACCGGCCGTTTCTGGTCTACGACGGGGGCTATCGCACCTACACCTGGTCCTACGCCGAGATCCGCCGCGCCGCCCGGCGGTTCGCGGAACAGCTTCGCGACCAGGGTCTGGCGCCGGGCGACCGGGTGGTGCTGTGGGGCGAGAACCGCGCCGAGTGGATCGTCGCCTTCTGGGGCTGCCTGGCCGCCCGGACGGTGGCCGTTCCGATCGACCTGCGCGCGTCGCCCGATCTGGTCGGGCGCGTCGTGCGGATCGTTTCGGCCCGGCTGGTCGTGGCGGGCGAGGGTCTTCGGCCTGCGCCGCTCCCCGGCGTCGAAACCTGGGCGCTCGACGAGTTGCTCGGGGGCAGCACCGCGCACGATCCTCCGGCGCCCGACGCGCCCGTGCCCGACCTCTTCGATGACGCCGCGGAGGGGGGCGCCGCGGACGGCCCGAGCCGCGCAGACCTGGCCGAGATCATCTTCACGTCGGGGGCCACGGCCGATCCCAAGGGAGTCCGGATCACGCACGCCAACATCCTGGCCAACATCGTGCCGGTCGAGCGCGAAATCCGGAAGTACGCCCGGTACGGGCGCCCCTTCTTTCCGCTCCGCTTCCTGAATCTGCTGCCCCTGAGCCACATGTTCGGCCAGGCCATGGCAACCTTCATTCCGCCGATGCTGGAAGGAGTCACCGTCTTCATGCGCGGCCACAACCCGGCCGACGTCGTTCGCCAGATCCGGAGCCGCCGGGTGTCGGTGCTCGTCTGCGTACCGAAGATCCTCGAAGTGCTGCGCGACTACGTCGTGCGCCTCGCACCCGAGGTCGCCGCCCCACTCGAGCGGCCCGAGCACGTCGCGCGGCGCTGGTGGCGCTACCGCCGGGTGCACAGGCTGTTCGGCTACAAGTTCTGGTCTTTCGTCGTCGGAGCGGCACCCCTCGATCCGGAGGTGGAGGCGTTCTGGTCACGGCTGGGGTTCCTGGTCATCCAGGGCTACGGCCTGACCGAGACGGCGCCCATCGTCACCCTGAACCATCCGTTCCGGACCCGGCGCGGATCCGTGGGCCGACCGATAGCCGGCATCGAGGTCCGGATTGCCGACGACGGAGAGATCCTCGTACGCGGCGACAACGTGACCGGCGGGTACTACAACGCGCCGGAAGCCACCGCGGCCGCGTTCCGGGACGGCTGGTTCCATACCGGCGACGTCGGCGCCCTCGATGCCGACGGCCGGCTGACCGTCCAGGGGCGCAAGAAGGAGATGATCGTCACGCCGGACGGCCTGAACGTGTTCCCGGATGACGTGGAGCGGGCCGTGCGCGAGAGCGTCGGCGTGCAAGACGCCGCCGTGGTCGGCGGCGGATCGGCCGGGCGCGAGCACGTGCACGCCGTGTTGCTGCTCCATCCGGGCGCCGACCCGGACGCCGCCGTCCGGGACGCCAATGGGAGGTTGGAGGACCATCAGCGGATCCGCGCGTTCTCCGTCTGGACCGGTCCTGCGCTGCCCAGAACCGAAGGCACGCAAAAGCTGAAGCGCCGGGAGCTGAAACGCTGGGTGGACGGCGACGATCGGCCGGCGGCCGGCGCGAGCAGTGCAGCGGCCGGCGATACCGTCGAGGACGTGGTGGGCCGCTTCGCTCACGGACGACAGATCACCGGCGCCACCACCTTCGAGGAGCTGGGCCTCGGCTCGCTGGAGCGCATCGAGCTGGCCCTGGCCCTCGAGCGCGCATTCGACTGCACGATCGACGAGGACGCCCTGGCGCGGCTCGCCGACGTGGACGACCTGCGCGGGCTGCTGGCCGGCGAGCCGCGGGGACGGGCGGCCACGGTCGCAGCGCGAACATCGTCCCCGGACGCGGGTTCCGAGACTTCGATGGCGTTTCCCACCTGGAGCCAGCATGCGGCGTCGCGCGGCATCCGCCGACTCGCCCAGGCTGCGTTCCTGCTGCCGCTCACCCGGGTCTTTGCCTGGATCCGGGTCGAGGGCCTCGATCGACTCGCCCACGCGCACGATCCAGTGCTGTACGCCGCCAACCACCAGAGCGTGATGGACGGGCCCGTGATTCTGGCCGCGCTGCCGCCGGAGCGCCGCCGCCGGGTCGCCACGGTCGCCGCCCGCGAGTGGTTCGCGCCGCACTTCCACCCGGAGCGCCACACGCGGCTGCAGCGGATCGCCACCGGCCTCGCGTACTATCTCGGCGTGCTGTGCTTCAACGTGGCTCCTCTCCCGCAGCGCGAGGCGGGCGCGCGCGAGGCGATGCGGCATCTCGGCAGCCTGCTCGGACAGGGGTCGTCGGTCCTGATATTCCCCGAGGGGCGGCGCCGGGAGACGGGCCGGATCGACGCGTTCCAGCCGGGGGTGGGCATGCTCGCCTCGCGGATGCGGGCGCCCGTGGTGCCGGTGCGCATCGACGGGGTCGATCGCGTTCTGCCGGTGGGCGCGCGCTGGGCCAGGCCCGGCCGGGTGCGGGTCGCGTTCGGCGATCCGATCCGCGCCGAGGGCGACGACTTCGCGGCGATTGCGCGGCGGATCGAGGACGCCGTCAGGGCGCTCTGATCCCGCGGCCCGCGGATGGGGCCGGCCACTCCTATATAATCTTCCCCGCTTCAGGAACCAACGTGGCAAAAGACGACCTCATCGACGTACAGGGCACGATCGTCGCAGTGCACAGCGGCGGTCTCTACCGCGTGCAGTGCGATTCCGGCCACGAGGTGCTGGCCCAGTTGAGCGGCCGGATGCGCCGGTTCCGCATCAAGGTCGTCCCCGGCGACCGGGTCACCGTCGGCGTCTCCCCGTACGACCCGGCCCGCGGGATCATCACGTTCCGCGCGCGCTGAGCCCGGCTTTCCCTGGCGGGCGCTTGATGGACTGACGAACCAGGCGATGTTCGACGATTCAGGGGCGGAGCCGTCCGCGGCCGGGGCACCGGCGCCCGCATCGGACGATCCCGCGATCCAGCGGTTCCGGGCCTGCCGCTGGCACGACGAGGTGGACGGCGGAACGGAGTTCTGCAAGCACGGCGAGGTCCTGCCGTACGCCGGCCGGAACGGCTTCAACCCACGCGCCTGGTGCCCGGAGTGCACCTTCTACAAGGCGCGGCGCAAGACCCGGAAGCGTGACGACGCGGACCTGGACGACTTCGACGTCTAGCCGCAGGCGACGATTGTCGGGCTAGGAGCTTGCTAGGAGTCTGCGCCGTAGAACGGTGCAGACTCCTGGTCAGGCCCGGCTGGGCGGCAATCGGAGCCGCAGGCGACGATTGTCGGGCTAGGAGTCTGCGCC
>JGIcombinedJ30088_10006158_pt1 | contig 10125 bp, 11 predicted proteins | sample PinacodermPK_FD_30088 | JGI IMG/M metagenome (IMG submission 30088) | reverse complement strand
AGGTCCACCCGGTCCACCTTGAGCCGTTCGAGGCTGCCCTCGATCGACGCGCGGACCTGGTCCGGGAAATTGTCGCGCCGCGTCGCGTCGAGGCGGACCTTGGTGCTGATATGAGGGCGCTTGTCCGCCGGCAGTTCGCCGATCAACCAGCTTATCGCCTTCTCGGACTCGCCATTGCCATAGTCGGCGGCCGTGTCGAGCCAGTTCATGCCCGCGTCGAGGCAGGCCGCGATGCATTCCCGCTTCACCTCGTCCGGCGCGTGGAGCAGCAGTCCGCCGACGAACCCGCCGCCAAGCGTCATTTCGGAAATCTCGATATTCGTGCGGCCGAAGCGTCGCCTGTTCATGGGGGCGTGGGTCTCCGTCGGTGTCGTGAAATGTCGGGTTGGGGCTGCTGTCAGCCGGGGTCGTTGTCCGGCTCGGCGTCTTCCTGCGCGAGCGGTTCGGCGGCTGCGAAGGCGGGGTGAGCGGAAAGCCTCGCGTCTATCGCAACGATGTTCGGATAGGCGGAGAGGTCGCAGTCGAAACGCCGGGCGTTGAAGACCTGCGGGATGAGGCAGACATCGGCCATGGTGATCCGGTCGCCGAAGCAGCATTCCCCCGCTGTCCGGGCGAGCTCCGGCTCGATACCGCCGAAGCCTTCCGCAATCCAGTGCCGGTACCAGGCAAGCACCTGGTCCTGGCTGCATCCCATCTGCCGGCGGAGATAGATCTGGATGCGGAGATTGTTCACGGGGTGTATGTCGCAGGCGATCAGGCCGGCAAGCGCCCGGACGCGCCCACGCTCGACCGGGTCCTCCGGCAGCAGCGGCGGCTCCGGGTGCGTCTCCTCCAGATATTCGAGGATCGCGAGCGACTGGCCGAAAACCGTGCCGTCCACCTCCAGCGCCGGTACCAGGCCCTGCGGGTTCTTCGCGCGGTAGGCCGCCTGTTTGTGCTCGCCGCCGTTGCGCGAGAGATGCACATAGGCGGATTCATGCGCCGCGCCCTTGAGGTTGAGCGCGATGCGCACACGGTAGGCGGCCGTGCTGCGCCAGTAGGTGTAGTGGATCATGGGTCCCCAAGCCTCCCGCGGGGCGTTTGCGTCGGCGACTATAGAGGCAATGCGCCATGGCCGGAAACGAAGCCCGGCCGCCTTTGCCGCCGGCGCGCGGGTCGGCTATGAGTGGCGCGGGACGGGGCGGGACAGGACCGAAACCCGCTCGCTGCCGGAAACCCAGGAGCCGAAGATGAAAGAATTCAGGGACGGGCCGCTTCCCGACAAGATGATGGGCGAGGCTTGGCCGGCTGTGCAGCCGGGCGCGGACCCGGTGCTCTACGGCTATGCGGAGCTCCGCCCGAACGATCCCGTCGAGGTCCGCAGCCTCCAGACTTTCGAGCTGGTCTATACGGTCGGCCGCTACGGCCTCGACGACACCGGCAGCATCCGGGTCTCGTTCCGCTCGCTCGGGGACTGGGGCAGCCTCCAGATGGACGACCCCGCCGGTTACAACTATGTCACCGCGCGCTCCAGCAAGGGCGTGCCGATCCGGCTCTCCTATGTCTCGCACGGCGCCCCGCGCCCGCGCTGGAAGGCGCTGACGGCGCATGTCATGGGCGGTTTCCTGCGCGAGGGCGACACCATCCACATCACCTTCGGCGACACCTCCGGCGGCTCGCCCGGCATGCGGATGCAGACGATGGTGGAAATGGACTTCCAGTTCCGGGTGCTCGCCGATGTCTGCGCCGTCGGCCACCATGTGCCGATCCCCAACTCGCCGGCGATTTCCGTCGTGCCGGGGCCGCCGGTCTGCTGGCGCGCGGTGTTGCCGTCGCTCCGCCGCCCGGGCGAAACCTTCCAGTTCGGCCTGAAGGCGGAGGATGTCTGGGGCAACCCGACCGACCGTGCGAGCGGCCGGTTCACCCTGGAATGCACCTGCCGGTATCCGGCCTGCCGGCGGAAGTCGATTATCCGCTCGGGCGCAAGTCGATCTGTTTCGAAGGCCTCTCGGTCGCCGAGCCCGGCGTGCTGCGCATCGCCGTGCGGGACGAGGAGGGCCGAACGGCGGCGGAATCGCATCCGCTTGTCGTGAGGGACAGCCCGTTCGGCGGCTATTGGGGCGACCTGCACGGACAGAGCGGCGAGAGCATCGGTATCACCACGGCCCGGCAGTATTTCGACTTCGCCCGCAACAAGTCGTTCCTCGACGCGACCGCCCACCAGGCCAACGATTTCCAGGTCAACAACACCTTCTGGGAGCATGTGAACGAACTGACGGCGGAGCATCACCAGGAGGGCAGGTTCGTCACCTTCCCCGGCTATGAGTGGTCCGGCAACACGGCCGTCGGCGGCGACCGCAATGTCTATTTCCGCCGCGAGGGCCGACCGATCCACCGCTCCTCGCATGCCCTGCTGACCGACCGCTCCGACCTCGACACCGACGCACCCAACGCCAACCGCCTGTTCGAGATGCTGGCGGACGAGGACTGCTTCATCTACGCGCATGTCGGCGGCCGCTATGCCGACATCGGCTATGCGCACGACCCGCGCCGGGAAGCCGCGATGGAGATCCACTCGGCCTGGGGCACCTTCGAGTGGCTGCTGACGGACGGGTTCCCGCTCGGGCACCGCTCCGGCGTGGTCTGCAACAGCGACGGCCACAAGGGCCGGCCGGGGGCGAGCTATCCGGGCGCCTCCACCTTCGGGGCCTATGGCGGGCTCACCTGCTTCTACGCCACGGAACTCAGCCGGGACGGCATCATGGATGCAGTCCAGCGCCGCCACACCTACGGCACGACCGGCACACGCATGCATCTCGACGTCCGCGCGCGGTTCGCCAGTGGCGGAAACCTGTTCGACCGCGACCCGCATGCCTTCGAGGGCGAGGCGCCGCAGCCGGTCGGCGAGATCATGATGGGGGACATCGCCCAGACGGACGATGCCGCCGTCACGCTTTCTCTTGAGGTCGTGACACAGGCGCCGATCGAGCGGATCGAGGTCCGCAACGGCATGGAGGTCGTCCGGACGCTTCGCCCGCACGGCGCGGACGAGCTCGGCTCCCGCATCCGCGTGCTGTGGAGCGGCGCCGAATACAGGGGTCGCGGGCGCGAGACCAACTGGAAGGGCCGCGCGCGCTTCCAGCATGCCGCGATCTCGCGCATGGAGCCCATCAACGCCTGGAACAAGGAGCGCCTGCTGGAGCAACGGGGGCGGGATACCATCGTGTTCGACGCCATCACCACGGGCAATTTCGGCGGCTTCGACGTGTGGCTCGACGAGGGGCCGGACAGCATGCTGCACCTGACGAGCAATCTGGGCGCGCTCGACCATCCGCTCTCCGAGATCGGCCTGGACGACTGGGTCATGGAAGCGGGCGGGCTGGAACGGCGGATCAGGGTGTTCCGGCTGCCGGAGGAGCTCTCCTGCCGGGAATTCTCGACGGAACTGGAAGTGCCGCTTTCGGCGAAGGGCGACAACCAGATCTGGGTGTCGGTGTTCACCGAAGACGGCTTCCAGGCGTGGAGCAGCCCGATGTTCCTTTACCGCGAGGACGACTGGCCGCGCTGACCGGATCGGCGCTGCAACAGGAGTTTCATAAAGTCGGTCTAAGGTCGCAGCCATCCGAAACTCCGGGTTGGAGCGATGGCGCGCATAGCGGTCAACGGACTCGGTCGCATGGGCAAGCTGTTCCTGCGGGCGATGGACGATGCCGGGCGGCTCGGCGAAATCGTGCTGGCGAACGACAGGGCGGGCGATGCTGCCTCCCACGCGCATCTGCTGGAATTCGATACCGTGCATGGCCGCTGGGGCGCCCGGATCGACCATCGGCCGGGCGCGGTCCGGGTCAACGGGAATGACATTGAAATCACCGAGGCGGATCGCATCGAAGACCTGCCGCTGGCGCAGCGCGACATCGACCTGATTGTGGACTGCACCGGCCGCTTCAAGAGCATCGAAGCGCTCCGGCCCTATTTCGANGCCGGCGCCGCAAAGGTCGTGGTGTCCGCGCCCGTCAAAGAAGAGAGGGCGGTCAACCTCGTCTATGGCGTCAATCATGCGCTCTACGATCCAGAACGCCACGATGTGGTGACGGCGGCAAGCTGCACCACCAATTGCCTGGCGTCCGTCGTCAAGGTGCTGCATGAAGAGATCGGCATCCGCCACGGCTCGATCACGACCATCCACAGTGCGACGAATACGCAGACGATCGTTGATCGCCCGCACCGGGACCTGCGCCGGGCGCGTTCCGCGCTCAATGCGCTCGTGCCCACGACGACGGGTTCGGCGACAGCCATCGGGCTCATTTATCCCGAACTCGCAGGGCGACTGAACGGGCATGCCGTGCGGGTGCCGCTCCTGAACGCCTCGTTGACCGATTGCGTGTTCGAGCTGGTGCGCGAGAGCGACGCAGCGGAGATCAACGCGCTCTTCGCAAAGTGGGCGGAGGGGCCGCTCAAGGGAATCCTCGGCTACGAGGCGCGGCCGCTGGTCTCGACGGACTTTCTGAACGACCCGCGTTCGGCCATCGTCGACGGGCCGGCGACCATGGTGGTGAACGGCACGCAGGCGAAAATCTACGCCTGGTACGACAATGAATGGGGCTACAGTTGCCGCCTCGCGGACGTTGCAGGCCTCGTGTCGGACAGTCTCGAATGAAGGCACAGCCTCCGACCGGACGCGGCGCGCTCGCCGCCTATATCGCGGTCACCGCGGCCTACTGGGCCTTCATGCTGACCGACGGCGCGCTGCGGATGCTGGTGCTGCTGCATTTCCATACACTCGGCTTCTCACCCGTCCACCTCGCATACCTTTTCCTGCTCTACGAATTCATGGGCATCGCGACCAATCTCTCGGCCGGTTGGGTTGCGGCCCGCTTCGGGCTCACCTCGACGCTTTATGCCGGACTGGGCCTGCAGATCTTTGCTTTGGCGGCGCTTACGCAACTCGACCCGGCCTGGACGACGGCGCTGTCGGTCGCCTTCGTTATGGCGGCGCAAGGCCTCTCCGGCATTGCCAAGGACCTCTCGAAGATGAGCGCCAAGAGCGCCGTCAAACTGCTCGCGCCGGCAGGCGAGCAGGGCGCACTGTTCCGCTGGACGGCGACGCTCACGGGCTCGAAGAACGCGGTGAAGGGTCTGGGCTTCCTGCTGGGGTCCGCGCTGCTGGCGCTTGTCGGCTTCGAGGCAGCGGTGATCGGCATGGCGGCGGTGCTGGCGGCGATCCTGGCGGCGGTCATGGTCTGGATGCCTGCGGGCCTGCCGCGCGGCGATCGGAAGGCGAAATTCCGCGAGGTCTTCTCCAGGAGCCCGCTGGTGAACCGGCTTTCCGCCGCGCGCCTGTTCCTGTTCGGCGCGCGGGATGTGTGGTTCGTCGTGGCGCTGCCGGTCTATTTCTACACCGTGCTATCGGACGGGACGCCGGAGGCCGACCGCGCCGCCTTCTTCCTCGTCGGCGGCTTCATGGCGCTCTGGATCGTCGGCTATGGAGCCGTGCAGGCGCTGGCCCCGAAACTGCTGCGGGCGCGGGAGAAAAGCGTCGGCGATGCGATCCGGCTGGCGCAGCTCTGGGTCGGGGCGCTTACGGCTATCCCGGCCCTGCTGGCTGTCGCCGCGGCGGCAATGGAGGGCGGTCTTCTGACGGCGGTGCTCGTGGCCGTGCTGCTGGTCTTCGGCGGCGTATTCGCCCTCAACTCCTCGCTGCACTCCTACCTGATCCTTGCGCTCAGCCGCAGCGAACGCGTATCGATGGATGTCGGCTTCTACTATATGTCGAACGCCGCCGGTCGCCTGACGGGCACGCTGCTGTCCGGCATCACCTTCCAGATGGGCGGCCTTGTCGCCAGTCTTGCAGTCGCGGCGGGCATGGCGGCGCTGAGTTGGGTGTTCGCGGGCACGCTCGTCCGCCGCGCCGGAGTCGAAGCAGGACAGAAGGGCGAGGCCGATGCAGGGGGATGAGTTGCTGGAGGCCGGGTTCGCGTTCAAGACCGTGGAGTTTGCGGTCGCGCGGGCGTTCCAGGAAGCGAAGCTGCGTGCGGCCGGTATCGACGCAGACCGCTACGGCGAGTGGGCCGACCCGACCTTCCTTGGGCATGGCGCGCTCAAGGCCATGCACGAGTCCGGCATCTCGATCCTCGGGCAGGTGCATATGACGCAGCGTTTTCGCCTGCATGGGGCGGTGCGTCTGGACGAGCCGCTGACGGTGGCGGGCGAGGTGACGCGAATCGACGCCGTGCCGCGCGGACGGCAGGTCTGGTGCCAGTTCAGCTATCGGGACCGCTCGGGCAGGGAGGTCTGCGAGACCGAACGCTCGGGCCTGCGGCCGGACCCGGCGCGCAAGCGGGGACCGGGCGGCGGCGCTTCGAGCCGTCCCGATGAAGGTCAATTCGAGACTGTTGCCGAGCATCGCCTGACGCCGGATGGCGTGGCGGCCTATAGCGACGACACGCTCAACGCGATCCACAACGACCCCCAGGTCGCGGCGCAGTTCGGCTTCAGGGCACCGATAGCGGCCGGNCTCATGGGCATCCACTACTACGTNGCCGCACTTTNCGGGGACGGTATGCCGGAACGGCTCGANCTCGCCATCCGCTTCCTGCGCCCGATGTTCTGGGACGACAAACTGAGCCTCCAGCGCCGCAACGGTGGCATGCGTCTCGTCAANCCCGAAGGAAAGCCCGTCTCGGAGGCGGAATTTTCTCTCCGGTAAGCCGGCGATCTGCGCGTAAAACAGCGCATGAGCGAGCGCGAACCTTTCCTGCATTACGGCTTCTGGCTGCTGGCGCTGCTTTGGCTGCCGGCGGCGGTCGCGGCGATAGCCGCAGTCCGGTTTGGGAGCTGGCCGCTGGCGAGCACCGACATTGGGCCCGCATTGCTGTCTCTGGCGCCCGTGGCGTTTTGCGGCCTGCCTCTGGCGCTGGCGTGCCGCAGGCTCTGGCGTCTCGGCTATCGGCGCGCCGCCTGGGCAGCAGGAGCGGGGCTGGGCGGGGCGACAACAGCGGCGGCGTTGCCNGCCGGNTTGCTCGGCCCNTTGGCAATCGCGGTCGCAGCAGTCCTGCTCAGCCTGCCGGTCTGGATCGCCGCGTTCGTGCTGGGCCGCCGGGGCCGGACGGACTAGGGACCTTGTGCAACCTGTTTTCCAACACCCTGCCGCAGGAGGCGATGCGGCGCCTGTTCCGGGCCAGGGACAGGCTGGGCAATCTCGAACCGTTGCCCGGCATCTTTCCGGACGGCGAGGTGCCCATCGTCCGCATCGGCGAGGACGGCGACCGGGAGCTGGTGCGGGCGCGCTGGGGCTGGGACCGGACGCCGCGCGGCTGGGTGACCAACGCCCGCAATCTCGACCGGAGCTGGGGCGTGATCCGGAATCCCCGCCAGCGATGCCTGGTCCCGGCCACCTCATTCGCCGAATACCATCCGACTGCCACGATTCCGGGGACGAGGGGCCGGCTGATAAAGGCGGCGGCTTGGTTCCGGCTCACCGAAGGAGAAGGCGACCGCCCGCCCTTCGCATTTCCGGGGTTCTGGCGGCAGTGGGAGTGGCGGACGAAGGGCCTGAGGCGAAAATCCGATGAGGAACTCGCCCGCACCGACACGCCTCAATTGGCGATGACCTTCCTTACCTGCCCGGCTAACGGGGTTGTGCGGCCGATCCATCCGAAGGCCATGCCCGTCATTCTGCGCACGGAGGAGGAGTTCGAGACCTGGCTCTCGGGCAGCGCCGAGGAAGCGGCGGCGCTGCAGCGGCCCCTGCCGGACGACCTGCTCGAAATCGCATTCATCGGCGCGAAGTCGGACGGTGCTGGACAGTGACTCCGCCGCGCAAGGCGGGACAGTTTCGCCGTCATTGCACCGCTGTTACCGCAGGCCGGCCTCCGGCTCGTAAGCATCGGGGTCGAAGTCGTCGAACGCGCCCGCTATCGCCTCGCGCATGGCCGCTTCCAGGTCTGCCTTCAGCGCGTAGAACTGGCGTGCGCCATCCCGCTCCATCAGCCCGCGAGCGTAGGCCTCTATCGGCCCGGTCAGGGGGACATTGGGCATCCGGGCCATCTCCATGTCGAATAATGTCGGATACTGCCAGACGATGCGGACTTCGTCGCGATTGGCAAAGCCGGTATGCCGGCCGCCGTCAGGAAACCTCCCTCGCCACGCGGTAGTTCCGCACATGGTCGGGCAGGGCGGTGCCGGGGTCCTGGCGGTCGTCGGGGATCGGGTCGCCCGGCGTCTTCGGAACGAACGGGATGACGCCCGCCCAGACCGGATGGCCGTAATCCTCCTCGTCATCGACCGGACCGCCGGTGCGCACCTTGGCTGCCGCTTCGTCGATGGGCATGCCGAGGATGGTCGTCGCCTTGACCTCCTGCTCGTTGATCTCGCGGAGCTGCTCCCAGCGGCCGGGGAACATCTGCTCGACGAAGATGCGCATACGCTCGATCTTGTCGTCGCGGCGCGTGATCTTGCGCGCGGTGCCGAACAGCATGGCCGAGCGGTAATTCACCGAGTGGTGCATGCCCGAGCGCGCCAGCACCAGGCCGTCCAGCTCGGAGACCGTGAGGCAGACCTCGTAACCCGCGGACTTGCGCAGCATCCGGCTCGCCGAGGACCCGTGCCAGTAGATATGGTCCCCCTCCCGCCAGTAGAGCGTCGGCGTGACCACCGGGGCGCCGTCCAGCACATAGCCCACATGCGCGAGCAGGCAGGCGTCCAGAATTTCGTAGAGGCTCTGCTTGTCGTAATGCCCGCGTTCATATTTGCGGCGCAGGCGGGAGCGATTGCTGGGAGCGGTCTTGCGCACGGCGGGTCCTTTCGTTTGTGTCACCGTCCGTCGATCACGTCGGCAGCCTTACGCGGCAGTCGGCCAGCGGCAGGCCGGGCGTCTCGACCCGGGTGCGGAAGACGGTGCCGCAATTCTCGTGCGGGCCGCCGCGAGAGCCGGTGACGATGTAGAGGTCGCGCAGGTCGGTGCCGCCGAAGCACACGCTGGTAACCATCGGCAGCGGCACCGGGACGGAGCGGACCTCCTCGCCCTCCGGCGAGAAAACGGCGACCCGCCCGCCATGTGCGAGCGCCACCCACACCGTGCCGTCGGCCGCCACCGCCAGCCCGTCCGGCACATCGCCCGGTATTCGCGCGAAAACCCGCCAGGGCGAGACGCCGCCCGCCTCGTCCACGTCATAGACACGGATGAGTTCCGCGCGCGCATCCGAGTGATAGAGCCGCGTTCCGTCCGGCGAGAAGCCCATGCCGTTGGTCAGCATCACGCCGTCCGAGAGCGTGTGCGCGCTGCCGTCGAGATCGACCCTGTGCAGATGGCCCGGACGCGGCTCCTCCCCGCCGAACACCCGGAAGGCGAGCGAGCCCGCCCAGAGGCGGCCTTGCGCATCGGTCGTGAAATCGTTGAAGCCGATGGCGTGCTCGGTCACATCGTTGTCGAGCAGCACCCGGCTCGGGCCTCCGGCGAAGCTCTTGAAGGCCAGGTTTCGCCCGCCGACGACCAGCCCGTCGGCCTCGTGCAGCGCCATGCCTCCGATGCCCCGGCGGTGCGGGAACTGCTCCGAGACGCTGCCGTCCGCGTCCAGCCGGAACACGCCGCCGTTCGGCACGTCGGAGAAATAGAGGCACTGCCGGGCCGGGTCCCAGACAGGCCCCTCGATCAGCCCGTAGCCGGTTGCGAGCTCTTCCATTCCGTCCTCTGCCCCGCTATCCGGTCTGCACCTTGATGGGCACGTCGTCGTCCCAGGGAAAGACGATCCAGGTGTCCTGGCTCACCTGTGTCACGGTGGTATCGACCATCGGGCGCCCGGCCGGCTTGGCATAGACGGTCGCGAAATGCGCCTTGGGCAGCATGGCGCGCACGATCTTCGCAGTGACACCGGTATCCACAAGGTCGTCCACGATCAGCAGGCCCTCGCCGTCCTCGCCTTCCAGCGCCTTGAGCACCACCGGGTCGCGGTGCTCGCGGTCGTCATAAGAGGAGATGCAGACGGTCTCGACGAACCGCAACTCCAGTTCGCGCGCCACGATGGCGGCCGGCACCAGCCCGCCCCGCGCAATGCCGACAACGCCCCGGAACGGGCCCGCCTCGCTCAGCCGCCAGGCCAGCGCCCGCGTATCCCGGTGCAGGTCATCCCAGGTGACGGGAAACGATCT
>JGIcombinedJ30088_10006154_pt1 | contig 10129 bp, 7 predicted proteins | sample PinacodermPK_FD_30088 | JGI IMG/M metagenome (IMG submission 30088) | reverse complement strand
CGCCTCCCAAGCCGCTGGAATGGACGAGCATGGCGGAATGGACGTCGCGGCGCGAAGAACGCCTCGGGGCCTTGCGGGAGTCCGTATTGCACTCCATTCCGTTCGATGCGGACGCACCGCCGACTCGTCCAGGAACGCTCGTGCCGCCGGGCGAATTCGAGCCCATCGCCTTCGACTACGGCGGCCAAGTGCCGGTCGAAGCTTTGCTCAGGATCTCCGATGACGCCGACGGGCCCGCGCTGGTACATGTCGCGATGCCAGGAGAGGACCCGGAGAGCGTTCAACGGCTGCTCCGCAACATCTCCCGTTTCGGTCGCAATCCATTGCTTGTCGTATTCCCGCCCGGTACGGGTTCCGGAACCTGGACGAAGTCCGAATGGAAAATGTTGCTTCGTAACGCGATGCATACCGGAAGAACGGTCGACACCATCCGCATTGGCAGTGTCCTTGCCGCAATCCGGGTTCTCCGCAACAGGATCGGGGACGATCGAGAGGTCGCGGTCAGCGGTATCGGGCCGGCAGCTGGATGGGCCCTGTACACAGCAGCAATGGACGAATCGATTTCCCACGCCATTCTGGTCCGTGCCCCAGCATCCCATGTGGAGGGGCCAATCCTACTCGGGGCTCTGCGCTACGTGGATCTCCCGGATGTAGCGGTGCTCGTGGCACCGCGGCGTCTAACGTTTTATGGCGGTATGCCTCCGCAGTACGCCAGGACCAGAGAGATCTACGAAGGCTTGGGTGTCGGCAACCGGATTTCAGTCTCAATGAGTATCGGGGCCGCCCTCAACGGACAATTCGGTCACGGCTACTCGATCGGGCTGTGACGCGAAACGTGCGAGCCGCCGGGCTCGCCGACCACAGATAGCCACGCTCACGCCGATAATGGCCGGTCCGTGATTGGAATCATCGTAGCCATCAGCACAGCGACCAGCTTTTCCTGACCAGCAGCCCGTGCCACGGCCTCGCCGTAGCAAACGGAGAGCTTCCGACCAGACCGCAGCACCCTGCCTCGAGCGACAAGCTCGTCGCCGGCGGCGGGGGCAAGGAAATTCACCTTGTACTCCACCGTCATGACCGTGGTTCCGTGGGGCATGAGCGATCGTGCCGCGTATCCGCAGGCACTGTCGACCACCGCGGCAATGACCGCACCGTGAAGGAAGCCATGCTGCTGCAACAGATCCTCTCGAAACGGCAGGACTATTCCGACCTCCCCCGGGGACACAAGGGACAACTCAGCGCCAATCGCCCTCATGAAGCTCTGCTTCCCGAAACTGGTACGGATGTGCAATTCGAAGTCCTGGTCCTGAGCTTTGACCTCCGGCATGATTCCCCTCGTCTTCCGGCCACTGGCGCAGTGCCGCGCCACGACGCGTCCATAGCCTAGCTCAGGCGGTCAAGCTGACATGGGCCGGCAGGTTCGGTCCAGTGACGAACGCCCGCAGGCGCGGCCAGCCTAGACTTCGCTTCCGAGTCCGCAGTATCTTGGAGCATTCCAAGGTTTCATGCGACTTGACATTGCCAACCCAATAGCCAGCTGGAGACTTCGGTCCGTGGCAGTGACCTGCTGTCTCGTCACCCTGCTCCACATGGCCGCGTGCTCGCAGCCTCCCGCGGCCGAGCCATCATCCGTGCTGGAGCGGGAGCAAATCACCCAAGGTCCCAAGAACCATCTCTTCGGGTACATCGGCCATGTCGGCACAATCCCGTGGAACGCAAGCGGGCGGTACATCGTGGCACTTCGGACCGACTTCGTGGACCGCATACCCGGGCCCGACGACACGGCCGAGATCATCCTGCTCGATACCGAGAACGACTACGCGATTCGCGTCGTGGACGAGTCGCGCGGCTGGAACGTGCAGCAAGGCACGATGCTGTACTGGAACCCGGGCGATCCCGAGAACCAGTTCTTCTTCAACGACCGGGATCCAGCGACCGGCAAGGTCTTCTGCGTGCTCTACGACATCAAGGAAGAGCGCCGGGTCCGCGAATACCGCTTCGAGGATACCCCCGTGGGAAACGGTGGCGTCGCCTTCGACGGCAAGCACTTCGCTGCGATCAATTACGCCCGCATGGCGAGGCTCAGGCCGGTGACCGGATACCCGGGAGCGTGGGATTGGACCTCCGGGGTGAGCGCCCCTGAAGACGATGGGGTCTTCGTAGTCGATGTCGAGACCGGCAAGAAAGAGCTGCTGGTCTCGTTCCGAGAACTCGCCGAGGCAGTTCGCAGGGAAAGGCCCGAAATCGATTCGATGCCGCTTTTCATCAACCACACCCTGTGGAGTCGGACCGGCGAACGGCTGTTTTTCTTCGCCCGTGCCAACTTCCGCAAGCCAGGCCGTTTGAATGCATCGTTTACAATCGCGCGTGACGGCACGGATCTGCGACAGCAAGAAACGCATATCGGCGGCCATCCCGAATGGGATGCAGGCATGCGAATGATTGGCTCGATCGCCAACAGACAGGCCGTCTTCGACGTTGACTCCCAGCAACTTGTCGAGCTGATCGGCGATCGCGAGTTGTTCCCAGACCCGGAGGGTGACATCGCGCTCTCGCCAAACCTTGAATGGCTCGCAAACGGATACAAGGAAGACGGCAAGGTCTACTACGTCGTACACAATCGCCGGACGGGCGAGACGTTACGCAGCGGAGGGTACGATCTCTATGGAAGGGTGTCGGGCGATCTGCGCTGCGACCCTGCGCCCCGCTGGAATCGAGAAGGGGATATGCTGCTGATCCCAAGCATGATGGAGGACGGCACGCGGCAGATGTTTGTCCTGAGACTGCCATGGGCATAATGGGCCGAGGTGGACTGGAGCGTCCTCGATTCGGTTCCTGTCGAGAGGGGGACGCGCTCCCGCAGCCATCGGGATCAGAGTGACTGAAATCCCAGTACGGGCTATCCTCGTTATTGGGAGCGGCCCGCTAGAAGCCATCGATCGACTATGCCCGACCCAGGCCAGCAGTCCTCGTCAGTCGAAATCGAAGTCATTGAGCAGCTATTCGCGGACTACATAACAGATCCGGAGTCGGTGCCAGTCCAGTGGAGGAACTACTTCGACTCCTTGCCAGCTGACCCCGATGCCTTGCAGGCAGCCCTGGAACGAGTCGCGAAGTCTGGATTGGAAGGCACCCCTACCGGATCGCCGATTGAGCCGGAGGTGCGGTCAGACACGCCGCCGCCAGACGAAGAAGCCGTCCCCATGGCGGCAGGCATCCAGCACTGTGTCGACAAGCTGGTTCGGGCGTACCGGGTTCGGGGCCACATGGTCGCTCGCATTGATCCACTGGAGCTCGCAGTGCACACCAGCCCGGAGCTGGACCCGGCCCACTACGGACTCCATGAACGGGACATGGACGAAAAGATCTCTCCGAAGACGCTGTCGGGTTGTTCGCTCGACACACCCCGCGCAGTGATCGAACGGCTCCGAGAGACCTACACACGGTCGGTCGGCGTGCAGTTCATGCACATCGACGACCTCGGCGTACGCGAGTGGCTCCAGGAACGCATGGAGCCCTTCGGGAACCACGTCAGCCTCTCCCAGGCCCGCCAACTCCGGATCCTGACCAAGCTCACGGATGCCACGATCTTCGAGGACTTCGTGCAAAAGAAGTTCGTGGGTGCGAAGAGCTTCTCCCTCGAAGGCTGCGAGACACTGATCCCGCTGCTCGACCTGCTCATGGAGAGAGCCTGCGATCACGGTGTCAACGACATTGTGGTCGGCATGGCGCACCGTGGACGGCTCAGCGTCCTCACCAATGTCGTCGGCAAGAACGCGCAAGAGATCTTTCGTGAATTCGCCGACCTCGATCACGTGCACTACGAAGGACGCGGAGACGTGAAGTACCATCTCGGCTACCGTGGCGAGTGGATGAGCTCCCAAGGAGAGAAGCTGCGGCTCTCCCTGTGCTTCAATCCGAGCCACCTCGAGTACGTCGATCCTGTCGCTGTCGGCCGCCTGCGCGCCCGGCAGGACCGCAGGGGTGACAACAAGCGAAAGCACGGCCTCTGCATCCTGCTTCATGGCGACGCCGCATTCGCCGGCGAAGGCATCGTGCAGGAAACACTCAACATGAGCCAGCTACCCGGGTATTCAGTGGGTGGCACGATTCACATCATTGTGAACAACCAGATCGGATTCACGACCACACCAAGGCAGGCCCGTTCCGCAATTTACGCCAGCGGTGTGGCGAAGATGCTTCAGATACCGCTGCTCCACGTGAACGGAGAGGATCCCGAAGCGGCAGCCCAAGTCGTCCGCCTCGCAGTCGACTTTCGGGACGAGTACCATCGCGATGTCGTGATCGACATGTACGGCTATCGGCGGCGAGGACATAACGAGACTGACGAGCCTCGCTTCACTCAACCCTTGCTGTACCGAGCCATTCAGCAACGCAAGCCGGTTCGGGAGGGTTACTTGCATCACCTGCTGAGCCAAGGCGGGGTCACCGCGGAAGAGGCCGATCGGATCGCCGATGAACGGCGCCGGCGGCTCGAGGAAGAGCTGGCCTCGGCGAAGAGCGAGGACTACATTCACATCGGCGACCAGGTTACGGGCGATTGGGCCGGATACAACCGAGGTTCGGACGGGCAGGTTTCCGAGGTCGATACCGGTGTGCCAGCGGACCGGCTTAAAGCGATTATGCACAAGCTGGGCAAAACGCCGGACGAGATCATTCCGGATCCCCGGATCGTCCGCATGCTCAAGCAACGCGCCGAAATGGGGAACGGGACCGGACCGATCGACTGGGCGGGAGCGGAAGCCATGGCCTTGGGCAGCTTGCTGCTGGAAGGGTTTCGAATTCGCGTTACCGGCCAAGATTGCGAGCGCGGCACGTTCGCCCACCGACACGCCGTACTGCGCGATGCCGAAACAGGTTTCCCGTACGTTCCGCTCCAGAACCTCTCCCCCCGGCAAGGCACATTTGAGATTCACAACAGTCCGCTCTCGGAAGGCGGCCCGCTAGGTTTCGAGTACGGATACAGCCTGGAATCGCCAGATGGCCTGATCATTTGGGAGGCACAGTTTGGGGACTTCGTCAATTCCGCACAGGTGATCATCGATCAATTCATATCCAGTGGGGAAGACAAGTGGAGCTTGTGGAGTGGACTCGTGATGCTGCTGCCCCATGGTTTCGAGGGCCAAGGGCCGGAGCATTCGAGCGCCAGGCTCGAACGCTTCCTGCAGCTGGCGGCCGAGGACAACATCCAAGTAGTCAACCCCACCACTCCGGCGCAGTACTTCCACCTCTTGCGCCGCCAAATGGTTCGCCCGTGGCGCAAGCCGTTGATCGTAATGTCGCCAAAGAGTCTCCTGCGCCATCCTCAGGTCGTGTCCAGCCTGGATGAACTCTCGGGAGGACGCTTCCATAGAATTCTCGGCGAATCACAGCTGGATCCGAGCAAGATTCGGCGAGTGCTGGCGTGTAGTGGCAAGCTCTACTATGACCTCACGGCCGCACGCGACGAGGCCGATCGGCAGGACTTGGCCATCATTCGCTTCGAGCAACTCTACCCTCTTAGCCTGTGGACGATCCAAGAGGCTCTGGCGCCGTTCAAGGACGCGGAAGTTTGGTGGGCCCAGGAGGAGCCAAGAAACATGGGCGCGTGGAGGCACCTTCAGATGCGGTTTCCCGGATGTTTCTCACGGGTCGTGTGCCGTCCGGAGTCAGCCAGTCCGGCAACCGGATCGCCAGGCAGTCACAAACGCGAGCAGCGTCAGTTGATCGAAGAAGCCATTTCATTGGAATAACGGAGAATGCCCTGATGTCAGTTGACCTTAGAGTCCCGGAAGCGGGCGAGTCGATCGCCGAAGTCCGTATCGGCGCCTGGCACAAGTCAGAGGGAGAGTACGTCAACGCTGACGAGGTCGTCGTCGAACTGGAAACGGACAAAGCCGCAATCGAACTTCCAGCTCCGGTCAGCGGAATATTGGTTAGTATTGTCCGGCCGGAAGGGGCCGGAGCAGCGGTCGGCGATGTCATCGGAGTGATTGACGAACATAGTACGGAACCGGTGGCCGGAGCCAAGCCATCCAAACCGGAAGCCTCCGTTGCTGCCGAGGAGACGCATGCGCCGGAGGCGGCAGAGACGAGCCCCGGTCCGGCACAACGCGTAATGCCATCGGCTAAGCGAGTGCTGGGCGAGGCCGGAGTCGAGGCCGCGGCTGCCAAGGGAACCGGACCTGGAGGCAGGGTGCTGAAGGAGGACGCTATCCGCGCGGTTGAGTCCGCCCACGCGGAACCATCCCCGGAAACAACGCCACAGCCCAGTCCGGAGCCGACAGCAAGCGCGCTCCGGGAGGAGGAGATCGTCCCGATGTCCCCGCTACGCAAGGTCATCGCGCGCAATCTCGTGGCGGCACAGCAATCCGCAGCGCTCCTTACAACGTTCAATGAGGTGGACATGAGCGCAGTCATCGAGCTGCGAAAGCGCTACAAGGACCTGTTCCTGGAACGGCATGGCATCAAGCTCGGGTTCATGTCGTTCTTCGTGAAGGCCGCGGTGGACGCCCTGCAGACCGTTCCCGCGGTAAACGCCCGCCTCGACGGGACCCAAATCGTCTATCGGAAGTACCAAGACATCGGTATCGCCGTCGGCGGCGGGCGCGGCCTCGTCGTTCCCGTGTTGCGAAACGCCGAGTCCATGAGCTTTGCCTCGATCGAGCTGGCAATCGCCGATTTCGCCAAACGGGCGATCCAGAACAAGATTGGGCTCGCCGAACTTCAGGGTGGGACTTTCACGATTTCGAATGGCGGGATCTACGGTTCCATGATGTCGACACCGATCGTCAACCCGCCGCAATCCGGCATCCTCGGGATGCATGCCATTCAGGACAGGCCCGTGGCGATTGACGGGCAGGTCGTCGTGCGGCCCATGATGTACCTGGCCCTGACTTACGACCATCGCGTTGTGGACGGTCGCGAAGCAGTTACATTCCTGCGGAGAATCAAGGGTCTCGTCGAGCATCCGGAAAGGATCTGGCTGCAGTTGTGATCCCGTCTCGCCGACCGCGGTCCGATCCGGCCGGCGGCCAATCGACGCAAGTCCTACCAATCGAGGTTTCATGCAGTCCCACGACCTGATCGTCATCGGAGCGGGCCCAGGAGGCTACACTGCCGCGATCCGCGGCGCGCAACTCGGTCTGGATGTCGCCTGCATCGAGAAGGAAAGGGCGCTCGGGGGCACTTGCCTCCGCATCGGATGCATCCCCAGCAAGGCCCTCCTCGAGTCATCTGAGCTCTTCGCGAAAGCCAAAGGGGAACTGGACGCGCACGGGATTGTCGCCCCTGATGTCCAACTCGATTTGGAGAAGATGCTGCAGCGCAAGGAACGCGTCGTGACATCCCTGACGAGGGGCATCGCCAGCCTGATCAAGAAGAACAAGATCACGCGATACACGGGCAGCGCGAGCTTCATCTCGCCATCACGGCTACTCGTTCAAGAGGCCAAGGGCAACCGGGAGCTGGAAGGTAAGCACATCTTGATCGCTGCTGGAAGCCAGGTTGCCAGCCTGCCGGGCGTTGACTTCGACGGTAAACGAATCGGTACGAGCACGGAGGCGCTTTCCTACAGCGAGGTACCCAAACGCCTCGCTGTGATCGGAGCTGGCTACATCGGCCTCGAACTAGGGTCTGTCTGGCAGCGCCTAGGGGCCGAAGTGAAGGTCTTTGAATACCTCGACAGGATCTTGCCGGGGATGGACAAGGAACTCGCGGATGCCGCTCACAAGATCTTTGCCAAGCAGGGTCTCGAGTTCAAGCTCGGAGCCAGGGTCACCGCAGCCAAGGCAAGCGGTGAGGAATGCACGGTCGAGGTCGAGGGAGCCCCTCCCTGGAAATGCGATCGAGTGCTGGTCTCGGTAGGACGCAAGCCGAATACGGTCGGCTTGAACTTGAAGGCCGGAGGCGTAGAGTTGGACGACCGCGGCCGGATAGCAGTCGATGCCCAATTCAGGACTTCCGCGAAGGGTGTCTACGCCATCGGTGACGTGATCCGCGGCCCCATGCTGGCGCACAAGGCGGAAGAGGAGGGCGTGGCCTGCGTCGAAAGAATCGTCACCGGCTTCGGGCACGTCAACTACGACGCGATTCCAGGGGTAGTCTACACCCATCCGGAGATCGCCTCAGTGGGCATGACCGAAGAGCAAGCGAGCGAATCAGGCGTGCCGTACCGGAAAGGCAAGTTTCCCTTCGCGGCAAACGGCCGGGCAAAGGCCATTTCCGAGACTGAAGGCTTCGTGAAGATCCTCAGCCACAACCAAACCGACCGAGTGCTCGGCGTCCATATCATCGGCGCACGAGCCGGCGATCTAATTGCGGAAGCAGCGGTGGCAATCGAATTCGGCGCGTCGAGCGAGGACATCGCGCGGTCAAGCCATGCTCATCCAACGCTCGCTGAGGCAATCAAGGAAGCTGCTCTCTCCACCGACGGCCGCGCCCTGCACATCTAATACCACCGAAGCCGGGGGGGCGCCGGACACTTCCTCGCGACACCTGTATCGGGACGGCCCGCAATCCGGCAGTCGGAACTGAGTGGCCCAACCGAAACGATTCCAACCCGGGACCCAGACTGTTTGGAAATGGTGGCTAGGGGCGGACTTGAACCGCCGACGCCGGCCTTTTCAGGGCCGCGCTCTACCAACTGAGCTACCTAGCCTTCTCATCTATCGTAACCAACGGTATTTTCGTGGTCAAAGCGAACCGAGACAGCCCCACCGCTGGCGCACGGACCCAGGCCAAAGCCCGAGGTGGGAATACGGTCTCATGAGTCGCCGGGACGCGATACATGCTGAACTCCATCGGCACAATGAGTTCGCGCATCGATCACCGAACCACGGCCTGCCCTGTCGCATCGACTTAACCTCCAAGCCCTCCAGCCGATCGGTCGGAAGCCCGAATGTCGGAAATTCAACAGCAGTCGCGCGGCCCTCAAAACTCGTAGCGAACGAAGAGCTCGATCCGGCGCTCCTGGGACAGCGTACTGGAGATGCGACCGAACTGGGACGAACCGATCAATTGAACCGGCGAGGCATAGAACACCGGGTGATTTAGGAGATTCTCGACTCGCGCTCCGGCTTTCACGATTTGGCCTTCGGTGATCCGTGTCGACTTGCTGACGGAAAAATCAAGGAAAAAGCCAGTCGGGCCAGAGAAAAACCGCCGCTGCAGCGATCCCGCTTCCCCGGGGCTAGGGTGGAAGAAGACCTGGCCGAGGAACGGCTCCGCTCCGTCTGGCGAAACGCCGCTGTTGTCGCGCGGGTTGATCGCACCCTCGGCAATGATGAATGGTCCGTCGTCGGTCATCCGGAACCGCACTATGAGCTCTAGCCCGAGGAATTCCGGATGGTATCGTAGCGATCCCTGCATCCCGGTTGACGTCGTAAGAAGGCTGGTTTGAGGAGGGCGTCGGCCGTGGACCGGGCCACTTCGCTTCTCCGAGCACCCTAGCGCTCCCGTGTTGCCATAAAATGCACAGAACAAGGGCCTAAGGCTGACCTTCGAGGGCACGGCGACGGGCGCTCTCCATGGCAACCTGATGCCTGGCGTAGCGGTTGTCAGCGAGTTGTAGCCATGCCACATGACCTGGTGGCCGGGACCCGGGTCGTGCTTGGGGGCCCGATACCCGCCCAGATGCGCCACCAAACGCACCGCTGCACCCAGATCGGCCGGACCGCCGAGACCGAATTGGTCCTCATAGTCGGCCAGAAAGTGCAGTTCGTGGTCGGTGAACATCAGCCCCGGCTCGCACTCGGGCACCTCCCGCCCCAGCAGCGTCATCGGGATGATGCGCCACGCGATCACGCTGTTGATCGCGATCGCTCGCTGTAGACGGTCCGCGATCCGGAACGCCAGGTGCTCCATCCGAAAGCCCGACTTGAGCACCCGGAAGAAATCCTCCACTCGCCAGCGCTGCAAGTAGTGGGCGCACGATCTCCGCCACCGCCTCCTCATCGCCCACCTCCAGGCTGGTCAGCAGGTACCACTGCACCGGCTCCTCCCCCTCCGGCGGATCGGCCTCCACCAGATGCACCCCCGCCAATTCGACCGGCTCCGCTCCCCCGCGCGTTGCTGGCAGCCGCACCCGCCGGTAGCGCAACTCGCACGCCGCCAGCCGCTTCTGGCGGGC
>JGIcombinedJ30088_10006150_pt1 | contig 10132 bp, 7 predicted proteins | sample PinacodermPK_FD_30088 | JGI IMG/M metagenome (IMG submission 30088) | reverse complement strand
GGAATCGTAGGTGGTAGCGTGCCTGGTCACGAACGACATGGCGGGTCTTCTTTACAAAGCGTAATGCGAGGTACCGGAAATATCGAAGCCGACTACTTGAACGGCGAAATCGTACAGCTAGGTCGATTACACGGAATCCCTACGCCAGCGAACACCGTAGTCCAGCGTGCAGCCAACCAGTTGATCAAGCAAAACCAATCAACTGGTCAGACCACAATTGCAGAATTGGAGCGTCTTATCGGGGTGGAGTCAGCTAGTTCAAGCTCCGAACCGATATCGTAACTTGACGACAAACACGTCGACCACAGGCTCGGAGATTGATTGGTTCAGCAACGACTGAAAATCACCAAATTCGTCCTGATCTAGATAGAGATTGCTTCCTCTGGTATAAACCACAAATAAGTCAGAGAGCGGTGCGATTTCCCAACGATATCGTACTTGAGCCGTTAATCTAGTCAANGGAAATACGTTNCCGTAATCGCTTTCTGGACGGTCTCTACGAATCAATGATCCTAATGCCGGCGGGAGCTTGTAAAACCGTGAAACATCGCCTTGGATGCCTATCCAATGGAAGGTGACCCGAAACTGCTGACGCGCATTGACAAACAGATCACTCGAGAATATGTGTTGCAGGTCCTTCGTCCTATACGTCTCGAATTCGCCATCNCCTAGATAGATCAGCTGAGACTCATTTGTTTGGTATCGCAGATCGTAGTCCAGTGAAAAACGCGAGACNGGTGAGAAGGTCAGTCCGACATCGTGGAAGTAGCTAGGTAATCCCAATGGTCCATCTCTAAACCCAGTCTGTACTGACCAGGACCATTTTTTGGACGAATCTGAACCATAGGTAATGGATGACCAGCCACCTGCTTCTGTGCGGAAATAACCATCGCCTCGGGCGTAAAAATCGTCCACCATATTCGGTCGCCAGGAAACCCGAAAATCAAGCTCAGATCGGTTATCGAATTCGTAGGAAACGCCTGACCCTAGGTAAGACATCACCAGATTTCCGTCACCATTAAATTGAGCACTGCTAAAAAATCTCAACCGACCTTGGCGGATGAAATCCGGGAGATTTTCGGTCAATGTACGAAAAATAAAGTAGTCAATACCATATAGGTCATTACGACGTAAAAACCCCAAATCTGAAATATCAAGCTTATCGTCCAGCGCATCAAAATTTACATTGTGGAAATTACGGTTTTGGTCAAACCAGCGGAGATTTCCGAATAGACCGTAACCATTGGTATCGTCTTTCGAGGAGGCTACCAATTGGGTATCTAGGGTGACTGCCCCTTGCGGCGACAAGTAGTGAGCATCGATACCGTGCACGATCGCGTCGCTATCGGCATAGTCAACAATGGTTCCCATATAACCAAGTGCCATGCGGCCATTCGTTGTGCGTTCATATAACCATCGTGCAACGCCAAAATTTCTTGACTCACCGATGTAGGTCTCTACCTCACCCGTAGCTTCATTGGTGACCTTGAACGTAGGCTCTTCCTCGAATGCCGTCAGGATTCCATAACGGAGATTGTTGTATTGACCAACAACTTTGAGAGCTCCGATTAAATCAGTCGGCTTGCTTCTTTCAGTGCCTTCAATATCAAGATGGTCGGGTATATCTACATGCCGGGCCGCGCCACCGATTCGTCTCGTATTGAGTAGCGTAGTTGGCTCCATTCGATATGTAGACGGTGCAGATCTAGCACCGTCGCTNCGAGACATACTNTGNCGGGTGTTTGAGCGTGGNGAAGTAATGAATACTTCCGAACCTTCAAGGAAAAACAGTCGCTTTTCAGGGAAGAATGTTTCGAACGCAGTTAGGTTAACGACCACATCGTCTGATTCAACGGCACCAAAATCGGGACTCACAGTACCGGTCAGCTGTAAATTCGACGAAGGTCGCCAAGAAAAACTCAAGCCGAGGCTTGAATCTTGGTTTTCTGCGATAGCATCCTCTTTAGTGGAGATATAGGGGTACATCTCCCAACTCTGTTTGGGGTGAATGTTCCCGACGGTCATAGGTTGCAGTGCGGATAGAAATTTTGGTTGGATGTTTGTAAGACCTGGCCATCCATATCGTTCGTTCTGGTAGGCGACACGTCTGGCGACGAAGTACCTGATTTCGCGTGCCCCGACCGCTTTTGGCATCGTCAGAATGGACCACGGGATATACATCTCAGCAGTCCAGCCATTGGCGGTGATAGCGCTCTCCCCGTACCAAGCCCCATCCCATTGATCTGAGAAGGACCGCTCGGGTGCAACCTTACCGTCTGCTTTGGTCCCTCCTAGATTGATTGCGAACCAGAAGCCAAATAGACCTTCACCTGACGTATCCAGAGTAATCTCGAAATTGTCTCGGTTGATTTGTTTGTCTCGAGCGGACAGTCGTTGGACGAACGTTTCTGCTGGCTGTTCCATCTCAGCGGCTACGTACAAACCTTGCTTTGTACTGAACATGCGCACCAAGGTACGGTGTTGCGGAGAATTCAGCGTAGGCGGGTCCAACACGACCATGTTGTCAGTCGCGTTCACCTGTTGCCATACGCTGTCGTCGAGACTGCCGTCTATTTTCACGCTGGCACTGTCGATTTGCTGCACTTCCAACAGAGACCCTGGTGCAAGGATTTGGCTTGATACTACAGCCTCACCAGTTACATTGGATAGGTCTGTTGCTTCCGCTTGTGTCGGAGTGGTATCTGAGTTGGGTGTGGATTCGACGATTTGTGTCGTTGCTTTAGATTCGGTATGCTGACTCTGAGATTTGTCTTGTTTTGGTTGCTTTCTGTGGCCATTGAGCTCCCAGAGACTACGAATTTGTTGCTGGGTGTTGGATTCCCCGTCTCTGTTCAAGGATGGTTGGTCGCTAGTGTTGGATTTCCTTGAGGGAGGTTCACTCGCAATTCTGCTCTTGAGAGAGACAAACGTATTGAGCTCCTCTTTTGAACGAAGTAACCAAGCATCTTCATAGCCACCTTGCTTGGCATCCTGAAGTAACACCATTGCTTTGACCAAAGGAAGGTATTCGCTGGTCACACGATACCTGGCCTTGTAATCCTTGATGTACTCAAGGATCTGCGAATCAATGTTGAATCTAGCTTGCACCAACTTAGCTGCCGTCATAGCAGGTAAAGGGTCAGCTAGGCTGGCATACACTACGTACGCCTTATCTTCGGCAGAAATCTGGAAGCTCCCAGCTACCAGACAGAAAAGTCCTATAGCTAGGGCAAGCTTGCGGTGTGGCATAAAAAAATGAGTGGCTTTAAGCCTCATCATTATATTTGGATTTGAACCGCGCTTATGCACGGTCATTCAACCATTTCGAGTAGTTCAATTGAGGTGTGAGGACGTAAGATAGGGAGGTTCGTTTTTGTGACCAATCTGGAGTTGAGAGGGGGCATTTGAAAAATGGGGAAGTTGAAAGGCAAGGTTGCGTTTGTAACAGGTGGTGGCAGTGGTATTGGTCGAGGCATTGCAAAAACTTTCTTAGAACAAGGCATTAAGGTTGCCATCGGGGACATTCGAGAAGATTCTCTGAAGAGGGTTTCGGATGAGCTAGGTGAGACCTATGACAACCTCATTTCAATTCAATGCGACGTCTCTCGTCACGAGGACCTAGTTCGTGCAGCTAGTGAGATTGAACAACAATTTGGAAACATCCATATTGTCTGTAACAATGCAGGAATCGGGGGTCGAGTTGGTCATTTTCCGAGATCTGATTTAGGTGCCTGGAAACAATTAATCGACGTGAATTTATGGGGCGTGGTGTTGGGTTGTCGTGTATTTGCGGAACGCATGATCGCTCACGGGGAGGGTGGTCATATTGTGAATACATCGTCGATTGGTGGCCTGTGTACTTTCGGTGACTCCACCGCTTATTGCACGACTAAATTTGGCGTTACTGGACTATCAGGCTGTCTAAAGGAGGAATTGGCACCTCACAATATTGGAGTATCGGTACTCTGCCCCTACGTCATTGACACGCCTATTTATTACCCGGACATCGATCCGACCGATGAAGAAGCTGTTCGAGAAAGGGTAGCTCAAATGGACATTTTGAAAGAAGCATTACACCGGGACTTTGCTGGCGAAATGGTTCTTCGTGGAATCATTCATAATGAACCCTATATTTTCTGCGATGATCGGGAGACATCACATTACATAGAGAAGATGTATTCAGAAATGAAAGCCTCTATGGAGAGACAAAAAAAGTACTTCTGATCAATGAAGAGTGGTGGCCGGAGGCAGAATCGAACTGCCGACACGAGGATTTTCAGTCCACTGCTCTACCGACTGAGCTATCCGGCCAGGAGATTAATTAGAGGGATAAATTCGACGATACTCACCTTNGAGGGACTCAAACAATGCCACGGATTCAAAGCGCAGGTCAAGGTTCCTTGACAGGTATGGGACAGCAACCCTGTGTTTACGCACATATCCAAGCGTNAGGTGAGGTACTAAATTCGTTTCCGAACGGTCAAGTGCCTCAAATTTCCCGTTGGATTTTAATAAAAGGACGACGACCTTCGCTCGTCTTCGACTAGGAAAGCCAGTTAACTCCACCGAGTCGACTGTTATCGGAAAATGGCGTTGGTATTCATCTACAACGTTGATGTAGTCCCTTTCTGTGTGTGGTTTTAGCACACCGAGAAATCGAAGAGTGACATGGTATTTGTGTGGTTTAACGAACCGAACTCCATCTAGTTTTGGAACTAAATTCTGGATTTGTGTACGGTATCTCCCCGGTAATAGCGAACCGATAAAGCACCGCACGTTATGTCGATTGAATTTTTTTGGCTAAGTACAAGAGTGCCATGTCGTATCCGAAGGTGCCACAGCCGCAGATCGTACCAATAGCGATATCTGAGAGAAAAGAGTGGTGCCGGAATTCATCCCGAGCAAAGATGTTTGAAATGTGAACTTCAACGAACGGTAGCTCGGTTCCTAGGAATGCATCTCGAAGTCCAATGCTTGAATGAGTGAGTGCGCCAGGATTGATAATGCAGGCAGATACATCGTCTTGAGAGGCATCGTGGATGGCATCAATGATCTCACCCTCGTGGTTCGATTGAACATGGTGGATCGAAACATCTTGTTCGGAGGCAATACTCTGTAGTCTCTCTAACACTGAATCCAGCGTATCTGAACCGTAGGTTTGTGGTTCTCTAGACCCAAGCAGGTTCAAGTTTGGTCCGTTCAGAACAAGAATCTTTTGCATGGGTAGATCGGTTAAATTGGATGGATTGAGTCTAATAAATTGGCTTCAAGGAAGCGTGGCTACGGTAAGGTGAAGAATACGCAGAATATCTAGTTTGAACTGTCTGGATCGTCAGGGTAGAAAACTCGATTGCGCAATGTAAACCACTTAACCGTTGGTGGATAACACAACCTACCTTCCGCACAGCCTTGATATTTAACCCCAATACGCAAGTCACTCGGCATTTTCTCAAGTTCGACCTCTAACTCAATACTGTCGTAATAAACNACTACTTCACCGAATTCCACATCCGACTTTGTAATACCCTTAGGTAGTTGCTTTTGCTGATAAAGAATCGAGTCTTCCAAAAACACTTCAAAAGCATGCTGGTACAAATAGTGCCCCTCTTCAATGTTCCATTCAGCTCTGATTATGCTTNCATGATCTAGTTTCATGTTCAGCTTGAATGCTTCATCAACAGACAGAATGTCTTCTTTCTTATTGAGCTGTGCATGAGAGTAGGGTATTACTAAACACAGCAACAATCCCAAAGACAAACTTACGGATATTCGCATCCTACGAAGAGGTGTCGTTTGCAACTTAAAGAGTCATACTTTTTTCTAGGGTATACGAGCTATTTCGCGCTCACTAACTTAGAACAAGGATAGTGTCTGCATGTCTAAAAAGGAATACAGAAATGACCTTCGAGCGGAATTGATTGGTCTGCTTCTGCAAGGGAAGACCGTGCGGTCGGTCAGTAGGCAATACGGCATTAGTAGGCTGACAATCAATAAATAGCCCCAAGACAGTGAGCAAAAGCAAAAGTCATACAGAGAATTAGAACGGGAGATAGTGCGAATCGAAAGGGAAAATGAGCTCGTGACACAGGATCGCGATATTCTGACACGAGCTAGCGCCGTTATGCGGGAGGCGATGCAGGAGGAAGAGTCCAAGAAGCAATCCGACTGACCTAGGTTCGATGGCAAGAGGTTTACCTAGACTCAATCATCCTTGTATGTGTACGTGCAATAGAATTTTTGATGACCTACGATGGTTTCTCGCCTACGGGAATTGCTTTGTACACAGTCGTAGATTAGCTACTCGACGCTATTCGTAGACCGCGTTTCTCACCTTAAGGATAACGACCACACCTTATGGATTTCATTTCCAAAATTCGACTACCTGGACTTTCCAAAGGATCCTACAAGACCATTGGTTGGCTTCTGCTCGGTATAGTCGGCACCTATCTTCTGATCTCTTTATTCTTCATGTGGTGGTGGGACTACGAGCCGGAGTTCTTTGACGTAGTATCACAATCAGAATCCCGAGCAGAAGCTAAGGGCGAGTCAGTTGTCACCGGCTATGTGACAACGTCTACGGTTGCGGAACTCATGGAGACATTACTCGAAAAACGAGGCGGATTCTTATCCAATGACGTTTTCCCGGCAGGTGCGTGGATGGATAACGTTCCTAACTGGGAATTTGGTGTACTGGTTCAGATTCGTGATTTTGGAAGAGCGCTAAGAATCGACTTCAGTAGGTCTCAGAGTCAATCAAACGAAGACCCTGATCTGTCAGAAGCGGAAGGCAAGTTTTTCTACGACAACACAAGCTGGGTGTTCCCTCAATCTGAAAGTGAATATCGTCAAGGTATCGAACATCTTGAAGGCTATCTAACACGACTTTCTCAGGAAGATACACCTGATGCACAGTTCTACGCACGTGCAGACAACCTCCGGAATTGGCTGGAAGGAGTATCAACACGACTCGGTGGACTCTCTCAGAGGCTGTCAGAGAGTGTAGGTAAACGTCAGCTAAATCTTGCTGTCGCAGGTGATCCTAATGCTCAAGTAGCTACGGACATCCCGGAAGAGCAGATAATCAAAACACCCTGGACGAAAATCGATGATGTGTTTTATGAGTCCCGTGGACAGGCGTGGGCGCTCATCCATTTATTAAAAGCTGTTGAACATGATTTCGAATACGTCCTTCGAGACAAGAATGCACTCGTGAGTTTGCGCCAAATCATCCGAGATCTAGAAGAGACCCAGTCCACAGTATGGAGTCCAGCGATTCTCAATGGAGGAGGTTTCGGACTGTGGGCAAACCACTCACTTGCGATGGCTGCTTATATCTCGAGGGTAAATGCTGCATTGATTGATTTGAGATTGCTACTAACCCAAGGCTAATTTGTTGTCAATCTAACCTCGCCATTTAAAATACCCGCCTTTGAATAGCCATGCAGACTGCATGGCTCTGTAGGTTATAAAAAGGTTGGGGGTTGCATGGAAGTAAACACTTGGATTCCACTGATTGTCGGTGGACTCGGGTTGGTATTGGTGCTGGTGATCTATTTGCTCGTTCGCAGGTATCCTGAGGGCGAAGATAAAGTACGGGAGATCGCCCAGCAGATTCATCACGGCGCTATGGTTTTCATGCGACGTGAGTATTCCTTACTTTTCATATTCGCCGCCATTCTTGCCGTCCTATTGTGGCTTGAACCTACTCATCTCGGATGGCAAACAGCTGTTGCTTTTGTCGTTGGTGCTCTCGCGTCAGCCAGTGCTGGATGGATCGGAATGTACACCGCTACGCAAGCTAATGTCCGCACGACCACCGCGGCACAGACTGAAGGTGCGGCTTCGGCTCTATCAGTAGCCTTTTTTGGTGGTTCGATCATGGGTTTGGCCGTGGCTTCTCTGGGACTATTAGGTCTCGGACTGGTCTTTTTCCTCTTNGGAGAGCCGGAACTTGCTCACCANGTTCATGGATTNGGCATGGGTGCGTCCTCGGTCGCNCTATTCTCAAGGGTTGGGGGTGGAATTTTCACCAANAGTGCTGATGTAGGTGCTGATTTAGTTGGAAAAACTGAAGAAAACATACCAGAGGATGATCCACGAAACCCTGGTGTAATTGCTGATAACGTCGGAGACAATGTCGGCGACGTAGCAGGTATGGGGTCAGATATTTTTGAGTCTTATTGCGGCTCAATGATCGCAAGTATCGCCATTGCTTCTACTTTGTCTTTAGCTGTATTAGGCGATCTATCTCCGGGGATAGACGGTGAGACAGCCCGAGGATGGCTAATGTTTCTTCCGCTCGCNCTTGCCTCTACAGGATTGATCTGTTCAGCACTTGGCATTGGATTGGTTAGAACGCAATCGAGTAGGAATCCAGGTGTTGCACTACGCATTGGCATGACCGTTACACCGATCCTGTTNATCGTGGCTGTCTATTTCCTAATAGAGAGCGCAGGCCTCACCATCAATATATGGTGGTGTGTTGTTTCTGGNGCTGTAGGTGGTGTGATCATTGGTTTGATTACCGAGTACTACACCTCTGGTAAGCCTGTTCAACGAATTGCTGAACAAGGTAAAACCGGTGCTGCGACTGTGCTAATTGCCGGGCTAGCCACAGGCATGCAATCCGTGGTTATTCCAATCATTAGTATCTGCATGATTATTCTGGTCTCCACTACGTTGGCTGGGCTTTACGGAGTGGCGATTGCAGCNGTTGGCTTACTGGCTACAGTGGGTATGACGATGGCCGTNGACGCATATGGTCCNGTGGCAGATAATGCNGGTGGTATAGCTGAGATGGGCGGACTTGGTGAAGATGTCAGAGGTATCACTGATTCTCTCGACGAACTAGGTAACACAACCGCTGCGATGGGTAAGGGATTTGCAATTGGAGCAGCCGCATTGGCGGCCTTGGCGATTATTGCCGCCTATGTAGAAGCGGTGAAGTACTACACCGGTGGGGAATTTATCCTCCATATCGGAGATCCAAAAGTACTGGTCGGCCTATTCATTGGAGGTCTTACCGCATTCGTGATCTCCGCAATGACGATGAAAGCCGTGGGCGACGCAGCTGAGAAAATGATTGAGGAAATCCGGCGTCAGTTCCGTGAGATTGTTGGACTGCGAGAAGGTACTGCACAGCCTGATAATGAAGCCTGCATTCAGATTGCTACGACTGCGGCTCTACGTAAGATGGTTCCGCCAGGTGTTATTGCGGTTTTTCTTCCACCGTTGATTGGTTTCGTATTAGGACCGGCGGCTTTGGGTGGATTACTTGGCGGTGGACTCGTTGGGTGTGTACTGCTCGCACTTACCATGGCTAATGCCGGTGGTGCTTGGGACAACGCCAAGAAATACGTTGAAAAGGGATCCCTTGGCGAAGGACACTTGAAAGGATCGGAGACTCACTCTGCCACTGTAGTTGGAGACACTGTAGGTGACCCCTTTAAAGATACCTCAGGCCCAAGCATGAATATCTTGATTAATGTCATGGCTATCGTGAGTTTGGTTATTGCTCCTGTGATCGCCAGCTACAATCTTGCAGGCTAATCCTGCTTAGATTTAAGCCAATTGAAAGTGGTAGATTGAATCTGCTTTTGTAAATTCGTTCAAGTGAGTGCGTTTCGCAACGTTTTCCCTGCTACGCCACAGTCCGATCAATTTTGAAAAAACCGACCCATCTCCGATTTGGTGGTGGGTCGTCCGTTCCTTGCCACGCGTAGCGGAGCTTGGGCGACCCATGCCGAACCGCGCCATGTCAAACCACACCGTGCAGTAACACAACACGCCTCGCCCCGCCCTGAGTTCCTTGCAGAGATCCCACGCCTAGCCCTTCATCCGTGCGACGCGATTCTTGAAGTCCTTGATCGCACGAGCAGAACCTTCCAACTGAATTGAATCGAGGTTATTCTCATTTTTAGCGTGCTCTAATGCTACGAGCACATTTTGTGCGCTAGACCATGTATCTAGTACTGTCTCCAATTCAAGTTCTGTAAGAAACTTCACTGCCATATGACCGTTCCATATAAACCTATCTGACTCCTTGTGTTGTACCTCAGACAAGCCATCCGTGACACCCTTCCTTTGAAACAGATACCTCACTGGAATAGTGTCAATGAGACGTGCTGGAAGA
>JGIcombinedJ30088_10006145_pt1 | contig 10136 bp, 9 predicted proteins | sample PinacodermPK_FD_30088 | JGI IMG/M metagenome (IMG submission 30088) | reverse complement strand
GCCGCCGGGGTGCCAGCCGACGGCCCTCCGGCCATCGCAGCCGATCCGGCTGGCGGGACAGATGCGATCGAGACACCCGCAACAGCCGTCGGGACGACCCTTGCCGGGCCAAAGGCCACGACCACCCTTCCCCCGGAAGCCCCGAGTTCCACGGAAGAAGCCGGTGCCCCGGACGACGCCGTCTGGTCCCTACCGCCCGAGAAGGCTTCCGAGATCCTGGAACTGATGACCGTCGTCGCGTCTCTGCGCGGACACGATTTTCTCGCCCGCCCGCCCGTCGAGATCGACGCGAACGGCGAGCGGGCGGCTGCGTCGGGCCCTCGTCCGGGATGGCTCTCGCCCGAATACCTGGGACGACATCTAGCGCTCGCGGACTTCCTGGGAATGTCCTCAGACGGAGTCGACATGCAGTGGGTCCTGGACACGCTGGACCCGGCAACATACGAACCCTTCTACGATTTCGAGCGCCGGACGATCGTGTTGCCGGCCGTGGCCGGACCCTTGGACGAATACCAGAAGTGGATACTGGTCGGTGAACTAGCCCACGCCCTCACCGTGCAGCACGAGCCGGAGGTGCTGGCGGGCCTTGCATCAGCCGGCGGCGATCATGACGCGGCGGCGGCTCTGGCCGCGCTCTTGGAAGGTGAGGCGGCGCTCGTCCAGTCTCTGTATCTCGCTTCCCTGCCACCCGAGCGGCGTTCCGAGGTAGCCCTGCAAGCGACCGAGCGACCCCGCATCTCACTTGACGGGCTTCCTTCCATACTTCGCGAGATGCTCCTGTTTCCATACCGAGAAGGATCGTTCCTGGTGGTGAACCTCTACCGGCTGGGCGGAACGGAGGCCTTGGACCGGGCACTCGAACATCCGCCCGGCACCACCGAGCACATCCTCCACCTGGACAGGTACCGTGCGTTGGAGCCCGCCCTAGCGGTCCAACCCTTGAGGGTTGCCGCCGACGGCTATGTCCTGGTGGAGCAGGGAACCTGGGGAGAGCACCGCTGGCGGGCACTGCTCGACCATTACAGCGGACCAGGGGCGGCATCCCTGGCAGCAGAGGGTTGGGGGGGAGACCACTACCAACTGCACATCCACCCGCTCACCGAGGATCTGGTGTTCGTAGCCCGGTACGTCGGAGACTCCTTCGCTGACGAGGCGGAGATGAACTCGGCCATCCGGACAATGCTGAGCTCGGGAATCGAAGCCGGGCCTTCCCAGGTGATCGACACCATCACCGAGTGGGAAGGCGGAACCGACTACGCCCTACTGGCGTGGGATGTCGACGCCATCACCCTCGTTGTAGCCTCGGATCCCGTTGTCGGGAGGATGATCGCCTCGCAACTCGGCATCTCGACATGACGATCGGATGTCTCGTCCTGTGCGGCACCCCGATCGGGCATCTCGACGATGCTTCCAGGCGACTTGCCGACACGCTTGCGGGTGCGGACACCATATTCGCGGAGGACACCCGCCGGGCCCGGGTGCTCTTGGGACACCTTGGAGTAGGCACCCGGCCGGAGTCCTACTTCGTGGGAAACGAATCGGCCAAAGCAGGGAGGTTGGCGAACTTGCTGCGAGACGGGGCAACTGTGGCCCTGATCTCCGATGCCGGAATGCCCTCGGTGGCCGATCCGGGACTGGCCGCGGTCCGGGTCGCTAGGCGGGTCGGCGCCCGCGTCTCGGTCGTACCCGGCCCCAGTTCGGTCGTGGCTGCTCTGGCCGTATCGGGTCTGCCGGGGGATCGCTTCGTGTTCGAAGGGTTCATTCCCCGCAGCGGAAGCGACCGCTCCAGACGACTGGAGGAGATCGCCGCCGAGACGCGGACCATCGTCCTTTTCTCGGCTCCGAACAGGCTGGTCAGCGATCTGGAGGCATTGGTGACCGCACTCGGCCCGGACCGCCCAGTCACGGTGGCCCGTGAACTGACGAAGCTCCACGAGGAAGTATGGTGCGGAACGATCTCGCAGGCGGCCCGGGAGTGGACCAACCGACGCCCACGTGGAGAGTTCACGCTGGTGGTGGGAGGATCGACCGGTCCCAGCACACCGTTGGGCGCGGCCCTGAGCGAGGTTGCCGCGCGGCGAGCCCAGGGGCAGCCGATGTCCGAGGCCGTCCGGCAGGTGGCCGATGGTCTGGGGTTGGGTCGGCGGGCACTCTACGAGGCCGTCCTCCGGAGAGACGCTGACTAGGAGGGGTGCCGAAAGACGGGTGTAGAGGTTGACCCACCGTCCGCTTGACAGGCAGTTCCCCAGCGGCCTGCCAACCGCCGGCATTATTCCTGGGTCGGCGGGCGGCAGGCCGGAGCAATCGTCATTGCTCAGCACCCTCCTGGGGCGCGTTCACGCTACGCGCAGTCGTTTGGTACACGGGTCCCGTGGTTGGTCGATCAAACTATCCCGGAACCATCTTTCTCGTAACCGGATCCAAGCGTCGCTACGCTCGCTCCATGTTTCGCTGGGTGGATACGCACTGCCATCTCCAACTCGACGGCCGCGAGCCGGCATTGCTGCTCGAACGAGCCCGCGACGTTAGGCACGTGGTCGTTCCCGGCATAGATCTGGCCACCAGCCGGGCCGCCAGGGTGCTCGCATCCCTTCATCCCGAGCGGGTCGCCTTCGCCGCCGGCCTCCATCCTCACGATTCAGCCCGCTGGAGTGACCAGCGGAGGGAACTAGTGCCTTTGATGAACGAAGCGTCGGCAATCGGCGAGACAGGACTGGACTTCTACCGCAACCTCTCCCCCCGCAGCGCGCAGATGGAGAGTTTCGTGTCCCATCACCGGCTCGCGGTCGACCTGGACAAGCCCCTGATAGTCCATTGCCGGGACGCCTTCCGGGAGGTCTACGACGTTCTGGATCGCAAGGGTGCCGGACCATGGGTGGTGCTCCACTGCTGGACCGGCGGGCCAAGATGGTCCAGACGGTTCCTCGATCTGGGCGTCAGCTTTTCCTTCGCCGGACCGGTCACCTTCGAGACCGGGGATACTGTGCGGAGGGGAGCGGCTGTCGTGCCACCCGACCGCGCCCTCGTAGAGACCGACACCCCTTACCTGGCGCCAGTACCCCATCGCGGAGAACCCAACGAGCCGGCCAACGTCGCTCTGGTCGGCCAAGCGCTTGCTCGGGTGTGGGGCATGGATGCCGGCGAGGTTGCCCGGCTTACGACCAGCAGGGCTGCGAAGTTGTTCGGCCTACGAGGGTGCACGGATAACGGGAGCCCGACCGCCCCTGTTGGCGACCGCATCCGGTCTCCGGTCGGAGAGACCGCGGCTGTCGAGGGTGCCAACGACCGGCGCCCGGGGTGTTCCCCCAAGTGAGCAAGTATCCGCGCACCCCCTTATGAGCCAGACGCGCTCCGAGATAGCCGACCTGCTCGCTAGGCACGGCATCGTGCCGCGCCGCAGGCTCGGGCAGCACTTCCTGGCGGATCCCAACATCATCCAGAAGATCGTGGTGCTGGCCGGCGAACCCGAAGGCGCCAGGGCGCTCGAAATAGGGGTCGGTACCGGAACTCTCACGAGGGCCTTGATCGAAGCCGGATTCCCTGTGACAGGCTACGAGGTCGACCGCCGCTTCGCACCACTTCTCAGGGAAGCGTTGTGGAACGTGGAGGTCGACATACGCTTCGAGGATGCGACCGGCCTCGACTACAGCGAGTTCAGCGGGGAACATCGGTGGGTCTTGGTCGCCAACCTGCCGTACGGTGTGGGTACCCCTATCCTCCTGGACCTCCTGCGCCGGGCAGCCGGGCTCCGGAGGTTCGTCGTGATGGTGCAGCGCGAGGTTGCCGAGCGGCTCACAGCCGGGCCAGGTTCCAGGACCTACGGGTTTCCGAGCGTGGTCATAGGGCTCTACGGAACTGCCAGGCTCGCGTTCCGGGTAAGTCCCCACGTATTTGTCCCACCGCCGAACGTCGATTCGGCCGTAGTCGTGATCGAGCGGACCGCAGCCCCCAGCGAACTACGCGATCTAGCCGTCCGGGTCGCCGCAGCCGGGTTCGGACAGCGTCGCAAGATGCTGCGGTCGTCACTCCGCTCGGTCATCCCGGACGGGTTGGCGGATCGGCTCATGAAGGCCGGGATCAGCCCTCGCCTCCGGGCCGAGAGCGTCAGCCCGGAAGGCTTCCTCGACATTGCCAGAGTGCTGGGCCGCGCCGCCTGATGGCCGCCCACAGGGCCCTGGCCCCCGCCAAGCTCAACTTCTCGTTGGAGGTTCGACCCAGGGACGGCTCGGGCCTGCACCCCGTGCGAGGCCTCAGCCAAACGATCGGATGGTACGACCGGCTAACGATGGAGGACTCCGACACCGACCGTCTGTCCGTCCATGGCGCCGACCTGACCTCCGGAGAGGACAACCTGGTGTGGAAGGCAGTACGGGTGCTCCGCGAACAGACCGGGCACGACCGCAAAGTGGACCTCGGTCTCTGGAAGCGGTTGCCCCTGGCTGCGGGAATGGCAGGCGGGAGTTCCGATGCCGCCGCCGCCCTCCTCCTGTACGGCAGCCTGATCGGCCTGGATGCCGGTACGCTCGACCGCCCGGCCGGGATGGTCGGCGCCGACGTGACCTTCTGCCTCCATGGAGGCCTGCGGTGGGTCAGCGGGTACGGTGAGCGGCTCGGACCACCCATGGGGGAGAGCGCCGGCCTGTTCGTCGTGGTGAGCGTCCCACCATTCCTGCTGGACACGACCCGCGTTTACCGCGCCTGGGACGTTCTTGACGGACCGAGGGGCCCCGACGTCGCCGGCTACCAGCTACCACCCTCCCTGCGGGTTCATGGTCCATTACGAAACGACCTCTACGTGGCTGCGGTGGCTTGCGAGCCCCTGCTCGACGATTGGCGCGCCGAGTTGGAGAACCGATGGGACCGCCGGGTGTTGCTATCGGGGAGCGGGCCGGCACTCTTCAGCTTCTTTGTGGATGAACGGGAGGCCGGCGAAGCACTCGCACTGGTACCCGCTGAGGCGCGCTCCGCATTCGCCGCGCCAACGATCGATCATGGAGCGCGCGCCGAGACCTGACCGGCCACCGATCCCCGACGAAGGGCTGGAACCAAGCCCATTGGCCCCGATGGCAAACCGCCCACCGCTGAGAGCAGACCGGGTCACCAGGCTCTCCGGCATGATCCCCCAGACCGGGAGGTAGACCGATACACGGATCCGGCGGGGAGCCGTCGCTGTACCTCACTGCAGTTCCAGCGGCGTCATCCCCACCCCCGGGCGCGCACCGTACGCCGGGCAACGAGCCCTGTTGCACTCATAGCGCGGGGTGCCCCTCCTTGTCTCCAGACATACCCACGACGACATGCCACATCAACCACATCATCGCGGCCGGGCCAGGCCCACGCGACGCGTGGAAATCGTGCCGGACTCGACAAAGGACTATCGAAACGCCCCTGCACCCTTGTCCCAGACTCACATGCCGCAACCCGTTTGCCCGGTCCAAACCGCCGCCACGAAGAACCGAGGCTGGAAATGGCGGACCCCCAATAGGAGGGCGCCCGAGACCCCGGGCCAAGCGGTTGGCCCAACCTGCAGAGCCTGTACCAGGTAATTTACCATCGGACGACTGGCCGGCACGGAGTTTCCCACCACCCTCCTAGATTGTTGCTCAGCACCCTCCTAGACTCAGGCGCGTCCGCGTGGACGCGGTGGGGGGTGGTGTAATTGGCAGCACAGCGGGTTTTGGTCCCGCCGGTACGGGTTCGACTCCTGTCCCCCCAGCCCGACGAAGGAGCTGATCCATGGCAGTGAAGGCAGTCGTGCTGGGCGCGGGGGAGGGCACGCGCATGAAGGCCATCATCCCCAAGGTGATCCACAAACTGGCGGGGCGGCCGATGATCCTGTGGGTACTGGGTGCGGTCGCCCGGCTCGAGCCGGTTCAGACCGTGGTCGTGGTGAAGCCGGCGGCCGACCAGGTACGAGCAGTGCTACCCGCCACCGTCACCCCGGTGGTACAGGAGCGACAACTCGGAACGGCTCACGCTCTACAAGTGGCACTCGATGTCATCTCGCTGGATCCGGGGGATCAAGTCCTGGTGGTGCCGGCTGATACGCCGTTGGTAACCAGCGAGACGCTCAAACGGACCGCCACCCTGCACCGGCGAACCGGCTCGGCCGGCACATGTATCACCGCCAACATGGATGACCCGACGGGCTACGGGAGGGTGGTGAGGGATGGCTGGGACCGCGTACGGCGCATCGTCGAACATACCGACGCTACAACCCGCGAACGTGAGATCAAGGAGATAAACGGCGGAATATACATGTTCGACGGGGACCTCATCAGGGACGCCGTCGAACACGTAGGTCGTAACAACGCCCAAGGCGAGTACTACCTGCCTGATGTCCTTGCGATCCTCGGCACCGAGGGTCACAGTATCTCCGCCTACCGGACGGACGCCGAGGAGTTGTCGGGCGTCAACACACAGGACCAGTTGGCCCAGGTCGCGGCGATCATGCGCAACCGCATCAACGAGACGTGGATGCGATCCGGAGTCTGGATGCAGGATCCGAGTCGCGTCTACATCGATTCGACCGTCTGCCTCGATGCCGGCGTCCTCCTCTATCCCGGGGTTCACGTCGAGGGAAGCACCACTATTGCTTCCGGAGCAGAGATCGGTCCCGACGTCCACATCAGAGACAGCCGCATCGGAAGCGGCGCCAAGGTCTGGTACTCGGTTCTGAGAGAGGTCTCGGTTGGCGAGAACGTGGAGATCGGCCCCTACGCCTCCTTGCGGCCGGGCGCGGAGTTGCTCGATGGATCTAAGGCAGGCACGTTCGTGGAGGTGAAGAACTCGGTGGTGGGCAAGGGTGCGAAGGTTCCCCACCTCGCATACGTGGGTGATGCGGAGATAGGAGACGAGTCCAACGTCGGAGCCGGGACGATCACCGCCAACTACAACGGCTTCGAGAAGCACCGCACGAAGGTGGGTCGACGCGTGCAGGTCGGTTCGAACACCGTACTCGTAGCCCCGGTCGAGGTCGGGGACGACGCCTACATCGGAGCAGGCTCGACGATAACCAGGAAGGTGTCGGAGGGAGCTCTGGGGATCGAACGCTCCCCACAAAGGGAAATCTCCGGTTACGCTCACCGTCGTCGTCTTCGACACGAACTGGGCTGAGAGTGGAACTAGTCAACCGCAAACGCTTCATGCTCTTCACCGGTTCCGCCAACCCGGAGTTGGCCCAAGACGTGGCTGACGAACTCGGCGTGCGGCTCGGGAACGTCGAACTATCCCAATTCGCCAATACGGAGGTGTACGCGCGTCCGCTGGAGTCTGTACGTGGAGCCGATTGTTTCGTGATCCAGAGTCATGCGCCCGAGATCAACTTCCATATCATGGAACAACTGATCCTGATCGATGCCCTTCGCCGGGCTTCCGCTCACCGCATCACCGCGGTCGTGCCGTTCTTCGGTTACGCTCGGGCCGATAAGAAGGTCTTACCCCGTGAGTCCATTTCCGCCCGGCTGATGTGTGACCTGTTCCTGGCTGCCGGAGCCGACCGGATTGTCTCCATCGATCTCCACACCGGCCAGGTCCAGGGGTTCTTCCCCAAGCCGTTCGACCATCTGACCGCCCTTCCCATCGTCAGCGACTATCTCAAGCTACGCCTCGATGGCCCGACCACCGTCGTCTCACCGGACGCCGGAGGGGTTAAACGAGCTGAGAAGTACGCCCGGTACCTCGGTGCGTTCGTAGCCTTCGTTCATAAGCGGCGCGCTACCGACGTCCGCAACCGGTCCGAAGCTCTGACCATCGTCGGCGCGGTTCGGGGCAGGCATGCGGTGATCGTCGACGACATGATAGATACCGCCGGAACCGTGGCGAACGCAGCCCGCCTCCTGAGGAGCAAGGGAGTCCGAAGCGTGTTCGTCGCTGTAACCCATCCCGTGCTGTCCGAACCGGCTCTCGACCGGCTGAAGAACGCCCCGATAGACGAGGTAGTGGTGACCGACACCCTCCCGATCAGTCCGGACGCTCTCAGGTTCGACAAGTTCACCCGACTCTCGATCGCCCCCGTGCTCGCCGAGGCCCTCCAGGCTATCTTCATGGACAGTTCGGTATCGGCAATCTTCCTGGGCGACAACAACTGACTTCCATGGACACGCAGGTCTTCCGTATCCGGACGGGTGGAGTAGCCGGCGTCTTCGATATCACCGGGCGGGTAGGTGAATTCGTCCGGGGGAAAGGGCATGGTCTGGTGTCGGTGTTCGTTCCCCACAGCACCGCCGGCCTGGCGATCATCGAAACAGGGTCCGGCTCGGACCACGACCTGGCCAACCACCTGGAGGAGTTGTTCCCGCGTGACTCCCGGTGGGCCCATCGTCATGGTTCAATGGGCCACGGTGCCGACCATGTCATCCCTGCATTTATCTCACCTAGCGCCGTCATCCCCGTAATAGACGGAACCATGGCCCTAGGAGGGTGGTGTTTTTCGCGGGGGTTGGTAGAGTTACAGGAGTGTAGTTCGGGGGTGTGGCTGTGAGTTTGGGTGTGTCGCCGGTTCAGGCAGATTTGTTGAGGGGTACGGGGTTTGTGGCTGATCGGGTGGGGGATGATTCTGTGTTTTCGGTTCTGTTTCGGTCGGGTCATCGTCTGTTTGCTGATGAGTTGTTCTCGGATTTGTTCGCTCTGGGGGGCCGCAGGAGTGTCCCGCCTCGGATTGTGGCGACGGTGATGGTGTTGCAGCGTTGGTTTGGTTTGTCTGATCGGGAGGCGGTGGCGGCGTTCGAGTTTGATATGCGGTGGAAGTATGCGTGTGGGGGGTTGGAGTTCGATTATGGGGGGTTCTGTCATACGGTGTTGGTGGGTATGAGGGCTCGTTTGGCGGCTTCTGAGCAGCCGCGGCGGGTTTTCGACGCGACGCTGGAAGCGGCCCGGGCGGTGGGTGTGGTGTCGGCTAGGAGGGTGTTGGACTCGACACCGATCTATGACGCGGTGGCTACCCAGGATACGGTGACGATGGTTCGGGGCGCGATTCGGGGGTTGTTGGGAGCGGCGGACGCGGTTCTGGAGGCGGAGCTGCGGGCGGTGTTGGGCCGTGACGATGACTACGCGGTGGGCGGCAAGGGGGTTTGCGATTGGGGGGATCAGGTAGCGCGAGAGGAGTTGGTGGCGGCTCTGGCGGCTGATGGGTTCGGCTGTTTGGATGTGTTGGAGGGTCGGGTCCTGGCCGATGCGTTGTCCGAAGCCGCCGAGTTGTTGGCCACGATCTTGGGCCAGGACCTGGAGGAGGACGGCTCGGGTCGGTTCCGTATCGCTCGGCGGGTGGCCCCTGATCGTGTTATTTCCACTGTGGACACCGATGCTCGTCACGGACGTAAGACATCCGCTCGCCGTTTCGATGGTTACAAGGGTCACATCGCGGTGGATCCTGATTCTGAGATCATCGTTGATACTTCTGTCACCGCCGCGAACGTCGCCGACAGCGAAGCCGCCGCCAGCCTCATCAGCGACCTCCTACCCAAAACCAACAACACCACCACCGACCCCGACACTGGCAGCACCGACACCGGCAACCACCCCGGCACCGGCAACCACCCCGGCACCGGTACCGACCCCGGCGCTGTGGAATATGAGAACGGACCGACTGTCTACGGCGACAGCGCCTACGGCAGCGGCGAGTTCCAACAACTCCTCTCCGAGAACGGGATCAACTCGGGATGCCGCAGCCCCGAACCCACCGCACGCCGGGGCCGGTTCAACAAAGACCGCTTCTGCGTCGATCTCGAGAACCGCACCGTCACCTGTCCCGCCGGAGTCACCGTCACCATCAAAACCAGCCGCGACAGCACCGGCCGCGCCAGCTTCGGTACCGCCTGCACCGACTGCGACCTCCGAGAACAATGCACCACCGCCGCCGCCGGCAGAACCATCAGAGTGGGCAAACACGAAGCCGTACTCGCCAAAGCCCGCAAACGCCAGAAAACCCGCCGCTGGCAAAACGACTACAAGGCCACCCGCCCCAAAGTCGAACGAAAAATCGCCCACCTCATGCGACGACGACACGGCGGCCGCCGAGCCCGAATGCGCGGCGTCGCCAAAGTAGCCGCCGACTTCAGCCTGCTAGCCGCAGCAGCCAACATCGCACGCCTGGGAACACTCTGACCACACCCCGAACCACCCCGCCCAGCCCAAAC
>JGIcombinedJ30088_10006131_pt1 | contig 10149 bp, 8 predicted proteins | sample PinacodermPK_FD_30088 | JGI IMG/M metagenome (IMG submission 30088) | reverse complement strand
GCCGTAGTGGCGGCCACCGGCCGGCCGCGGCCGCTGAGCACCGAGGCGAGCGCGGCAACCACGATCGGAGGCCAAGCCCACCACGAGGGGTCGAGGTGTAACGGGACGCCTCCGCCGACCAGGTCCGTAGCGTCATGCGCCAGCGCCCACGGGAGCAGGGATGGGACGGCCATCAGCGAACCTGCCGCCCCGATCGGGAGCGCCGGCGGCCTGCGCGCCGCGAGGGTCCAGACCAAGCCGAACACGATGGGTACAGCCGCCAGGAAGGGTACGAACACGGCCGACCAGGTCGTGGCAAGACCGATCCTGGCCAGCCGGCCGATCCAGCCAACGGCACCCGACGGCGGCGGTGAGACGATACCGGCCAGAGCCCACGGCAGTCCCCCCATTGCAAGCATTCCCGGCCAGTAACCCTCGGCCGCTAGGAATAGCATCGGGAAACCGGCCACGAACACCGCACCGGATAGGAACCGGGCGCCGGTACGCAATCCGCATCTCCTAAGGAGCGTGACGGTACCGGCGAGGCCGGAAGCGGCCGATCCCACCGTCATCACGAGCGCAGCCAGTTCCGCCCGGTTCCCGAGAAGGAACTGGACGGCGGCCGTGGCTCCGATGGATGGATGCATCGGTTCCGGACTACCCAGGCCGGCCAGGTGCCATCCGCCGGCGTAGGCTCGTAGCGTGTTCCAGGCCGAGTCGGCCAGAGGAAGGACGAAACCCACGGCGGGAAGCCCCTCTATGAGGATCGAGCGGCTCAGTATCAGTACGAAGACAGTGCCGAGCACCGCTCCGATGACGATCGGGCGCTGCCAGAAGGCGGGTGAGGCGTCGTACTCGCGGTCATCGTCATCCTGGTCGACATCACTCCCCAGGAGCCTGGCAAGATCGGAGGCGATGGCCCGCAATTCGACGGAGCCTCGCACCTGGAACCGGAACAGTTCGGCATCGGAGGCCGCGGACACGGTGGGTGCCTTCCGGCGTACCCCGATGGTGGATTGCAGGTGGCGGGCATTCCACACCCATGCTCTCGCCCAGTCGGGGATTGCGCGCCAGGAACCCGTGGCCGCACGGTACAGACCAGCTAGAAGCCCGAGCAGCAGCAGACCGGGAACGGCCCACTGCAACGTCACGAACGAGTAGGTCTTCAGCATCACCCTGATGCGACCCGCCTGCTCCCGCCAGGTGTGGACCCGGCCATCTCCGAGGGATGGGGTCAGAACTTCCGACGCCGGAGCAACCACCACCCGGCCCCCTACGACTCTGGCCCGCTGGCAGAGGTCCAGTCCGGTCGCCACATACGGCAGATTCGGGTCCAGACCCCCCAGTCCGCCGGCCAGGTCCCGGCGAACGAGCATCGAGGCAGGCTCCACGTAGGCAACGTCGCGGATGACATCGAACTGCTCCTGGTCGAGTTCCCCGCGTTCCAGGCCCGTGTAAGGGAACCCGAACACGTCGGTAGTGCCACCCACCGAGAGCAACTGCTCGGGATTCGCCACGTCGAGGATTTTGGAGCCGACCACCGATGCATCGACCTGTACCGCGGTGGCAACCAGAGATTCGAGAGCATCCGGCCGGGCTGTGGTGCGGGAGTCGACCAACCAGAGGTACTCGACGCGGGCCCCTGCACCGGCGAGAGCTTCAGCCATCGATCTCACCCGCTTGGGCGAGGCGTCTCCCGTGTCCAGGGTCTGGGCGGCATCGGCCACCACCACCACATCCTCGATCTCGTACACTTGCGCGGCGATGGTCTTCAGTACGCCGGAAATCTCATCTCCCTTGCGGGGAATCACCACCGCGAGAACGCGGGGGTCTGGAGGCGGCTCGCTCGGACTCGTCATCGGCGCCCCATTCTGGATGGCTGACGGCCCTAAGGCAACAAGAGAGCGCGGTACGTGACCGCCAACCTGGTGCTCCTATCCGGCGGCGTGGGTGGCGCCCGCCTGGCCAGGGGGTTCGAGCACCTCGAAGAGGTTCGCTCGACCGTGGTCGTGAACGTCGGAGACGACGAGACGATCTACGGACTCCACGTGTCGCCGGACGTGGACACCGTTCTCTACACGCTGGCCGGGGTGGAGGGACCACAGGGATGGGGAAGAGCCGGCGACACCATGGTGCTCATGGACCACCTGTCGAAGTTGGGGGTGGACACCCGTTTCAGGATCGGGGACGCCGACGCAGCTGTGAACGTCTACCGAACGATGCGGATCCGGGCGGGGGATCAACTCGATGAGATAACGGCCGCTCTGGCGCGGACCCTGGGAGTTCGCTCGAGGATCCTGCCGGCCACCAACAGCCGGCTCCGGACGGAGGTCAGAACGGGCCCTGGCTGCTGGCTGCCGTTCCAGGAGTACTTCGTCCTGCGCGGCCACCGGGACGAGGTCGCCGAGTTGCGATACGCCGGAGCGGAGTCGGCTACTGCCTCTCCCGGAGTGGTGGAGGCCATCCGGTCGGCTGACGCGGTGATCATCGCTCCTTCGAACCCGCCGCTATCCATCTGGCCGATCCTGGCCGTAGCGGATATCGGCGCCGCGATGAGGGACGCCCGCCGGGTAATGGCGGTCAGCCCCCTCTTCGGTGGCCGAGCACTCAAGGGACCGGCTGACCGGGTGATGAGTTCCTTGGGCCTCCCGCCGGGTAACTCGGGGGTGCTCGCCGCCTACGACGGCCTGCTGCACGACCTGTTCATCGACAGCCTGGACGCGGGGGACGCTCCGTCATTGGAGCAGGCCGGCGTATCGGTCCATGTCGGATCCACGCTCATCGCGGAGGAGGACCGGGCTGTCACCTTCGCGGGCCGTATGCTGGAGGTGCTTTGACGGTTTCGATATTCCCAGTGGAGGGAATCGGGGAGGCCCGGCCGGGCGACGACGTGGCAGACCTTCTGCTGCATGGACTTGAAGCGTCCGCGATCACGCTCGTCGAGGGTGACGTGGTCGTGGTCACCCACAAGCTGGTCTCCAAGGCGGAGGGCCGGGTGGTCGAGATCGGAGACGATCCGCAGGCACACCGCGATCTGATTCTCGAGCAGGCGGCAGCTGTGCTTCGAAGGCGTGACCTGCTCGTGATCACCGAGACGCCCCACGGGTTCGTCTGCGCCAACGCAGGGGTGGACCGGTCCAATGTTGCGCCGGGCCTCGCCGTGCTCCTGCCCGTCGATCCGGACCGCTCGGCCCGGCGCATCCGGAAGCGCTTGCAGCACGCTCTGGGAGTGCTGGTCGGCGTGATCATCACGGACACGTTCGGCCGGGCGTGGCGGCACGGCCTCAGCGATGTCGCCATCGGCGTGGCGGGACTGCCCGCAATCGTCGACTACCGTGGCAGCGAGGACACCTTCGGGAACATCCTGGAAGTGACCGAAGTCGCCCTCGCCGACGAGGTTGCGGCTGCCGCCGACCTCGTAATGGGCAAGGCTCGAGCGATACCCGCCGCGGTCGTCAGGGGCCTCGACCACCCACCCGGCGACGGATCGGCTACCGACCTCATACGCGAACCAGCCGAGGACCTGTTCCGGTAGCGGTCAATTCGATTGAACCTTTCGTTCGACAGCGGAGAGACCGCGGTCAGTGGTATCTTCGGGTACGTGTCCAACAGTGGCAACCCGCATGCATCCCGCTTGATGCAATTAACCGTGGATGCGAACGACCCTGACGCCCTGGCCGAATTCTGGGCGTTCGCGCTCGGCTACGTAGTGCAGCCCCCACCCGAAGGATTCGAGACCTGGGAAGCCTTCGCCGACGCGCTCGACCTGTCCTCCGAGGACCGGGAGCGCTATGCGGCGGTCGTGGATCCCGGCGGCGCAGGTCCCCGCGTCCTGTTCCAGAGGGTGCCGGAAGGCAAGACCGTCAAGAACCGTTGGCACCTCGACATCGACATCGTCGAACCGTCGGCACCCGTAGACCAGCAGGACCGGAGCCGCGAGGCCGGGATCAGGGCACTGATCGAGAGAGGCGCCACCGAGGTGGCTCGTTTCGACGAGCCCGTGGGGCGATGGGTGGTTATGACCGATCCCGAAGGGAACGAGTTCTGCGTCCTTTGCTGACCGCTCCCACCGACTAGGGCGTGTTCACACGAGCCCCCAAGCATCTGTTACTTGTTGGTTAATGAACTATAAGGTCCGATATAGTCAACATTTCAAGCCATCCGCTCGCCTATCAATAACGAAACCCAATAGTAACCAATGCTAGCGGATACCTATCCGGATAGCGTGAACAGGCCCTAGTTCGTCCGACCGGAGCTGTTGTTCGCGTACCAAGTCGCTCCGCCTGGGATCTGGAGGGTCAGCAGTCTCTTTCCGATCACCAGACGGTGGGGCGTGGCACACTTTATTCCTCCGTGACTCTCCGCTTGTGGATCAGAGCGGCCGCGTAGACGAGTGTATCGCCGTCGTTGGTCTTGTGGTGTACGTCGGTTCCGCGTACATTCTGGGTGTAGCTACGAGGACCAAGGGGTGGTCGTACCAGGTCGGGTATGCCGTTCATTTTGAGTGATGTGGTGACGATGGGTTTCCGTCGGCGCCTCTTGTCGAGTTCCCTGTTAGGGGTTGTAGTAGCGGCGTGCTCGTGTCCGACCGTCCGCACGGGCCAGGCCTGCCTGCACGAGTTGGTTGAGCAGGTTCCTCACGGCGACGCTGTTCCCGCCCAGCAGTCGGACGCCTTCGGAGGTCGAGATGCTGCCGCGGCGACGGATCTCGTCGAGCAGCATCTGACGCTTGCGGTTGTGTAGCTCTGCGGCCCCGCTTCCGGCACGGCGCACTATCTCGCCGGAGAGTTGGTAGCGAGTACCCCCGCGTTCGCCGACCCGCAGCAGGAGGCCCTTGGCGACTGCACCGGCTAGCAGGGCGGATGTGTTCGTGTCCGGTAGAGCCTCGCGCAGGCGACGAGGCGTGACCGCGCCTTCCCGATGGGCGATCACCAGGGCGAGTCGCTCGGCGCTGGACAGTGGATAGGCGGAGAGCTGTGCCAGCCATGCCTGATCCGTCACATCGACCAGGGAACGGTTCCTCAGCGTGACGGTCACCGAACTGGAGGTGGCCACGAATATGGGGGGCTCCATCAACCGGGCTTCCATCTCCCGGAACATTCGGTCTACTCCCTCGCCGTATTCCTCCACCAGCCTGAGGGTCTTGAGTACCTGCATGATCCGACGGTTCCGGCTGTAGTGCTCCTCACGGATGTTCTCTACGGTTATATGCCCGGGGAGGGGACCTGGACTGCGTACCTCGATGCGGTCATCCCACACGGTTACGTCAACGGTCGCGCCGGCCAAGCGGTAGTCCCGATGAGCTAGCCCGTTGAGTACGACTTCTCGGAGTACTGATTCGGGGTATTCGGCCATGTCTTCACGGCGGGTGCCGACAACCGCCTGGTACCTAGCCGTGTGGCGCCCGATGAACTCCAGGCAGCAGTCGAGTACTTCTGGCAGAGGACCCGAACACTCCTCTCGTGACTCCGAGACCCCGGGACCCGGACCTACTCCCAGCCGGCGGACCAACTGGACCGAGGCGCCCGGAATGAACCTGGTCGGTTCCTTGGCAAAGAGGACCACCGCGGCGGTCATCACCCCGTCGGCGGCTGGGGACCGACGCGCTACGCCGAGGTCGGCTAGGGATCGAACCAGACCATCGGGTGGTACCGCCGGGCGGCCGTTTGCGTTGAGTACACGGTTGACGAGCCGCAGGCTCAGGTCGGAGGCCTGGATCGAGGCAACCGTTTCCTCATCGGCCGGACCCCCCACGCGCTCCTGCACGAACCGGGCGAGCGAGCCGCCTCGAAGCGGCATGGAATCCCCTCCCACCCGCCGCAGCAGCCTGCCATCGGGGGTGGTCACGATCCGTCCGCAAACCTCGGGGACCGCGGTGATGGTGATTTCCGTACCGGCTACCACAACGGAGCGAACCTGTACGTCCACAGCACATTCGTATGAGATCTTCGTGATCCGGTCCACAGTTTTCTGCGATCTCGGGCACCCGACGATCTCCAACCTGCGGTTGACGCCATGAACGATGTAACCACCCACCGTCATGGCCATGGCGGGTATCGTCTCCCGTATATCCTTGGACACTGCCCGCTTGAAGTCGAGCATCTCGTTTTCGATCCGGCCGAACATCTCCCAGAATTCCTCAACGGTGAGACGCCCTGGAATGTCGGTCAGGCGCTGCGGGAAACCCATATCCCGATCAAGTTTAGCTAATCTTGGCTTCGAAAACGAGCATAGAGCTATTTCGCAGTCAAGATTATCAAATGTTGACGGGATGCAACCTGTTCACCCGACACTGGCACCAGCCCCGCTAACTCCTCTAACCAACAACCGACCGATGGCCCCTGCCGGTATCCGGATCACTCTGCGTTCTCCGGCACGCACCCGGATGCTGCCAACCGCGAGGCTTCGGCGTTGAGCAGTCGAGCCGGGTTGTCGGGATCGTCGATGGTCACGGCGAACACCTTTCCGGCGCGCAGGACCACCGCGGCACGTTTCATGAGGGTCAGGCTGCCCCGGTATCCCCAGCCGCCCCATTCGGTGGGACGGATGTCGATGGCTCGGGCTGTGGCGATGCGACGTAGAGGTACCGACGTGCGGGGCCACCCGAGGAACCCTTATCGAACGGTCAGTCCGGAGTGGTCGGCGGTGACGCGTATGCGGCTGAAGGTGGTGATCGCAATCGCGGGGAACAGCAGGACCACCGCGATCCATGGTTCGTAAGTTGAGCGAAGCGCAGAGCACTAGCAGTATGGCCAGGCCCGGCAGCAGTGGCTATCTGGCAGACAGGGCTCCAAGGAGGGTGGTTGAAAACGGGGGGGCAGCAACGGCCCGTCTTCCTCTGACCAGGCATTATGTCATCGGTTGACGGCCCGTGAAGGGGTTTCACGCCACCCTCCTCGCGGAGAGTCTCAAGATCCGATTTCCCCCGAGTTGGCCTACGTACCCCGGCTAGTGAATGGCAAGCCGGAACAGATCAGGTGCACACACCGACCCGTTGGCAGGACCGAGCTAGGTCTGGTGGAGACCGAAGACCGCACCTTCGGCGCGCAGCATTTCGTGGGGAGCCATCCAGTCGACAGCGAGCGCCTTGCAGGCGTCCGGGATCTTGATCGACTTCACGGATTGCGGGGCTGGCTTCTCGTAGGTGACGACCGTGTGACCCATTGCGTGTGCTTGGGCAACCAAGTAGAAGTCGGCCTTCTGCATGAAGGCGGTGACAGCACTCTGGCGATAGCCAGCCCCGTTGGCCCAGGTGCTGAGCCGCCGGAGGCTGGAAGTTGTCCATTGGTCGGGCTTCAGGAGCATTTCCTTGCACTGGCTTCGCCCAGTTGCGGAGTTCGTCCTGTCCGGGAAGTAACTCGTTGTAGACCCTTTCGATGCTGACACCTTCCCGGCAGCGTGTTCGCGGTCGATCCAGTTTCCAGAAACCGGGACAGAGATCGAAGCCGTAGTGCTGGTTCTTCGCTCGTATGAAGACATCGGTGTCGAGCAGGTAGGTTGTCACGCCACTCCGAGTCGATCAGCCAATTCGCAAAACGTCGAAGTCTTCTTGAATCCGAGTATCTGGAACGCATCCGTATATGACGTAGATCCCTCGAGGGTGCTCGTGACAACAACTCGGGCGAATGACCTGCTGACTCGTATGGGCAGGGTGTTGTAGAATTTGCCACCACTACTCCCACTACTCCCCGTGGCACGCTCGTACTCGTCAACGTATGACCGCCGGTACTCATCCCATGAGAGGTAACCGGCCTCGTGGATCCGTCGGAGTACGACAAGGGTGCTCGACTTGAACTTGCGGGCGAGACGTTGCAGTTCTGCTACTAGCTCCGCATTGGGGTCGAAATCAGAAAGGATCCGGTGCATCGGGACGAGCATCTCCGCTGCTACCCGGTTGCACCAGGCTTCCACTCGGTCCGTAGTCCGGATGCCCAGATCGGCATCCGATAGTGCGCTCTCTCCAAGCCAGATGTGTGCCAGTTCGTGAGCGAGGGTGAAGATCTGGGCCGCACGGGTGTCTGAGCCGTTCACGAAGACCAGCGGCGCCAACGTGTCTGCGAGGGCAAATCCTCTGAACTCTCGGTAGTCGAGTTTGCGGTAGTTGTTGCTTCCCACCACGCCGCTGACCATGACCAGCACGCCGATCTGCTCGGCGTGGTCGCGCAGGTTGGTGAACGCTTCGGTCCAGTTGGCACCTCGGCGCTCGACAGAGAATGACAAGGCCCCGGTGATCTTCGGAGCCGCCTCCGCGGGCGGTGTGGCCGTGCTCAGAGAACCGATCCAGTCAAGCTCCTGCAATCCTGCGCTCCGCGCATACTCCCGGTACCAGTCCTGACGCTGCTGGCACTGGTAGATCGTGTCGAGGAGGTTGCCGCTGGGACGGATGACACCCTTGTCCCCTATCGTGCGCAGGTCCGGGATCGGGATCTTCTCATCCGGGGGTTCGGGCAGGAAGAAGTACCCGACCGCGGTGCCCGTCGCCTGTGCGAACTGTTCGATCTGCTTCAGCGTGGGGATCCAATCGCCGGCGATCCAATCCCGCAGCTTCGGGAACCTCGGGGCGAGTTCATCCGGATCGAGACGCGAACGCTCGAGCGCCCACATGTACAACGACGGTTCAACCTCGACTCGGACAGTCATGTTTCAGGTCCTGCTACCCGGTTTCTGTTCGGTTCTCATGAGAGTAGTCGGTATCACGTTCCTGTGACCGATACAACCCCTAAACCATCGGAACCAATGTAGATATCTGAATGACTTCACCAAGACCACAGACCGGATTCCACGATCGGCCCACGAGGTTAGCCACCGCGATGGCCTTCTGAGTCCGGCCAACACCTCGCAGATCCTCGAGCCCCTACCTGGACCTGAGACGTGACGAGTACGTTTTGACAACTGGGTGGTGGACACCCACCGGGGGGACCGGCGGAAGCTGGCCGGCGAAGGTGGCTATCCGGCTTGGTCGCCGGACGGGCAGCGGATCGCCTACTCCAGAGGGATCGATCACGTTCCCGAGATATGGGTGGCGGATGGGGCCGGTCACCGGTGGCTTGCCTACGGTTCGGGGCCGGTGTGGTCCCCCGACGGAAACCGCATCGCTTACACCAGATCGGATGGGGATGGAATCGGACTCTGGGTGACGGGCACTAATTCAAGACATGTTTAGTGGCTCTTCGCGTTGGAGTAGGGACTAGCTGTTGTTGGGGGGTGCTGGTAATGCTTGTTTTTGGTCTGTGGCCTCACGACACTTAGCGGGATAGAACGCCTGCTAAGGAAGGAGGCCACAGATGGCTGGTAACGATAGCTCCTTGGACGTCACGGTTCTGGGTTCGGGTCGGGTTCCGTCTACGGGCCGCGACCGAGGACGACGGCGAGTTGTTGATGCTGGTAGAGACCACCGCGTCGGTGGTGGGTTGTTCGGGTTGCGGAACCCGGGCACGGTCTAAGGGACGCCGCCGGACCAGGGTGCGGGATCTGCCGGTTGGGGGCCGGCCGACGGTGTTGGTGTGGTGCATGGGGGTGTGGCGCTGTCCCGAAGCAGCCTGCGATGTCGGGTCTTGGTCGGAGACCAGTCCCCATTTTCGGTCGAGGGCGGTGCTGTCGGAGCGGGCTCGCCGTGAGGCGGCCCGGTGGGTCGGCGAGGATGGTGTGTCGGTCGCATCTGTGGCTCGTGGCCTCGGTGTGGGCTGGTCGACGGTGATGGACGCGGTGCGGGAGTTCGGGGAGCCACTCGTTGAAGAGCAGCTGGGGTCTTTGGCCGGGGTGCGGTCTCTGGGGATGGATGAGCATCGGTGGCGGTCGCGTCCTGATCGGTGGGCGACCGGATTCGTGGATCTCGAGTGGGGCTGGCTGCTGGAAGTCGTTCAGGGCCGTTCCGGGGCTGCTGCCAGGGGTTTCCTAGCTTCGGAGAACGCCGAAGTGCGGGCCGGGGTGGGAGTCGTGGCCCTCGAACCGTGGCGAGGGTATCTGACCCCGGCGAGGGAGCTACTGCCAGAAGCGACAGTGACCGTAGATGCGCTTTGCACATGACACGGCTAGCGAACCAGGTCGTCACCGAAGTCCGCCAACGCACCCAACAAGACGTGATGGGTCATCGGTGACGCAAGGGCGATCCGCTCTACGACATCCGCCGTCTCCTACTCGTCGGCGAAGAACGGATCGGCGGCTCCGCCC
>JGIcombinedJ30088_10006125_pt1 | contig 10152 bp, 10 predicted proteins | sample PinacodermPK_FD_30088 | JGI IMG/M metagenome (IMG submission 30088) | reverse complement strand
TTGTCAGATCATCGACCCGCCGCAAGTAGCGCAGCATTTGCGTGGAGGGTGCTGTCTCCTCGCCGCGTCGTCCCGACCGCCGGTCGAGGGGACGTAGCCAGCGTTTTGATTCCACGATGGCGAGGCCATGTTGGTACCGCTTCCACTCCTCCGCGAAGTCGTTGGCCCGTTCCTTCGCTGCATTGTGCGCGAACAACAGACCGTCGGGTACGGCCTCGCGACCGTGGGCTGACAGGTTCTGTTGGCGTAAGTTCGCTGTCCACCCGAGCTGGCCGAGAACGGGCCAGATCAAATCGTCCTCCGTCTGACTCTCATTGGGTGACCGGTGTGTCGGGAAGCGGTGGAATATATCCTGTAAGGCGGACTCGACGCCGTCGAGCATCAATTCGTCGAAATCCTGCCAATCAGGAAGATCGACGATGGACTCGCGAAGGAAATCCTCGGCAAAGAGGCTCCCCTGAAACGGCCTGCCATCGCTCACCGTTCAGCCTCCCAGACCCCTCCGAATGCCTTGCGGACAGTCTCTAAACGGGATTGTTTCATCCGAAATACCGGTCGGTTTCGGTCGAGTGGCGTCCCTGTTCCTCCTCTGTTCATGCAAACCCCGGAGCGGCGCCCTTTCCCAAAACACCCGGCCTGGTCGGCAGATGGCGTATCTGGGCACCCGTTTCCCTGTCGGCCTGCACTAGGTCGTACTGTGCTTGAAGGTTAAGCCAGAACTGAGGCTCGACACCGAACCAGTGGCCGAAGCGTAGTGCGGTGTCGCCGGTGACCGAACGTTTGCCTGCGATGATCTGGCTCACCCGGTTGGCGGGCACCTCGATCTGCCGCGCCAACTCCGTCGGGGTGATTCCCAGTTCTTCCAGCTCGCCCTTCAGGACCTCACCGGGATGGACAGCTCTCATGAACATACCGCCCTCCTCCTTCTCATCCGTGGTAGTCGACGATCTCAACGTTGTCCGGTCCTGCATACCCGTCCGGCCACTCGAAACACAGTCTCCACTGCCGGTTGATGCGAATGGAGTACTGGCCCTTCCTGTCACCCCGGAGGGCTTCAAGATGGTTTCCCGGCAAGGACCGCAGGGTGTCGAGCGAAGGCGCGGCGTTCAGGATGGCCAGCCGTTTTGCTGCTTGGGTTTCGAAGCTCCGGAACGCCCTGACTGACCGCCCTTCGGCAAACGCTCGCGTCTTTCTGTCTCGATAACCGAGGATCATCCCCTGCCAAGATGACAAATCAGACGATGTACGTCAAGGGTACACTATCCGAAGCTGGTGTGTCGGTACGTTTCTCGGGCTGGTCAAGTTATGAACAGGGCGGTCGAAAGGTGGACCCACGCGATGTCTCGATTGAATTTTGCCCAACAGACTTCGGTGCTGTGTTCGTCCTGAAGGTGGGACGGACCATGGGACACCTCCGTTGCCCGGTGCGACAGTCACGCACGGTTATGGTGAGAGTCCTGCCTATTCGCGCTGGCTTGGGGAGCTACCTCTCACCGGGCACGGGGAATTACTCAATTCAGCAGGCGGCGCGACATACGGCCATCCATGCTGACTGTCACAGGATTGAGCCTGTGCCGAAGGGCGGTACCTGTCAAGCAATCCACGCAGATTTGTGATAAGGGGAGAATCAAGGAAGTCACGGGGATGAAGAAGGCAGGAAACCCCGTGAGCAAGAAGACAGGCCGCCCCCCGAAACCCATGCCCGAGCCCATCCCCGACACGCCCGAGAAGATCATGCGGGCCCTGGTGAATACCCCGCCGAAGAAGCATGGGGAGTGGGACTACCTGGATCCTGCCTCGACACCAGAGATGGAGGTCGAATCATGAAGATTTCTAGAATGGACGTCTGGAGTTGAGGAAGAACGTAGAAGACGGGACAATTGATGAGCGACTTCAACTCCGGTGATCTTCGACCTTGGCAAACCCACGTCGTGAGAACCGCGACTCACTACATAAACCAGGATGACCAGCCGGACGCAAACGACCATAGTCAGCAAGTGGAGCCGTGGCTGTCCGCACTGTTCCAAGCCGACCATCTGAATCTATTGGTCGGTAGCGGCTTAACCACGGCTATCGCCGACGCGGCAGGAGCGCCTGTTGTAGACATGCGCCTAGTGTCTTTTCAGCATGACTACTCAGATGCCGTTACGAAAGCAGCGGAAACCAGCGCGCGTCATGTCGGCCGTGGTAGCCCCAACGTTGAGGACCAGATACGAGCTGCGAGCGAACTGATTTGCGGCCTACGCATTCAGGCCGCAGTTGCAGAGTCGGGACCAAGAGGACGACAACTGCCCAAGAGCGCTCGTCGACTGCTGCCGATATGGGAAAATGCTCTTGACAGCGTACTTGATGGATTCTTGGGGAAAGTCCTCGACACGGAGCGTGGCATCCGCGATGTACTGTCCGGGACGAAGAACGAAGCCGTGTCAGACTGTGTTCGTCGCCTTCTCGGCGGTTTTCTTCTTCCGTTCGCGAGTCGTGCCACTACGCGTGAGCGGTTGCACATCTTTACGACAAACTATGATCGTTTGATTGAGTACGGAGCTGATCTACTGGGACTCAGAGTGATTGACCGCTTTGTTGGGTACCTCGCACCGGTCTTTCACTCTTCGCGGCTCGGTGTCGACCTGCACTACAATCCACCAGGAATTCGTGGAGAACCTCGCCATCTTGAGGGAGTGGTGCGGTTCACCAAGCTCCATGGCTCGCTTGACTGGCGCGGTGAGCCCGGTCCGTCTGGAGGCCACGAGGTTCAGAAGTGTATGTTGCCTTTCGGCGCACCGAATGAACACTCTGAGGTTCCTTTGGAGGCAGGGAAACGGTTGCTCATCTATCCGAACCCTGCGAAAGACGTCGAGACTCTTGAATATCCTTATGCAGAGCTGTTCCGTGACTTCGCCTCCGCTGCGTGCCAACCCAACGCGGTGATGGTTACATATGGGTACGGCTTTGGAGACGACCATGTAAATCGTGTGTTGAGGGACATGCTTAGCATCCCTTCTACGCATCTCGTGATTATCTCGTACGACCATGCTGGGGGGCGTATCCAGACATTCTGTGACCGCGCCGGTCGCGGGGCGCAAATTACGCTTCTCATCGGAGCTCATTTCGGTCAGTTGAAGACCCTTGTAGACCATTACTTGCCCAAGCCTGCCCTTGACCGAACTACTTGGCGAATGGTCGACATCTTGAAACGGCGTGAGGTTCCGATGAAAGATCGTGCCTCTCCAGAAGGAGATGATGGGGAAGGCGGCGGATTCTGATGACCTCTTTGGTTAAGGCCCTTGGCGATCGTGTAGTGGGCACCGTTGAAGAGGTGTCCCCAGATCGGATCATCGTGCTTCTTGATCCGGACGCTCCTCAGGCTACCGCGTTGAATACGAGCGTTCCCGCGGGCTTCCCACGCATCAACGGAGATGTACTGATTCCCAATGAGAGCGGTGCCACCGCATGTGTAGTTTCCTCGGTGCGCATCCAACGGCTTCCTTTCCCTACGCGCAAGGGGATGCAGCAGGATTTTGGGTTGGTTGACTTGCCGTTCCCATCGCGGTTGATGACTCTGACTCCAATTGGCACTCTAAAGGCGGCATCGGCAGGTGGGGATCTCTCTTTCGAGGTCCGCCGTGGCGTGGACGTGTTTCCCTCGGTTGGCGATCCTGTTGTTCTTCCGTCGCCGGGTCAGCTTCGGGCCATCGTCGAAGGAGAAAATCAAAGCACGGGGGGTCGAATTCTCCTTGGTCGTTGTCCGACAGCCGGTCAAGCGCCGGTGCATGTCGATCCAGACAAACTGTTTGGGAGGCATCTGGCGGTCCTTGGTAATACTGGAGCCGGCAAGTCCTGTTCGGTGGCGGGACTCATCCGTTGGTCGCTTGATGCGGCGAGGAGGGAGCGTATTGGGTTGAAGTCCGGGAGCCAGGAAGGTGAGGAGCAGATCAGCGTGCCGAACGCTCGCTTCATCGTGTTGGACCCGAATGGCGAGTACGCCCGCGCTTTTGAAGACCTTGATGTGCGCTTGTTTCGGGTGGAGCCGACGGGTCAAGGGAAGCCGCTCTATGTACCGGCTTGGCTCTGGAATGGAGAGGAGTGGGCAGCTTTCACCGGCGCAGCGCCAGGCGTGCAGCGACCAGTTCTTTACGAGGCGCTGAGGCGGCTACGCTCGGGACTCGGCCCGCCGGAACAATTTGAGACCAAGGCGAAAGGTCGTGTAAGACGATATCAAAGCAGGATCAAGGTTCTTGTTCAGAACGGCGAACACCAGCAATCAGGTAAACGAGAGGGTGTAGCGGAAGTCCTCTTGAACCTCGTCAAAGACTGCCAGGATCTCGTCAGTGATCCCAATGGTTCGGATGAGGAGCTCAACCAAGTTCTTCAGTCGGTGGCGCAGTGCGCTACGGAAGTAGAAACTGCGGCTCGTTCCAACTCGCGAGGGCCAGGGAAGGGATTCTGGCACAACGATTTCGCTGAGGCGGATCTATCTACCGTTGAGGCACGGCTCGCGGAAGCGGCGGCTTCACTGGGTTTGGGCGCAGGCGAGGCGATCTTGGATGAGGATGTGCCACGTCAGTTTTCCGTCGACGAGTTGCCAGACTACGTCGATGCTCTAGCTACTGAGCAATCGAGCCGAGACATCGCACAGTTTGTCGATACCCTTAATTTGCGCATCCGTGGCCTTCTCTCACAGGGGCGCTTAGCCTCCGTCCTCAAGCCTGACGACTCCAACGCTATCACCCTGGAGTCCTGGCTCGACGATTATATTGGGGCAAATCAAGCAAGTAACGGGACAGTTGCCGTCGTCGACCTTTCTCTCGTCCCGTCCGAAGTAACGCATATCGTTGTTAGTGTTTTGGCTCGTATGATCTTCGAGGCCATCCAACGGTACCGACGCGAGAACGGATTGGAGTTGCCGACTACGTTAGTCTTGGAAGAGGCGCACACGTTCGTCCACCGCGATCTTTCTGGAGACGGAGCTCCGCCCGCTGGTAGAGCCTGCGCCCGTGTGTTTGAACGAATCGCCCGCGAGGGGCGGAAGTTCGGACTCGGTCTGGTCCTTGCCTCTCAACGCCCTTCAGAGGTGTCGCCGACCGTACTATCTCAATGTAACACTTTCTTGCTGCACCGGCTTGTGAACGACCGCGATCAGGAGCTGGTGAAGAGCCTAGTGCCCGATGGTCTTGGACCTCTCTTACGCGAGCTTCCGAGCCTTCCTACACGACGCGCGATTCTGCTTGGTTGGGCTGCGCCTGCGCCCACTCTCGTCGAAGTTCAGGAGATTCCGGCGAGTTCGCGGCCGCACTCCCCGGACCCTGCCTTTTGGGCCGTCTGGACCGGAAAAGAAGACCGTCGCATCGACTGGGGAAGAATCGCTCGAAGTTGGCAGCGCATGGAAGCTGAATCTGCTACGGATCAAGGAGGGAACGAGGCTGCCGATTGAATACCCTGCCTTCGACTCGTGCCGGATCTTGCCCATTAAACCGCGGACTGATGCACTGACCTGCCCCTTAATTTGTCCTCACCCATAAGTTAGTGGGTTTTGGTTATGGTCCTCGCGGCACCGGCTCGCAAACGCCATGGGCGTCAGTGCCTGGAGGTTGGTGTGAGGTCGTCTGGCATCGAACGAGTACCTTGCCGGTGCAAACGTTCGGCCAAGCCGCGATGGTTTGGGCAGGCCGAGGACGTAAACGATCGAGGTGACGGAAGAGCGTTGGACTACGACGCGCCGCCCAACCTGGGGACAAGCTACCAACCGCTTGAATTCCGCCCAATCAACCGCTCGCGAAAGCGGCGACAGTCTGAGTCTCCGTACCGGACACTTCGAGGTCCAGTAATGTTAGGCCAGCGTGGTGTCGTGTATTGCGATGGCCGATCTCGTCTGCTTGTCGACGACGACGAGACCCCTCAGGCAGAGACCTCTGCTGATGCAAGTCTCGGCTGTCAGCATGGCGAATAGTTCCGGAGTCGGAGCGATATCCTCAAGGAAGACGAGTTCGAATTCGAGCGGTAGTCCTACGTCATGCCCCCGCGCGCGCATGTCCCTCGCGACCTCATTGCGGATGTCTTCGCCTTTAAGAACCTCTTCGTGGTACCGCAGCTCATTCAGAAGCGAACTCGCTAAGACCGTGCACAACACGCTTGATCCGTCACCCGCCATACCTCCGAGCAGGGGCGCGATGGCCTCGCCGCCTAGTTTCATGGTGTAGTTGATATTCTTGCGTCTAAGCTCATGCATCTCCCCGTCCGTGAGGTCGCTGCCACGGACGCCCTGAAGAACATTCGCTTCGATCAGCTCGGGCCAGTTCGAATGAACGATTCGGAGGAGTTCCTGACTCACCCATTCCACGCCACGTGGCAACGGGTGCGGCCTGACGTCGACGAAGTACGCATCCAGAGGGGCAACGATGGCGAACAGCAGGTGGCCCGAGCGCTTCATGAACCCGCTATTGTCTGTTTCGCCACCAAGGTGGAAGTGGTGCATACCGTAGTGCCACAGCAAACCGTCCCAGCCGGTCGCACGGCGGATGTTCTTGCTGAGAAACGCATTGACATTAGCGCCTTCGACTAGCAGTTCGCGTAGCCGGAAAACCGATGTCCAGGCGTTACGGGCCGAAGTGTCGTCCCTACCTTGCCACGAAAGTTCGCCCAATGAGCGGTGGGTCTGGCCCGAGATGTGAACCCGACGAGGAGCCGGCTGGATCAGCCGTATGTTCATCTCGAAGTATCGCGCGGCAAGGCGATCAACCTTCATCGAGCGGTCATAAGAGATACCATGCTTCTCGAACTGGCCCCGGATCAGGCGCGAGAGGTCAGTGAAGAGGGTCATGTCAGCAGATCGGCTAGTCCCCAACGGTCACGATGTTGGAAGTGTAGTCCATCCATGGCGGCTACGGGCTACATTGCTCAAACAGCCTTGCCGGTTCCGCCGAGTCCAACTCCAGGCGCTCATTCCATGCTGGCAGAATACCTGGCTTTTCAAACAGTCCGGCGCGGCGGCCTGCAACACAGGGCACGTGTCACCAGCAACGTACGAATTGGTCCTTGCCGGAATCCGGGCCTCCGCGACCACGCTCTTGATACTGACGTCGATCGCAGTTCATCCGACAACCCAACCGCCCTACTGGACAGGTACGTACTCGACCGCGTGGACAAGCTGCGGCACCTGCGCGCAACGGCGTGCAGGTCTGAATCGAATCCACCCACTCGCGACCCGAATGGACACACGACGAGCCTGACTCCGTACCCCAAGATGCCGCGGCCATGCCCACCAGGCGCTGGTGTTTGAACCTGAATCGCACCGGAGACGATACCCGATCGCCCCTCGACCAGAGCGCGTTGCGAGCCCAGCCATGGTGTTACGACCCATACTCCACTACCATTTGAGGAGGACAAACTAATTGAGGGCTGAGGTGGCCCCACTTTTTTGGACAGGATGGCGGCGGAGCTAAGATGTATTCCGTATGATCGGTCATGTCGACAGAGTCCTGTTTAGCACGTTTGCCTGTCCGGGTCCTCGAAAATCCTCTTCCGACAAGAACCCTTCCCGCTGCTGTTGCAGGTACTATGCACCAATCGGCACGGCTGTGTACCCTCCCGACACAACACGTCAAAGCTCTTCCAAGTTGTCAAACCGTTCAATCGGCGACCGGGGCGGTAGGGGCTTCGCCATATCGGCGGCGATGCTCTCCGCGACCCTCGCAGCAGACGTCTTCACCGACTCTCGTGCAAGGTGGGCGTAGCGGGCCGTGGTCTGCACCTTCCGGTGGCCGAGGAGCTTTCCGATCATCGTCAGGCTCTCCCCCAGCGCCAGTGCCCTCGAAGCAAAGGAGTGTCGCAGGTCATGGATCCGGACGTCTTGGAGGTCCGCCCGCGCTCGAACTACAAGCCACCGGCCGTTCAGGTTGCTCAAGCGACTCCTGGGCCGGGGTCCGGCAATCACCCACGGGTTGTCCGGCAACCGGGGCAGGGTGGCCAGCACTTTCCTCGCCGCAGGCGACAGCGCCACCGACCGTGCGCCGGTCTTGGCGTCCCGCAAGCGCAACTCCCCCGCATCCAGGTCCACATCCTCCCACCGGAGCGTCAAGATCTCGTTGCGCCTGCAACCGGTCAGCATCAGCAGACGGAACGCCGCGACAGCGCTCGCTGAAACCTTGCCCTCCGCTTCCAGCTCGCTCAAGACCCTTCCCAGTCGGCGGAACTCCTGCTCCGACAGAAACCGCTCGCAGCTCCGGTCCTTGTACTTCTTCACGAACCGGCACGGGTTCCCTCCCTCCGGCGCCACACCCCATGCCTCCGCCATGTAGAAGAGCCGGGAGAGGGTCTCCACCACACGGTTCGCGATGGAAGGCGTCTTGTGGAGCCGGTAGTGCAGGGCCGCCACCTGATCGCGACCGATCCCTCCCAGAGGCATGGAGCCGAATGCCGGCAGAAGAAACGTGTCGAGGGCATGGCGGTACCCGTTGGCCGTCGCTGGCTTGCAGCGCACGGCCACATGCTCCTTCATGTAGCGCTCCGCAACCTCCGCCAGCGTGGGTCCCGTGGCCGATGGCGATACGACGCCGTTTCGGCCCGGCTCCTCCCCGGCCTTGATGTTCGCGATCACCACCGCCGCCTTGCGCCGCGCCTGCTCCGCCGACACCAGCCCGTGCCGCCCGATGGTAACCCGCCTCGACTTCCCCCCAGCCCGTGTCTGCACCAGGTAGACCTTTGACCCCGATGGATAGACCCTCACCCCGAAGCCCGAAAGCTCCCGATCCCAGAACACCGCCTCCCGTTCTTCGGTAGGGAGTCCTTCGACCGTACGCCGGGAGATCGTTCCGCTGTTCAATCTCGCCATTGTCCGTTTCCTTTCACATCGCTACTCCGGCAGAATGTCGGCTCCGATGCTCTCCGCCACCTTGGCTGTCGATGCCTGCACCGAGTCCCGCGCCAGATGAGCATAGCGCGCCGTGGTCTGCACCTTCCGGTGTCCCAACAGCTCCCCGATCATTGAAAGGCTCTCCCCGAGCGCCAGTGCTCTCGAAGCAAAGGAGTGTCGCAGGTCATGAAGGCGCACGCCGTCGAGACCGGCCCGCTCGCGCACGCGGGCCCAGGAGTCGTTGATGTTGTGCTGGCGGTCGCCCTTCTTCCTCCCCGGAAACACCCACGGATTGCCCGGAACCCGTGAGAGGCTCGCCAGCACCCTCGCCGCCGCTGGCGGCAGCGGCACCACCCGTGCTCCGGTCTTGCTGTCCGCCAACCGCATCTCTCCGGCCTCGAAGTCCAGGTCCTCCCACCGAAGTCCTAGAACCTCGTTCCGCCGGCACCCGGTCAGCACCAGCAACCGGATCGCCGCCGCAGCATGGGTTGACGCCAGCCGCTCGGCTGGAGCCGCGTCCAGCGCCCGGCCGAGCCTATGGAGTTCCTCGGCAGTCAGGAACCGCTCGTGGTGCTTCTCCACCTTGTAGCGGCGCACGAACCGGCAGGGATTCCTGCCTGACGGACGCCATTCCCACGCATCGGCCAGGTTGAACATCTTGACAAGGATGTCCACCGTCCGGTTCGCCACCGTGGGCATGTCCCTCAGACCGTACTGCAACGCCATGATGTGCTTGCGCTCGACCTCTGAAACCAGAAGCTTTCCTAGCGCCGGCACGATGTGCTTGCGGAGCATGAGACCGTAGTGGGACACGGTCAAGGGCTTGCAGTGCACGGCCACGTACTCACGCTGGTAGCGTTCGGCCAGGTCAGCGACCGTCGGGGCGGCGGAAGGTTCCGCCAAGGGTGCAGACTCGCCGGCCTTGATGCGGGCGATGATCCGGGCGGCTTCCTTGCGGGCCTGGTCGGCGGAAAGCTCGCCGTGGCGGGCCACGGTGACGCGCTTGGAGCGGCCGAAGACGCGGGTCTGCACGACGTAGACCTTTGCGCCCGAGGGGTAGACCCGGATGCCGAATCCGGGAAGGTCGCGGTCCCAGAACACGGCGTCCTTGTCATCCACCGAGAGACGGTCGATAATGCGTTTCGAGAGGCTAAAGTACTCGGGTTTGGCCACGTCACTGCCTCCTGAGACGAGAAGCCTACGGGTAAGTGTTCGTTCATCGAGTGATGGCATAGATGCTGGGGTTGCCGTCATCTCCCACCACCACATGTAGTTATTGGGGACTGGTAACGCCACTCGACATG
>JGIcombinedJ30088_10006102_pt1 | contig 10183 bp, 5 predicted proteins | sample PinacodermPK_FD_30088 | JGI IMG/M metagenome (IMG submission 30088) | reverse complement strand
CGCCTCCAATGGACGCCCTCGCTGCGAACGGCCCACCCAGTTAAACATTGGCAGCACCCATGGCGGCGCCTTCGGAACGCCGGCCGGTCATTTCCATTGAGAGCCACTCGTCTATCGCTTCAGCCGCGCCGCGGCCTTCGTTGATGGCCCATACCACCAGGGACTGGCCCCGGCGGCAATCTCCGGCGGCGAAAACGCCCGGCACGCTGGTGCGATAATCGCCGTGCTCGGCCTGGTAGTTGGAGCGTGCGTCCAGGGCAACGCCGAGCGGCCGCGCCACGTAGTCCTCGGGGCCGAGGAATCCCATGGCCAGCAGGACCAGGTCAGCCTTCAGCGTTTTCCCGGAGCCTTCCAGTTCCACCATCTTGCGGGCGCCGCCATTCTTCTCCCACCGGATGTTCACGGTGTGAAGTGCAGTGACGCCGCCGTCGCCGCCGGTGAAGGACTTCGACAGAACGCTGAAGCTGCGCGGATCGGTACCGAACCGGGCTGCGCTCTCTTCATGTGCGTACTCGGTGCGAAATATCAACGGCCACTCGGGCCAGGGATTGTCCGGCGCACGTTCTGCGGGCGGGCGGTCCAGCAATTCCAGGTTGACCAGGCTGCGGCAACCGTGGCGCAGTGCGGTGCCGATACAGTCCGCGCCGGTATCGCCGCCGCCAATCACGATGACGTCCCTGTCCCTGGCATCGATATAGCGGCCGTCCCTGAGCCCGCTGTCGAGCAGGCTGCGGGTGTTGGCNGTGAGNAACTCCATGGCGAAGTGGATTCCCTCGAGTTCCCGGCCCGGAATCGGCAAGTCGCGCGGCCTGGTCGCCCCGGTGGCGAGCAGCACCGCATCGAATCGGGACCTGAGTTCGTCCGGGTCCACGTTGACGCCCACGTCNGCGCCCGTGCGAAATTCAATGCCGCTCTCGGCCATCATGTGAACGCGGCGGTCCACCAGCGACTTCTCGAGCTTCATGTTGGGAATGCCGTACATCAGCAGCCCGCCGATGCGGTCTTCACGCTCGAAGACCGTCACCTCGTGCCCCGCCTTGTTGAGCTGATCGGCGGCTGCGAGGCCCGCAGGACCAGAGCCGACCACCGCCACGGTCCTGCCTGAACGCTGCTCCGGCGGGGCGTGCCGCACCCATCCCTCGGCAAAGCCCCGGTCGATGATCGCGTTCTCGATGTTCTTGATGGTGACCGCGGGGTCGGTGATGCCCAGCACGCAGGCGCCCTCGCACGGGGCCGGACAGGTTCGGCCGGTAAATTCCGGGAAGTTGTTCGTCTGGTGGAGACGGTCGAGCGCCGCTTTCCATTGACCGCGATAAACCAGATCGTTCCATTCCGGGATGAGGTTGTCGATGGGGCAGCCGGTCGCCGTCTGGCAGAACGGAACCCCGCAATCCATGCACCGCGCGCCCTGGCGTCTCAACAGGGATTCGTCCGGATCGGTGAAGATCTCCCTGAAATCCCCGATCCGTTCCGCAGCGTCCCGATAGGGAACCGCGCTTCTGGGAAACTCCAGAAAACCCGAGTGCTTGCCCACCTGGGTTACCTCTCGGCGACCAGGGGCAGCGGCGGACGCGCGCTGACCGCCGAGACCTTGGCCGGATCCCGCCGCGTGCGCTCGGCGAGAACCCGCTTGTAGTCCGTCGGCATGACCTTGACGAATTGCGGCAGCACCCTGTGCCAGTCCTCGAGCACACCCGCCGCCACGCTGGATCCGGTGTGTTGCCGGTGCAGCTCGATCAGGCGCCGCAACTCGGCGATGTCGGAGGGGTCTTCGACGCTCTCAAGCTCAACGGTCTCGGTATTGCACCGGGTATTGAAGCTGCTTTGCGGATCCCAGACATAGGCGACCCCCCCGGACATGCCGGCGGCGAAATTTCGCCCGGTCGGACCCAGAATCACCGTGCACCCGCCGGTCATGTATTCGCAGCCATGATCGCCCACGCCTTCGATGACCGCCTCGGCGCCGCTGTTGCGAACGCAGAAACGCTCGGCCGCACGTCCCCGGAAGAAGGCCCGTCCGCCGGTGGCGCCATAGAGGGCGACGTTGCCGATGATGACGTTCTCCTCGGGTACGAAGGTGCTCTGCCGGGGTGGGTAGACGANCAGCCGGCCACCGGACAGCCCCTTGCCGACGTAATCGTTGCTGTCGCCTTCGAGTTCGAGCGTGATTCCCTTCGCCAGAAACGCTCCGAAACTCTGTCCGGCCGAGCCGTCCAGCTTGATGTGGATGGTGTCGTCGGGGAGCGCGGCTTCGCCCCTGGCCTTGACCACCTCGTGGCTGAGAATCGTTCCCACCGTGCGGTTGGTATTGACGATGGGCAGATCCAGGCGCACGCGCCGGCCGTGGCGAATCGCGTCCTGGGACAATTCCACCAGCCGCTGGTCCAGTGCCCTATCAAGGCCGTGATCCTGGGCAATGGTGCACCTGACCTCGACATCCTCGTGGGGCTTGATCGCCGGCGTCAGTATGGGTGTCAGGTCCAGTCCGTCAGCTTTCCAGTGGTCGACCGCGTCGCGGATCTCGAGCGCATCGACGCGACCGATCATGTCGTCCATGCGGCGGAAGCCCAGTTGCGCCATCAGTTCCCGCGCCTCCTCGGCCACCAGGAACAGGTAGTTGACGACGTGCTCGGGCGTACCGGTGAACTTCTCGCGCAACACCGGGTCCTGGGTCGCGATCCCCACCGGACAGGTGTTGAGATGACACTTGCGCATCATGATGCAGCCCAGGGCGATCAGCGGACCGGTGGAAAAGCCCATCTCCTCGGCACCNAGCAAAGCGGCGATCACCACATCCCGCCCGGTCTTCAGTCCNCCGTCGGTCTGCAGNATNACNCGGCTGCGCAAGTCGTTCATCACCAGGGTCTGGTGAGTTTCCGCGATGCCCAGTTCCCACGGCAGGCCGGCATGCTTGATGCTGGTGAGCGGCGAGGCCCCGGTGCCGCCGGAATCGCCTGAAATCAGAATATGATCGGAGTGCGCCTTGGCCACGCCCGCGGCNATGGTGCCCACGCCCACCTCCGATACCAGCTTGACGCTGATGCGNGCTCCCGGGTTCGAGTTCTTCAGATCGTGGATGAGCTGGGCGAGATCCTCGATGGAGTAGATNTCGTGGTGCGGCGGCGGACTGATGAGCCCCACGCCCGGCGTGGAANAGCGGATCCGCGCGATGGTCTCGTCCACCTTGCGCCCCGGGAGTTCGCCGCCTTCCCCGGGCTTGGCGCCCTGGGCCATCTTGATCTGCAATTCGTCGGAGTTGGTCAGGTACCAGATGGTGACGCCAAACCGCCCGGAGGCCACCTGCTTGATGGCCGAGCGCTTGGAATCGCCAGAAGGCAACGGGACGTACCGTTCCGGGTCCTCGCCGCCTTCACCGGTATTGCTGCGCCCGCCCATACGGTTCATCGCCACCGCCAGGGACTCGTGCGCTTCGGCGGAAATCGAGCCGAAACTCATGGCCCCCGTGCAAAAGCGCCTGACGATCTCCTTCGCAGGCTCCACCTCGTCGAGCGGGATGGCGGGACCTTCCACCCCCGTCTTCAGCCTCAGCAGTCCCCGCAGGGTGCAATTGGCGCGCGATTCGTCGTTGGCCTGTTCGGCAAACTGTGCGTACGCGCTGCCGGAGCGGCTGCGCGCGGCCTGTTGCAACGTGGAAATGACGACCGGATCCCAGCCGTGGCGCTCGCCCCGGCTGCGCCAGTGGAATTCGCCCGGGTTGGGCAGGGCCGCCAGCCGGTCGCGCCCCTTGCCGGGATATCCCAGCGCGTGCCGCCGCAGCGACTCCTGCTCGAGCACGTCCATCCCCACGCCCTGGAGCCGGCTTGCGGTGCCGGCGAAGCATCGCTCGATGACCTCGTCGGCGAGACCCACGGCCTCGAAAATCTGCGCCCCCTTGTAGGACTGCAACGTGGAAATGCCCATCTTCGCCATGACCTTGAGCATGCCCTTGGCCACACCCTTGCGATACGCCGCGACCACGGCCCGTCGTCGGGATGCTTGACGGGATCCAGCAGCCCTTCCGCACGGGCGTCCGAAAGCGCCTCGAACGCCAGGTAAGGGTTGATGGCGTCGGCGCCGTAGCCGACCAACAGGCAATGATGGTGAACTTCGCGCGCTTCGCCGGTTTCAAGCACGATGCCGATCCGGGTGCGTTTCGCCCGGCTCACGAGGTGATGGTGCACCGCGCCGCAGGCGGCCAGGCTGCTGATGGGTACGCTGTCTGCCCCCACCTTCCTGTCCGACAGGATCACGATGCTGTAACCCTCGTCGATGGCCGCCTCGGCCTCGGCGCAGATCCGGTCCAGCGCTCCGGCCATGCCCCGGTCCGAGAGATTGCGGGGGAAGGTGATGTCGATGGTCCTGGTTCGCCAGCCGCGATGATCCAGGTGCTTCAGCGCCGCCAGCTCTTCGTTGTCGAGAATCGGGTGGGGCATTCGCAGCCGATGGGCGTGTCTGCGCGTGGTTTCCAGCAGGTTGGGCTCCGGTCCCACGTAACACTCCAGCGACATGATCACTTCTTCCCGGATCGAATCGATCGGGGGATTGGTGACCTGGGCAAACAGTTGCTTGAAGTAGTCGTAGAGCATGCGCGGCTGGTCGCTCAGGCAAGCCAGCGCGGCGTCGTTGCCCATGGAACCCACGGGGTCGCGCAGTTGTTCCACCAGCGGCTGCAGCATGAACTGCATGGTTTCAACGGTGTAGCCGAACGCCTGCATCCTCGGCAGCAATGTCGCGGCGTTCAGCCCGGGGGCGGACTCCCGTGGCGCGGACGGCAGATCCTCGAGCGTCAGCCGTTCGGACTCAAGCCACTTGCCATAGGGGGCCCGGTCGGCGAATTCCTGCTTCAACTCCTCGTCCGGCACCAGTCGGCCGGATACGAAGTCGATGAGAAACATACGACCGGGTTCAAGTCGGCCCTTGTACCTGACCATGGCCGGATCCACCGGCAGCACGCCGACTTCGCTGGCCATGATGACCCTGTCGTCGTGGGTCAGGTAGTAGCGGCTCGGCCTCAGGCCGTTGCGGTCCAGCACTGCACCGATGTAGTTGCCGTCCGAGAAGGCGATAGACGCCGGGCCATCCCAGGGCTCCATCACGCAGGAGTGAAATTCGTAGAACGCCCGCTTGTTCTCGGGCATCAGGGAATTTTTCTGCCACGCCTCCGGGATCATCATCATGACCGACTCCTGCAGCGTGCGGCCGGTCATGAGCAGAAACTCCAGCACATTGTCGAACACGCCGGAATCGGAGCAGTCCGGCTCTACCACCGGGAACAACTTCTTGATGGAATCGCCGAACAACTCCGTATGAGCCACACCCTGGCGCGCGGCCATCCAGTTCTCGTTGCCCCGCAGCGTATTGATCTCGCCGTTATGGCTCATGAAGCGGTTGGGTTGCGCCCGGTCCCAGCTTGGGAAGGTATTCGTCGAGAACCGTGAATGAACCATGGCCAGGTGGGACGTGTAGTCGGGCTGGCGAAGATCGGGATAGAACGTCATCAACTGACCGGGCGTGAGCATTCCCTTGTAGATGAGCACCTTGGTGGAAAGGCTGGAAACGTAGAACGCCTTGCGCTCGCTCATGCTGCGGTCGGAGCGAAGCAGGTGGCTGGCCCGCTTGCGGATCAGGTACAGCTTGCGCTCGAAGGCATTGCCCTGAAGCCCCTCGCCGGCCGTGATGAACACCTGCTCGATGTGGGGAGCCGCCGCCAGTGCCGTGGGGCCGATCCCGGCTTCCCGCGGGAGGGTGGGCACCGGCCGCCAGCCCACCAGGCTCTGGCCTTCCTCGGCGCAGATCCGGGCCACCGCCTGCTTGCATTTCTCCCGCTGCGCCGGGTCAGTGGGAAGGAAGACGACTCCCGCAGAGAATTTCCCGGGCTCCGGCAGGTGCTGGCCCAGTTCGTCGCGAGCGACCCGTGCGAGAAACTCGTGGGGGAGAGCTGTCAGTATTCCGGCGCCGTCTCCGGTAGCCTCCTCCGCACCGCGGGCGCCGCGGTGATCCATGCTGCACAGCAGGTATTCGGCGTCAGAAATGATTTCATGGCTGCGCCGGCCCTTGACGTGGGCGACAAAACCGACACCACAGCTATCGTGCTCCCGGTCGGGAGTGTACAAGCCGTGTGCGGGCGGAGGGCCGCCCGCCGACCGGATGTCGTGTTTCCGATCCATTCGTCCCCTGGGAGAGCCAACGCTCCATCATACTGTTGCCGGGCATCTCGCCCGCAGCGTTCACCTTGCGGCCGCATCGCATGTTCTGCGCTTCCGGCTTGGCGCGCATTCAGCGCTGGTGAATCCGGCCGGTCCGGAACTTTTCCGGGCGCGTCGGAGCCGGTTCAAGCGCCGACACGGGAGTCTTCAGACCAAGGCCGGCGGCGATTATAGCATTGACGAGCCTGTGCGATTTGCGGTCAACCCCTTGGCCGGGAGCGCCATGCGCATTAATGTAGGCATCGCCGAAAACATCATTCGCCGCCAATTGTCCAAACAGACGTCACTGAAGGACACAACATGACGTTGATCCACAACGGAGAACTTCGACGTGCGTAATCAGCCTGCCCGCCCCGTGGCCGTAGTGGGGAGCATTCGAATCCCGTTTGCGCGCGCCCATACCGCCTATCGCAACAGTTCCAATCAGGAAATGATGTCCCATGTACTTCGCGCCCTCGTCGAAAGGCACGGGTTGGCCGGCCAGCGATTGGGCGACGTATCCCTGGGTGCGGTCGTGAAGCACTCCCGGGACTTCAATCTCGCTCGGGAATCCGTGCTTTCCTCAGGCCTCGACCCGCACACGCCGGCATTCGACATACAGCGCGCCTGCGGCACGAGCCTGTCGGCGGCGGTATTGATCGCATCAAAGATTTCCACAGGCCTGATCGACGCGGGCATCGCCGGCGGCGTCGACAGCATCAGCGACCTGCCCATCGTCTACCCTGACGGCTACCGGCGGATACTTCTCGAGAGCGCCAGGGGACGCACCTTCGCAAAGAAGTTGAAACCCTGGCTCGCCCTGCGCCCGAAGCACTTCAAGCCTCGGCTGGTGGACGTGAAAGAGCCGCGAACCAACCTTTCCATGGGCGAGAGCATGGAGCTGACGGCCAGGGAGTGGGAAATCACGCGGGAGGAACAGGACGCCTTTGCCCTGGCCAGTCACCGGAACGCGGCGCGCGCCCAGGCGGAGGGATTCTTCGACGATCTCGTGATCGAGTACGCCGGGCTTGCAAAAGACAACAATGTGCGCCCCGATTCCAGCCTGGAGAAACTGGCGAAACTGCGGCCGGCGTTCGACCGCAGCGGGTCCGGTTCGCTGACCGCCGGCAACAGCACGCCCCTGACCGACGGTGCCTCGGCGGCGCTGCTGGCCTCCGAAGACTGGGCCCGTGAACGAGGCTTGCCCGTGCTCGCCCGCCTGACCTTCGCGCACGTCATGGGGGTCGACTTCGTCGGCAGCGAAGGCCTCTTGATGGGGCCGGCCTACGCCGTCTCGGAGCTGCTCAAGCAGACTCCGTATTCGCTCCAGGACTTCGATTACTACGAGCTTCATGAAGCCTTTGCGGCTCAACCGCTGGCAACGATGAAGGCCTGGGAGTCGGAAGCGTTCTGCAATTCCCGGCTCGGCCGCTCCGAAGCGCTGGGCGCGATCGACCGCAGCAAGCTGAACGTCAACGGCAGCAGCGTGGCCATCGGGCATCCTTTTGCCGCCACCGGTGCGCGCATACTCGGAACCATGGCCGGGTTGCTGCAACGCAAGGGCGCAGGCCGTGGTCTAATGGGGGTATGCACGGCTGGCGGCATGGGAGTCGCTGCCGTCCTGGAAGCGGGCTGACACCCATCGGGAGCGAATAATGGAAGGATTCACGGGTTTTCTGACCCTGCTCAACCTCATCATCTGGCACGACAGCGTGCTGTTCATCCTGCTGGGCACCGGCGTGGTGTTCACCATCTGGAGCCGATTCTCCCAGTACCGGGCCCTGACCCACGGCTCCCAGGTTGTGAGGGGCGTCTACGACGACCCCGACGACCCCGGCGCGATCAACCACTTCCAGGCGCTCTCCGCGGCCCTTTCCGCCACGGTGGGGCTGGGCAACATCGGCGGCGTGGCCCTGGCCATTGCGCTGGGCGGCCCGGGCGCCATTTTCTGGATGTGGACGGTGGGCTTCTTCGGCATGTCCATCAAGCTGACCGAAGTCTCCCTCTCCATGCTCTACCGCAACACCGACGACCCCGACAACCCGCACGGCGGACCCATGTGGGTCGTGAGCAAGGGGTTGCGGCGGATCAATCCGAAGCTGGGTCCGCTGGGCAGTTTCATCGGCGGTCTGTTCTGCCTCACCCTGCTGATTTCCACCGTTACCGGCGGGAACATGTTCCAGGCATGGAACGTGGGCGAGATCACCGAAGTCTATTTCGGCATACCCAGCATCGCCGCGGGGGTCGTGCTGGCCATCGTGGTCGGCATGGTCATTATCGGCGGCATCAAGCGGATCGGCGCGGTCGCAGGGCGCCTGGTGCCCTTCATGTGCGTCTTGTACCTGTTGGGCGGCACGGTGGTGCTGATCGCCAACGCCGGCGAGATTCCCGCCATGTTCCTGCTTATCTTCAAGTCCGCCTTCCTGCCCCAGGAAATGACCGGGGCCTTCATCGGCGGAACGGCCGGATACGCCTTCCTCTACGGCATGAAGCGCGCCCTGTTCTCCAACGAGGCAGGGCAGGGATCCTCCCCGATCGCACACTCCGCGGCCAAGACCAACGAACCGGTCCGCGAGGCGGTGGTCGCCGGCATGGAACCGTTCATCGACACCATCGTCGTGTGCACGTTCACGGCCATGGTGATCCTTTCGACAGGCGTGTGGAACCGCGCGGCGGAAGCCGAGTACGCCGTGGCGCCCGCCGTGGTAGCCGAGAACACCGGCGTCTGGACCGTCGCGACCGGCCCGGCGCCCGAGCGCATTGGCGATATCTGGCGCGCCGGCGACAACGTCTTCATGATCGTCCACGCCGACGCCAACCCCCAGACAGGCAATGACGCGCACCGGCTGGAAGGCCGCGTCGTGAGCGGTGCGGACGGCGAACTGCTGATGGATTGGGGCACGGTGGCCAGCGACTCCACGCCGCGGCTGGAGGATCCGGGCATTTACGCCAGTTACGTGGGTGCGACCCTGACCGCCAAGGCGTTCGACACGGTCGTGCCGGGCCTGGGCCGGTGGCTGGTGACCGTCGCCGCCTGGCTCTTCGCCATCTCCACCATGATCTCCTGGAGCTACTACGGCGAGCAGGGCGTCGTCTACCTGCTCGGCGAGCGCATGGTCCTGCCCTACAAGGTCATCTATTGCCTGCTGATCCTGGTCGCCACCTGGGGCCTGATCGAGACCGATGCGGACCTCGACAACCTCACCGGCGTCGGCACGGGCGTGATGCTGTGGGCCAACGTGCCCATCATCTGGATATTCGGCCGCCAGGCCATGCGTGCCTACCACGACTACGTGGACCGGCTGAAGGCCGGAAAGATGGGCCCGGGGAATCCGCCTCCGCCGCTGGAGAACTTTATCGGCCGCGCGCGTTGAGCGCTCCTCGGAAAAGTCCGACGATCTGAAACCTCCCGCTCGGGCCGGCCCGCCCCGGCGGGACGGTTATCTCGTGCGTTTGGTGCATGCGTTTATGCATGGACGTTTAAACGCAAACAGCGCAGTTAAACAAGAAAGCGGTCAGGTTTTCACGCTTTCCAGCAGGCGGCTCAAGCTGGCCGCAACCTGGCCGAGATACCCCGCGCCGAAGAGATTGAAGTGATTCAACAGGTGGTAAAGGTTGTATAGATCCACCCGCTGCTCCCAGCCGCGCGCCAATGGCCACTGCTCCTGGTACGCCGCGTAGAAGTCCGCGCCGAAACCGCCGAACAGGCGCGTCATCGCAAGATCGGCTTCCCGGTCGCCATGGTAGACGGCGGGATCGAAGATGTACGGGGTGCCGCCGGCATCCGCGCCCCAGTTCCCCGACCACAGGTCGCCGTGCAGGAGCGACGCCACCGGCCGGTAGCCCGCAAAGAACGGCGCAAGCCGCCCCGCCAACTGGCGCCCCTGTTCCAGCGTGCGACCGGGTAGCCCATTTCGCTGCGCCAACTCCAACTGGAACTCCAGTCGCTCGGTTCGGTAGAAATCGAGCCAGTCGTCCGTCGGCGTGTTCCGCTGCGG
>JGIcombinedJ30088_10006101_pt1 | contig 10183 bp, 9 predicted proteins | sample PinacodermPK_FD_30088 | JGI IMG/M metagenome (IMG submission 30088) | reverse complement strand
GCGCCCTGGGTCAGGAACCGGTCGGGCGGGGCGGGGGCCTGGCGGAATCTGGCGTACTCCTGCCGCCTGAGGGTTGCCAGCCCGCCCAGATCGGTTACGGCCAATCGGCCCTCGACAAAGGCGGATATCTCGTCCAGGGTCAGATAGAAGACGTCGTCGACGGCCTCCAGTACGTGAAGACGGACCAACTGGAGGCCGATGCCGCGGAACAGATGGCGGGCGAGGCCGAAGACCTTGGTCCTGTCGAAGCGTAGGTTTTCGCGTTGCCGGACGGTGCGCCGCGCCTGCTTGAGTACCCAGCGGTAGACAGGCCGCTTCCAGGCGGACAGCGCACTGTCGATCCGGCCCTCGGCTGCATTGCGAATCGCTTTTTCGCGCTCGATCATGGCGTCGATGTCATAGGCTTTGTCGCGAACGTAGCGGGCGATTGCGCTGATGACGAAGGTCGGATCGTCGTGCAGGTCCGGTTCCTCCAGCTTCAGCTCGTTGACGGAGCGGAAACCGTAGAGGTCAAGAAACTCGCCGAGCATGGCGGCGATGTGGGGCGCCTGATCCCGTTCTTGCCAGACCTGAGCAGGGGGCGATTCGATGAACCAGGCCCTGGTCTGGGCGTCGCCTTGGTCGATGCGGGCGGCTATCCTCATCAGCATGCGGGTGGGTGCGGTGCTCACGAGGCCGCCTTCGCCGCAGAGCAGGTCATTCTGGAGAGAGGAGGCGTCGCCCGGCTGGCGCTGGGGGCTTTCGGCGGCGCTTGTTTCGGGCTGATCCTGGACGATCCAGCTCTCGGTAAGTTTCTTGAGGAGTCCGAAAAAGACCATGCAGAGATAGTCGTTGATGATGGGCGCGTGCCACCTTTGCAGTAGTTCTTCCTCGATGGCGGCGTAGTGTTCCAGCAGCGCGTTCAGCGACATGGTGTCGAAGTCAAGCCGGCGCGACGGCTCGTAGACGGCGGAGAATCTTGTTTGAAACTCGTCGACGATGCGATCGAGGCGGATGAAATGCCAGATGGTTGTGACGGTTACGGCAAGTTGGCGGAGGCGCGAGGGGCGGGGCGGCTCTTGCAGTTCGTCGAACAGGGATGACAGTTCCGGGCCGAGGCTCTGCTGCAGGCCCATCATCGTCTCCATGAAGGCGTCGCTGCGCCCGCCGACAGGCAGCATTCGAATGAGCCGGTACCAGTTGATCAGGTTGTAGTAGATGCGGCCCTGAATCAGGCCGAGCATATTGCGAAACATGTCGTCGTGTTCCTCGACAACATGTTCGGGGATGCCCATGATTTGGCAGAACTGGATGTAGACCTGGCGGTAGGCCCTGCTGGCGAAACTGAATGTCAGGGGAGAGGTTATCCCTTCGTAGCTTTCGATGATGTTGGCGTTGTCCCAGAGGGCGTATTGCGGGCCGATTACGTCCTTGTCGTAGAAGGCCTCGGGGGGAAGGGTGGTGATGGGGCGCGTCTGCAGAAGGAAGAGCTGGCCGTCCAGGTCGAACGCCCATTCGCAATCCTGGGGCGAACCGATCATCTCCTCCAGGCGCTGCGCTTGTTCGGCCACCACCTTGACCTGATCATCGGAGAGGCAAGGGCGCGTCTGGTCCTCGGCGGGAACGGGGGCCGGTTGGATGCCGCCGTGGGCGCGCTGGCGGTAGGCTTCGGTCTTGCGTGCGATCTTGGCTTCGACAGATTGGGTGCGGCGGTCGACGGTGAAATGATCGGATTCAAGCGCGCCGCCGACGAGGCCTTCGCCCAGTCCATAGACGGCGTCGACGATGATCTGATTGCGGTCGAGCGGCGCGACGGGATTGCGCGAGAAGGCGACGCCTGACACGTCTGCCGGCACCATCTCCTGGATGACGACGGCGACGCGGATATCGCTGACGGGCAGTCCCTGCTGTTGGCGGTAGGTGAGGGCCCTTTCGGAGAAGCCAGAGGCCCAGCAACGCCTGACCGAGGCCGATATTGCGTCATCTCCCTTCTGGTAGAGGAACGAAGAGAACTGGCCGGCAAAGGAGGCGGTGGGCGAATCTTCGTCGATGCCGCTCGAGCGAACCGCGAGAAAGGAAGCGCCCAGGTTCATGGTTTCGATCATCCGAAACAGTTCTTCCTCGACCTGGGTGGGGAGCGGTTTGGAAAGGAACAGCTCGTCAGTCTGGCGGGCAAACTGGGCGCGGTCGCCCGCGAGCGTCAACCGGTCGTGCAGCCCGTGCTGGTTGACGAAGGCATCGAAGGCGTGCGCGGACAGACAGAACCAGGCAGGGACGCGCAGGCCGTGCTGGGTGATGCGGGCGAGGTTAGCGGCCTTACCGCCGCCGTCGGCAAGAAAGAGGGAGGGATTGTCGCGACTGGTGAGGATTATTGTCATACAGTTATCCGGTGCTTCTGAGCCATGTGCTCAACGGGACTGCCCACACGTGCAGTGCCAGCGAAATTGTTGCCCCATGCTCGATAATTTTGAAGCGGTAGGGCGCGAAGAGAAGGAGAGACAACAGTGCAATCAGGATGCCTTCAAGGGGCCACAGTATTTGTCCCAAACCTAGCCCAAGCGCGCCCAGAGCGGAGAGAGCGATCGTGCATAAGGTAAAGATAAGTGTCTTTGCAGGTCCATAGTGGGAGAGGTAGGTCTGCAGGAGCGGATGCGCGCTTGGATCGAGCTTGCGGCAGATTTCGTAGGTGAAGAAAGCGCCGAGGACGGTGATGCCAAGAAACGCGGGCTGCAGGTGGCGCCAGGCATCCGGGTTGCCGGCCAGGACACAGAAGTAGGAGAGCGGGAGAATGATAACCTGGTGGGAGGCGGCATAGAGGAGCGGGCGATTTGCCAGCCAAGCGCCGACGTAGAACTCGCGGTACATCAGCCACAGATAGCCGGTGACCAGCAGGTAGGAGATGCCTGCCGGGCGGTTGGCGAGCCCGACGGCAACACTTAAGAGGAGCATTGCGACTGCGAGCCCCTTGACGGCAACCTCCACTTGCTCAGGCGCGATGAGTCCTCTGGGCAACGGCCGGAGGGGATGGGCAACTTTATCTTTTTCGTAGTCCTTATATTCGTCCATGATTCTGAGGACGGCGAAGAACAGGAAGGCGCCCGCGGCGGCGATGGTAGCGGCCCCCCAAGGGGGAAAGACAGATTCGGCAGCTGCGGCCGGGCTGCCCAGAGCGTTGCCGGACATTGCCAGCCCGACCACCAGGACCAGGTAGGAAGGCAAGGGCAGCCGCTCCTTCAGGAAGGTTATCCAAGCGCCCATTTTGCACCTCGTGTCAGACTCCTGTGGCGGTCGATGCGGGACCTGTGCCTGCGATCGCGGACGATGCGCGTGCGCACGATGCGGTCGATGCCGGGCAGCTGGATGTTGGGGTCGATTTCGCCCACCAGGAGGGCTTCGCCGGCGGGCGTCCGGTGGACGAAACAGTTGCTGGATTGAAGCGCGGTGTAGACGCTCTGTTCCAGTTCAAAATCCGACTCGGGCTGGTTGGCGCGCCCGCGATACCACCATGCGTCATTGTCCTCGCGGGTGCCGATTCGGTCTCCCATGAAGTGCCAGGCGAGGCCCTGTTCGTCGATGTGTTTGTCAGTTCGATTGGCCTCTTCATTGCCCAGGTATGGGCCGCAGACGTGGGGTCCGTGGACCCAGAGCCCTCTTTGGTCAGAGCGGTAGGCGATCTCCGGGACGGGGTTTCCGAGGAAGAGCGTCTGGAAGTAACCTTTTTCCCTGCTGAGGCCGACGGCGGTCTGTGCGTCTGCCACTGCGACAGGCTCGGCCTCGGTGCTGCCATAGAGATGCTTCCAATGGGCATGCGGCCAGCGCTCAAAGGCCCGCTCGAAAATGCGGCAGTCGGTCAGCGCGCCGCCGACGTGGACGCTCTTGAGGATGGGAAGCGTTGCGTGTTGCGTCAGGTGCGACAGAAAGGCAGGGCCGCAGGTCAGGGAGTCGGGCTGCAGCGACGGCGGCAACTGGTCGATTTGGCGCAGGAGGCGGGGCTGCCAGGGATTTGGCAGCAGAAGCGAGAGCCGGCCGGAGGCGAGATTAGCCAGGACGAAATTGGCGAAGATGCAGAGGTCCGGCCCGGCCAGTTCGGCGGTTTTGAGCGCGCGGTTCAACACCTGATGCTGTTGGAGGAGCGCGCCCTGGGTCCTGACCACGCCCTTGGGCGTACCGGTCGTACCGGAGGTAAAGGTGATGATCGCCGGCGAGTCAGCATCGGTATCTTCAACGACGAATTTCCAGCCGCTTGCCGGTTGCGCCAGGGCACGGATATTCAGTTTGTGGGGAATGCTGCGAATGGCCCGATAGCGCAGGCCCCATAGCTTTCCCAGCCAGCCGCTGACAAAAAACTTTGGCGAAACCGCCCGCGTTGCGCTTTCTATGTCGCGTGCGGGCATCCACGGTTCGATGAGGACGACGGTTGCGCCGATAGCGAGGATAGCGAACACGGCGGCGTAGAGGCGCACGCTGAGGCGGTCCTGCAGGAGGATCAGGTCCCCTTTTTGGACGCCGGCGGCGACAAGCGCGTGTTGCATGGCGTTGGCCAGGGTGTAAAGCTCGGCAAAGGTGGTTAGCGAGCCTGCCGATGCGCCGGGCAGCCAGATGGCAGGCCGGTGAGGGCTTTCTGCGACATGGTCAACGGTCAGTTGGACGCAATTCAAGAGAGCTTCCCTGGGACTGACTGCATCGGTTACATGACCTCATCGACGTGGAAGGCCCGGTAGAAGAATACCCTATCACGTCGAAAGCAGTCTTGCGACAGCTGCTGCAGTTGACGGACCTGCTGCGGCCAGTGGGGGGCGATGTCTCTTGTGACGAGCATGTTCCAGTAGGCAAGGCGAGCGCAAGGCCGGGCGTGCTGCAGGAGGAGGCCAGCCGTCTTGAGGAAGAGCTCGTGGCTCATGTACTCAAATATATCGGACAGGTTGAATTTGTCGAAACCGGTCTTGTCGGCTTCAAAGAGATCATCAGTGGCACCGTGGAACAGTTTCAGTCGCGATAGATTGCCTCTTATTTTCGGGTAGTTCTGCTCGCGTACATAAAAGGGCAGCGTTTGTCGAAAGGAGCCGGTGACGATGTAGTCGAGAAACGGATTATTGTGGGTTGGCAGGTTGGTGAGGCCCTCTTCGACGCGCCGCAATATGGGCGGGCCGGCGCTGCCCTCTACGAATCGCATGAATTCCGGGTCTCGGGCTACTCTGCCCAGAATTGGCCGGCTCAGGAGGATCCTGCAGAACAGCCGCCAGCGCCAGGTGTCCCAGCGGTTGCGGAAGAAAGCGCGACGCGCGGGTTCGTCTTTTTCGGTGAGCAGGTCACGTATGGTCTCTCGGTTGTGGATCAGTGGGAGTACCCACGACCCGAAGAAGCGCAGGTAGCCCTCGAATTTGCCGCGGTGGATGAGCCCGCCGGCGATGTTGTCCTCGTGCTGGTCGAAGTACATCCTGGCGGAGGGGCTCAAGGAGGAACGCAGGGACTGATAGAGCACCAGGCGGTCATCGCAGGCGCGGAAGCCGAGAAAGGCGAGCAGGTCGGTATAGGAGAGCTCGGCGAAGGCAGCCTGTCTGATTTCGAGGCAGGCCAGCTGGACGGCGTTGACATCGCAGGCGATGACGACGTCGGGATCGTTGGCCAGCAGGGCCAGGGAGTTGTCGCCGGCGGATGCGATAGAGAGGCACCGGTCGCCTTTCTGCACGGCCAAGGCATCGAGGAGGATGTCGGCATCTTCCCAGCAGTTGGCGTAGCGGACGCGGTCGAAGGCGGCACGATTCTGGATGGCGTCGTGGTTGGTCATCGCGGGCGGTTTACGCGAGGGGGGGGCCGGCGGCTCGGTTTTTGTGGGGCTCGCGGATTCTTGGTTTCAGAAGGGATAGTCATTGGTTGTAATTGTAACTAATACGGCCAGTGCGGGAAATCCTGGACAGGCCTTTTTGAAGGCGTTGGGTATGCTGGCGTTTATTTTGTTTTGTCCGCGGAGGGTGGCGGAGAACGGTAACGGCAACTTCTTTTTTCCACGAAGGGCCGCGAAGAACGGCAACGGCAACACCTTTTGTCCACAGAGGACACGGAGGACACGGAGGGCCACGGAGAACGGCAACGGCAACGGCAACGGCAACTTCTTTTTTCCACGAAGGGCCGCGAAGGACCGCGAAGAACGGCAACGGCAACACCTTTTGTCCACAGAGGACACGGAGGGCCACGGAGGGCCACGGAGAACGGCAACGGCAACGGCAACTTCTTTTTTCCACGAAGGGACGCGAAGGACCGCGAAGAACGGCAACGGCAACACCTTTTGTCCACAGAGGACACGGAGGGCCACGGAGAACGGCAACTGCAACTTCTTTTTGTCCACGAAGGGCCGCGAAGGACCGCGAAGAACGGCAACTGCAACTGCAGCTTCTTTTTGGTCCGCTAAGTGTACGGAGAACAACTTTTGGAGCCTGCGCGTCATCCTTGGAAGCTTTGGGGCTGATGCGTTGGGGGTGCGGTTGGGGTGGGCGCATGGCAACGTCGATGGCTTATGGGGGCGGGGGGGATTGGTGTGGCTGGGTGGTTGCTTGTGTTGCGTCAGTCGTGCTGGATTTGGGAGGAGACGCTGGCCCGCCATTTGGTATACCAGCGGCCAAATTTGATCCAGGTGAGGAAGTTGTCGGCCTTTATGGCCTTGAAGACCTGCTTTTGGTAGGTAATGCAGTCGTCGCCGGTCATGACGTATTTTCTTTTGGGCTTGCCGTGCAGGCCCTCAAATACCAACCACTGGTTGCTGGCAAAGATAAGGGTATGATTGGCGACATGCTCGGCTTCGGGGCCTACAAGCTGGACATGGATCAGGTCCTCTATTCCGGCCAGTTTCCGCAGTAGATTCCTGGACATAACGGGATTGGTAAGGGTTGCGCGGGTAAGGGGGGTGAACAACACGGCTACGATTCGCCAGACTTCGAATTCATCCAACTTGCCGTCGGCGGCGTGGCTGACCATATTGTGTACATTTTCGAGCTTTAGGGGCACGAGAAAATCGTAGCTGTCCGGCAAACCCGGATCAATGTGGATTTGGTTTTCTTCTATTCTGGCGGTCAGCTCCTCGCCGGTTTCCTCGATGGTGATGCCTATTACGTCGAACAGACCGGTGAAGAATTCGACTAGCTGTTCGGTCTGGACGATTGCCCGCCAGAGGTCTACTGCCCGGCCGGTCTGCGGTTCGTTGTTCATGGCTTACTCCTTTGCTCTTAACATGGAATCGGAGTCAGTGCGCGTTTTGGCCAGAGGACAGGGGTGGCATTCAACAGTTCAACCCCGTTGTCCGTCTGCCACAACAAGCGTATTGGTCGCCATCGGATCTTTGCCGAGGTGGCCAGGCGCGGCAAGAGCAGCATGGGATGGTTCTATGGCTTCAAACTCCAGTCGTTCTCGAAGACAAGCTCGGCACGCGTAAGCGCTTTGTCATTGAGACCATCGTTAATCAACTCAAGAATATCTCACAGATTGAACACACCTGGCATCGGAGTACGACCAACTTTATCGTCAGTCTCATCGCCGGTCTGATTGCCTACACCAGGCAAGCCAAGAAGTTTTCTCTCCATCTCTGTGACAAAGATATGGCTCTCTTGCCGGCCCTTGTCTAACTCCGATTTCAGGTTATTGTAACGGACCGATGTCAGATATATATGAGAATCTGTTTGCATCTTGTATAAATTATTGTGAGTTTTGGTAGGAATTGGCGATAGGCTTCAGTAGGAGTCAAGACTTGGCAACGAGTCCAGACTCAAAGCGGTGGCGCGGGAGGTTTTTGCTATCGGGCGACCAGTTCGATGCGGTCTGCGTAACGGCGGAAGTCAGCCGTGTTGAAGGTCAGCAGCCTGCGCTCTCCGTAGGCCAGCATGGTGGCGACGATGTAGGCGTCGTGGATTTGTTTACCGCCTACGGGGGACTGGCGGCATAGCGCTATCAGCCGGTCGGTAACTACTGGCCCGTCCTCCAACACCTCGAAAGCTGCGGCGAATCGGTTCAAGTCGTCGAGTGCTTCATCGCGGGAAATGGCCACCGGCCAGGCCTGTGGACGGGTGACTACTGCCAGGTATTCCCGTAGGACCTGGCGGCTGATGCGAAGCGCCTCTGGCTTCTCAATCGCGCTCTCCAAGCTGGCCCTGGCGGCTTCGTGGTCCGGGGCCTCAATGAAACGGGCATTTACCAGCACGTTGGTGTCCACAAACATAATGGAGGCTAGATCCTCTTCTAGTAGATATCCTCTCGTCTGAGACTGAGGTCTTCCGGCCAGCCTCCAGCGGAGTGTACGGGTAACAGTTCGTCCAGATTGAATTTTTGGGCCGAAACCGCAGCTTTGCGCCGGAGCAGCAGCGTTTCGGCATCCATGTCCACCTCTGCGGTCTCCCATCCGGCGGCACCCCAGGCCAAGGCCTGGCTGTGACCGTTGCCGCCGGCCTGATTGGACCACCAAGGTCGATGAAGACGGGCTGACGCGGGCAGTGCGAAGCCGATGACGGACTCGATTTCGCTGAAGGTAGTTCTCCACTCCGGCGTTGCGAGTCCGTTCAGATATGTGTATAGCCCCTGGTACTTTCCCCTCGCCGCCATTTGCCGGTACTGCTGTTCCTTGTCCATTGCCATGCGTAGCTTCTGTGTCAGGGCCAGATGCAATTGCTGGTTAGTTACTACCATTATAGTTAGTTAGTACTTAGGGTGCAACTCTTGTTCTGCAGTGGATGTTCTGGGGTGCGGAGGAAGACTCTTGGCCTACACTCATGGCCTTACTTGAAATCTCCATTGGATGAACAGTGCATCGGGACATGCGCCATCCTGTCCCGTTCGTTGACCTGTGGGGGGACGTCCGCTATACTGAGCGCAGCCCTATACCAAGTTTTCGCGCCCTATAGTAAGGAGTCTCACAATGGCATCTGTACCGACGGTACCCGTCGCTCAAGAGAGCGGCTCGTCCGGGCTTGCGGCGGCCGAATCTGCTGGCAGTGTCAGAGAGTTTTTCGCTGAGAACGGCTATTATGTTTTGCCGGATGCGTTGACGCCGGTGGAGGTGGAGGCGCTGCGGGCGGAGACGACGGCTATCTGCAAGGGCGAGCGGGGCGATGTGGATGGGTTCGAGCCGAGTGTGCCGGGGGAGAGTGAGGAGGATGTGCTGCGCCGATATTTGTGCGTGCATTTTCCGCACAAAATTTCGGAGATGATGTTGGATTATCTCGGCCACCGGCAGATCGCGGATGTGCTGACTCAGGTCATCGGGCCGAACGTGAAGTGTATGCAGTCGATGCTGTTTATCAAGGCGGCGGGCAAGCCGGGCCAGGCGTGGCACCAGGACGAGTTTTCGATCCCGACGCGGGACCGGACGCTTACAGGCGCGTGGATCGCGCTGGATGACGCCACGGTCGAGAACGGCTGCCTGTGGGTGATCCCGGGCTCGCACAAGCGCGGCATTATCTGGCCGCAGCACGACCACGTGGACCCGCAGTTCGATTGTGCGGGCGAGGCGTACGGCTTTCCTTATGGTGATGAAGACTCGATCCCGGTGGAGGTGAAGGCGGGCGCGATCGTCTTTTTCAACGGCTATCTGCTGCACCGCTCGTTTCCGAACCAGGCGCAGAGCGGTTACCGGCGGGTTCTGGTAAACCACTATATGAGCGCGGAGTCGCTGCTGCCGTGGCGGAGCCCGAAGGAAAACGAGCACATGGCAGTTGCCGACTACCGGGATGTCGTGATGATTGCGGGCGAGGACCCCTACCCGTGGAAGGCGTATGAAGAGCTGGCGGCGCCGCAAGTGCGGCCCACGCTTGAGGGCGGCTGTGAGACCTGGCGGCGGGGACGTAAACGGGAGATTCTGCCTTTCTTCAAGGATGGATTCCGGCCCGGAGACGCGCCGGAGGATGACGACTGATCTCGGCTTTTGCAGCGGGACGGTCCAAGGTAATTCAGGTTCCGTTGACATTTTGGGAAGGCCGTTCACAGTTCAATAGGAATGGTACGTCTGGAAGCCCGCTTGGGATGTTTCTGGCTTGAGTCTTGTGAGAAACAAAACGTAACTACTAAGCCACAGTACTTGACCAGCCAGTCATCCTTGGAACCATTCAGGCTCTTTGTGACGTAACTGGTGTACAGCCGCCGCCATGCTCGCCAGCCGACACGTTGCGAAGAATGCACACGGTCGGTGAGAGATGGTTTTGTAGGGGGCGTTGCGGGGGCGCAG
>JGIcombinedJ30088_10006091_pt1 | contig 10194 bp, 13 predicted proteins | sample PinacodermPK_FD_30088 | JGI IMG/M metagenome (IMG submission 30088) | reverse complement strand
TGCAGTGACGCGAGACAGTACTGTCGTTGGCCACGTCCCCAGGAAACTCTCGGCTGCTTGCGCTCTTTCTTTAGGGGTGTAGCCTGTGTAGGTGCCTTGAGTAGCACTGCGCTTCTGACCTGCCTTCGCATTCTCCCGCGCGCTGCTGGGCACAAGAACACGCCTCACGCACTCGTTCACCTGCTCTGTCTCCTTCGAGAGAGAGCGCCACACTCGCGCACTGGTCCTTCCTGTTGCAGGTACTTAAGCAAGGCCATAGGGACTCAAATCAAACCGAAACGTAAGCTATACACAACAAACTCGGTCTAGCTGTGCACGTTAAGTGTAGAAACCATACGACGAGGATAAAATATTGGTGTGGATTTTAATTTGGCGGATTTTTCTGAAAACCGCCAAACCGCCAAATTAAAAAACCCCGCCAAATTTTCCCGCTATACAGTATGTAGATGCATGTGTCCTCTCGTAAAAGGCTGTTGTTCGCGTACAAAACAGAGTGGTGTGCATGATGTACCTCCTAGATTACTGTATTAATTACAGAAAAGAATGTTGAGTGCCCGAATTTGCAGAGTTGGGGGCAATGAGTGATTGTGGGAAAGAACTTGTTTCTGACAGAACTATATCTACTGTGGTAGATATAGGAGGAGGAGGATGGGAAGGGGTGGTACTCTTCTGCATCTGGACAGTAGGTCCTTCATCACCTTGACCTGGATTGGTGGCAATTGGCATGGTTTCAAGTGAACATAATGCACTACCAGTCGCTTCCTCAGATACAGTGCATGTTGGATTCGATAGTTGACATCTGATAGCCGTTTGAGTACTGAAGAGTATTCCTCTCAGGTGCACCATTGGCATGAACATACTGTCAATACAGGACAACATGCCTGACTACCAACTGATCTCACAGCTAAAGCAGTCTTTGGACTTTAACGGAGGTGTGCTGAAAGCTCTCTGGGTCAGGTTTCTTGCCTATATCCTTTGCCTGCAGCAGGATTTTTAGAGTTGCATCTTTCTCCTGTTGTTGCTGCAATTCTGAGGGATTGTGTGCAGCAACTGGATGCCAATGCAACTGTTGGGGTAGCATGGGCCTACCTACTACACTGATGGCAGGGCATTCTGGACAAAGCATCAGCATTAGAATGCACCTTATCTGGAAGGTGGATGACAGCCAACCATCATGCCATTTGCCCTTCCGGTTCCCTAAAATTGATCAAAAACCAAGTCAAAGAACCATGGTCAGTCCTCAGCTCGAACTGGCGTTCCAGAACGTAGGGGTGGAGGTGTTGTAAGAGTTCCACCACCACCAATAGCTCCCGCCGTGTCACACAGTACCTCCACTCTGGTTTGCTCAAGGAACAGCTCCCATAGGTGAAGACGTGCTGTGTGCCATCATCACCCCACTGGGGCAGCACATTTCCAAGCCCTGTGGCACTTGCATCTGTATCCAGGATGAATTTGAATAATCTGGGAAGACCAGAATGGCGGCTGACACCAGGAGTCCTTTCAGCTTGCCAAATGCCTGCTCACAAGCAGGAGTCCAGTGGAAAATCTGCCTTTGTCTGTCAAAAGATAGTTCCTGTGCCCTTTGGTGTGTGACCCAATACCCCAAGGACCTCTGAGGCAAGTTGGCCTTACCGCTTGGTGCTTGGCCTCTCACACCGAGGGTCTCCTGTTTCCCTGCATGCTACTCCTCACGCATCCCCACTGGTAGTAGTCCTCTTGCCCGCACCTGAAACGGAGTATTGGTTAGGGGAGTTGTTCACCCTGCTACTGGTTGCTTGGGGTAAGCTCCCCTGCGCTTTGCTGTCTGGACCTCAGCAGCCTAAATTCATGTGACTCCAGCTTCTCCATTCTCTGTACCAGCTGGGACGTCAGGTCCACCATGACGTCTTGTTGTGTCTTTACAGCCGTGAGCAGGGACTCCAAGAGTCCTGGGTGTCCTGCTGTTCTTCAGCCCTTACCTGGGCAATTCTACCCAGTCCACCACAGGCAGTAAGAAAGATTCAGTCTCCAGCATGTCCACTACTGCTTTTTCAACCATGCTGGGCTTTTTCTGTTGCACTGCGAACGCAACTTGCAGGTTCGATAGATTCACTAGTTTTTGGTGCAGAGCATCTGCTGTATCCCTTCTGCTCCAAGCTTCAGGAATGCCTTGTTGGTCATGGCGCAAAGGTCATCGCCAAACTCAACCCAATTCTCCATCTTCCTCTTTCTTCTCATCTGGAACTCAGCTGGGTACAACTTGCGCCAACTGTCAGGCTCGAAGCGCTGGCACAAGGCTTTTACCAGGTCGTCGAACGACCCTTCACGTAAAGCCTCGTCAGTCACCACGTCAATATGCACCACCTGGAATCACTAAGCAGAACCCCCGGGTTCGAGAGCAATACAAGTATATGTGTAGGTGCGTGTGTCCTCTCAACAAAGGGTGTTGTTCGGGGTTTGGTGCCTCCACACTGGAAGGTTCTACAAAGGAAGAAGAGTGTGTGTGTGGTTGATGGAAGACTGTCTTCTTCACCAGGTCTTCAGGGAACCATTGGCTTGGAAGACATTTTGTGAGAAGACTGTGTCTGAGTTCTGGCTGTTTTGAGGAAGAGTCGCAGATGTGGTTGGTACTGTCCCGCATACATCTGAGTACTCCTGTGATGGTCCTCCGGTGATGGTAGGAGTGGAAGGAGATGTAGCAGTCAGTGTGGGTGGGCTTCCAGTACATGCTTGCACTAAGTTTGGTGTTACTCCTGGTCACAAGGACATCGAGGAATACTAGCTTGCTCTCCTTGCTCTCCTTGCTCTCCCTCTGCTTGTTCAACAGTGAACTTGAGTGCTGGGCGTTGAGATGTTCATTGAAGCGGTCTAGCTCATCGAGTCTATGCGGCCAAACAACGAAAATGTCGTCCACATATCTGAGGCAAGCCTGGGGGTTAGGCGGGCAGTCTCTAGAGCAGTCTCTTCCAGGTGTCCTATATAGAGATTAGCTACCACTGGTGAGCGGGAGGATCCCATGGCCGCTCCATCTGATTGCTCGTAAGTTGTCCTGGAACTGGAAGTATGTAGTCCATAGGTATAGTTTGACGCGTTCCACCAGTTGGGGGTCAAAACGTCTCACTCCAATTTACTCCTTACTTAGTCTGGCCCGCTAGACCCAATTCCCCCCATTTAGAGGATGAAGTTGGGTCTAGCAACCATTGTCAATTTGACACTTTAGCTTGACCAATAAAATTGCCGGCAACCAAAATCACACCGCCAATTATCCCGGTTTATCGCTCTGAGGCAATTATTGAGTGTGCCTGGACGTGTGTATAGAAGAGCGATGATGGCCGCTGCTGCAGCAGCACCTTCCCTTAAGTTCTTGTTACAGTCGACGGAACCCACATCCTGAACTAATGCCTCAGCACAACAGCGCAGACACTGGGCTATACGAACCTTAAGCCCGAGCAGCATTGCGCCGTGGCCGAACTGCTCCGCGGCAAGAACACCTTCGCTACTAGATCACTGCAACGCTTGCAAACAATGACTATGGCGCTGCCTGGTAGTTTCAGGGAAATCTGGGTGATTTCATCCAGCTTCAGACTGAGAGCTGTGAACGTGTATGCCTACGTGTGCGGTATGGAAGAGGCAGCGCAGACGCAGCACGTTGTTTCTAAGTGACTACTTGGTTCCGACATCTGCACGTTCCCCCCCCCAGCTAAGCGAGCGAAATCGCAGCTCGCCATCATACATAGCTAATAAACGCCATAGGCGATGATTGCACAAGGTGTGAAATTGACAATGGTTGCTAGACCCTACTTGTCTTTTGGGTTGAAGTTGGGTCTAGCGGGCCAGACTACTCCTTACAACGTAATTGCTCAACAGCATGCCCGTTCAGTTTAACGCCATAGCATGAGCCTCTATCACATCATTGCTTGTCTGGTTGCTAACTAGCCGTGGTGCTAGTGATACATACAATTCGATTTGCGCTTTTGGCTACTGCATTGAAAGGGCCAGGTGCTAGGTTGTTGATTAAGGATGTATGCCCACCCTAGGCAGCTCGATGTTCACCATGTGGAAAGATCTGCCTGCAGCTCTGTTTCAGTCTTATGATGGTGTTAATCTGCTCTTCGACGGTCTGTTCTGCAGTTTGTCGACACTGTCGGTTGATCTTCCTTATCGCTTTCATCATCAGGAACAAATGGATTCTGCTGAAATGTGCAGAAGTCTTTGCTGCCGTTTGTGTGATCGCCCAAAATATGCGATGACCTGTTCTTCAAGTTATGGTACTGTTCTTGGTGATGCTGTGTTTGGTAATTCCAATTCTGTCACCAACTGTTGGCCTTTGTATGGCTTTCTTCATTAGACCACCTTTGTCATGATATTCTGGATTGTATTTGACTAGAGCTTCAAGTCTACAGCAGTAGGCATTGCATGCATCATTTGCACACTCGATCTTGTTCATGAAGATGCCATTTGACACTGTTTGCAGTATGGTTGCCATCATCGAGCTGTCGACATCAGCGATGACAGACATATATCTAAGTCCATATACGTATATGCTCAGACATGATGAATCTTTTGGCAATCATATCTCTCTCTATGGCTGCTGAAGTACCTGACCAATTGCATTAGCATTTGTGCTGTTCAACATCAATGCTTTTATTTGTTGCAACAGCACACATGGTACAAGATTTGTTTGTTACTCATATGAATAGTAGTTTTCTGGTATGTCTCCCAAAGAATACAGCAACTCCACTCTTGCGTTGTAAGAGTGCTTATCACTCTGTTTCGACCAACCTCCGTCCACTACTACTGTTATACTGGGTATTCCCTGGTGAAAGCTGTTCATAGCTTGTGCATGCCTTTCTCCTACTCAGCCACTGCCTGCATTGATTTGGCAAAATATGTGCACATTTCTTTCCCGAGAAACTCTTCAGTATCCATGTACATTCGCTTTTGCATACCAGGGACACCCGTAAGTGCTAGTGTGGAGTTCAATCGTGTCAAACCACCACCGGTGGACATATTCCCAAGAACTGCATCCAAGTTCACCGTCCACTTTTTTCCTGCTGGTTTTCACACGAGGTGATGTTCTGATGGAAAAGATTTGGCCACATTTTACACATGATGCTTGTAAGATTACAGATAGGCCCAAGTGCATGCTTTCTCCTTCAATAGTATAATTTCCACCACATTTTGCACTGTGTGCAGTCAATGTACTGACGGAATCTAGAAGTTGGTCCATGTTCACAAGTTTGATGACGTCTGCTTTATTACAGAATAGTTTGAAACTGTGAAACTGCAGTGTACTTAACTTCAGACAGGACCGTGTAGTAGCTTTGGTGCTAGAATTAGGTTTGGTGCTAGATTAAAATGCATGTGTCAACGCAACAAACCCAGGTTCAACCTGGATGTAACACATTTTAAATCCAAGTTAGTGAAAGGGTTTTAGTGCCATTTGTTGTAGATGCTGTAAATGTTTTTTTTACAGTAAAGGTGTCTGCAGTATTGCATTCACCTTTAGCATATTCTGTCTTTCCTGAACATATCTACCAAGAGATTTCATCGGTCAGTGAGAGAGGTCGTACGTATTCAGTGATAGTCAACATTACAAACCTGTTTCTCTTAGTGGAATAATATATCAACCATACTCTCGGACATTCTCATGAGGTATCATTAGCAGACATGCTCTTCTTCTGGTATTCAAAGATCCAAATTTCAAGCAAGTTTTACAAAGTATGTGTCTTGTATACGTCAGTGCAGTGTCTGTACTACAGATTAGCAGCTGTTCACATTTCAGGGGTAAGCGTAACCTATTACTAACCAGAGTCTACAAGGTGAAATCTAAAAATATCGTGATGTTGATACAAAGTGAGCCTGCATTGGGCTGTAGGGTTGTAAGTCAAGGTGAACATGTACAGCTAGGGATAGATGATGATGACCCATATAATTATATACAGAAGAGATTCGATCAGTGGCAGTGATACTAATACCATAGTCAGATGTCTGTATGTTTGCTGCACCTACTGTATGAGCTCTGGCAAGATTTTGAAAGATATATATAACTCAACTTGTGTCATAAATGTATGCAATGGTATCCCACAGACATTGCTTTCTGAATTTACTGCCATTGATCCATTAGGTGTATACCAGACTCTAAATTGTACCTTGCTACTTGCTTGCCTTTTTTATGGATTCTTAATTTTCTTCTTACTGTACTTTAGGCTGATCTCTCATTTTGCACTGCACCAAGCGAGGTATGAAAGCATGCGCCCAAGCAGTACTGCATATTATTGTTACATTTTATATATATATATATTATAGTGTGCATATGTCAGTATACGTAATACAATGTTGTGTAGGTTCCTACAGCTACATTGTCCTCAGTAACCATGAATGTGCCTACAGCTACTGTGCGCCCAGTAACCACAACTGTGCCCGCAGTAACCACAACTGTGCCCAAAGCTAGTGTGTCTGCAGTACCCTCAACTATTCCGGTGCATTTTCAGATTGCAGCTCAGGCATCTGAATGGCAACAGCCAGGATCCATAGCTGGCATTTTCATTGGCATTCTGGTGCTCCTAACAACAGTAATTCTGATCTCTGTGTGCGTGGGAGTAGCCATCTATGGCTATCGCCATCCAGCCTCAAGAGTCGGGATGTACATGATTGAGGTTAGTGTGTGATTTACAAGGCTATTAGTTCAGCTAGTGTTAGTAGAAAAATTTTACAGTCGATCATGTTACAATTTGTTCATGCATGCTGCATGGTCAGAGTGCGTGTCTTACTGTTTGTGTTCTTTCTCTCTTGCACAGGTGCGTAAAGGTCGTTTCAAGACCAATCGAGTTGATACTTACGATGTTAGAGAAGAACAGCTGACCAGTGAAGAATGAATCAGTTATTTCGATTCATTAGGCCCACACAAGCACACACACCATTGAATAGAGTAGCAAACTATACAGTACGAATGCTAATGATATGCAGTACAGTACAGTACAAAACCAAGTGTCAATAGGAAACACATTGCCTGCTAATAATCGTGTATATACGTTGTCATTATACTGTAAATATGCTATGTAAGTACAAAGTTATACATGATGCAATTTTGAAAATTCATTGCTCTTGATTGCATGCAGTGGGCAAGTTACATTAAGTTAAGAGAGCATGTGCCTATACATAAATGTATGCTACATGTATAGATGTCACTGTGTTTTCTCTTTGGAAGATGGCGTAGTGGGTGGTGCACTAAAAAGCACAGGGTCCAACTCGCCATTGGTCTCAGCTGTGGGCGCAGAAGAGTACTTGTGGAGTGGAATTACAAAGCATGTAATATCATCTCCACTGGCAATTTGCTGGTCCCTGCCCCTCCAACCTCTGGGGCCAAAATTTCCTCTTGCAGCTAAAACTAGTTCATGAGCAACTGTCTGGTAGAGAGCATCTCCTGCTGTCAGGAACTTCTGTGATGTTTCTTTGGCAATACTCAGCGCATCTTCGTTAGAGAGAGATTCCCACAAGCCATCTGTTGCCATGATCAGCATGTCGGATGGCTGAAACTTCTCTTCTTTTAGATCACAGATGCGAACCTGCGGGACTGGGGTCAGGAAGGGCTTAACAAACACATTCCCGGGTGCCTCAAGAAAGTGGTCTCCAAACCCACGCGTGGTGCCTATGGTTGACAGCAAGCGAGCCCGTTTTCCGTGACCACTAATCATTGGGACTCGAGCAATATCTTCTTCGTCCACAGTGTGGAAAAACCATCCTACAGAGTATCTATCTCTGCATAAGACTTTTGTCTTAATGTCTTTCTTTCTCAATCGGCGTTGAAATTCTAGGCGACCATAGTACTTGCTCAGTAGTTGTGGTTGTAGATATGCAAGTGACTGAAGTCGAATTCTGTCAGTTTCAGGAGTAAAGTCCATGGACATTTCAACACATTCTGTGAATTCATTCTTAAAAATCACTGCTCTACAGTCTCCAGCATTTGCTATGAACAACTTATTCTGCAGGAAGAGTGCTGTCATTGCCGTGCAGCCACCCTCAATACGATGCGCTTGCAACCCAGTTCTGATCTGTTCATCCATATCAATGAATGACTTTTCCAGAGCACCCATCACCAGGTCATCTTTAGGAATGGGATCTGTTACATATCCTAGTCCAGGATCATTTTCTGTGATGACATCTGTCTCTTCCTTAATGAGATACTGTTTAATGGGCTGCAGGTTAGCTTGCACGTGGCTGTGCAGAATGTTGGCCGCCCAAAGGGCTGCATCTGCACCAGCATGACCATCAAACACGCCGAAGAACACGTAGTGTACGGGATCTTGGCTTTCACTAATGACAAGGCTGTCTATAAATACAGAGGCTTGATCTTCACTCTTGAACATTGACTTACCAGAATTGATGGTTTCAGCATAGCCCGCCCCCCATGGCAACTGGTCTGGAGTGGCAGGCTGTAGGATTTTTCGCTGCCCATGATCTCTGGCTTCATCCAAATCTTTCTGAGTTAGTATCAAAAATGGAGGCCTTTGATAATCATAGAGTACACGACTATTTTGGGACTTTGCCATCCCAATTTCACGTGGGTTAGGAATAGACTTGACTCCTTCCATAGTCTACAGAGAAACAAATTTAATGGAAGTTGGCATGGTACAACTGAGAAATACAACACAATGACCAGGTAACACAAATGCAAGCATGGAAGTTCAGTAGAGCATCCACATCAATTACATATGCAGTGCAATTCACCCCAGAAACGGCGACAGGACATTCCCTGACCCATATATAATCTTAATTATGAATTACCAAGCACGGCCTTTAGATTTGCTCCAAAGCTCAACGGATTGAAGGCTTTATGTACACAGTGAAAATAAGAAGTTCCCACTCATAGTTAAGGGCTGACAAATATTTCCAATACAGTCCTTTTTCTAACCCTTGTCCAGACCGGAAATTGGTAATCATTACAGGTTATCATTTAAGTACTGACGCTGGCGCAAGCTTCATATCAGAACAACACGCTTGCAGTTTGTTTATACGTACGTAGGAATGAAGAACAGCGGTCGAACATACCATTTACCCTGAATCTCTAGTTCATTGTCCTTAAAAGAACACATGCTACCACTGAGGGGTTTGCTATTCTGTTCCAAAACAAATACCTACCAGATGACGTCACTATTTATGGTTCTGGTTGCAACTTTAGGTCGGGACAACCAATGCTAAAAGCATGGTAACTTAACCCCCTGTAGAATGCAGTCACTGTGTTGGTGCCAGGGAGTGGAAGGAAACTCTTGCAAATAAAAAGACAAGATAGCTAAGAAACAGAAGGAACTCTTTGATTCTCTTTCCCGACAAGAAACGGAACATATGTGGGTGTCATGTTCCACTGCTGATCCTTGGAGACCCAGGATACCCACTATTGCCCAGGCTGATGAAGCCTTATTCAGATTGTGGGACCTTGACACCGAGACAAAGTTCAACCGCCAGCTCAGTAGAGCTAGATTTGTCACCGAAAATGCCTTTGGTCGTCTCAAGGGTAGGTAGAGATGCCTACTTAAAATCAAAGATACTGGATTGCAGAATATGATTCAGTTGGTGGCAGCTTGCTGTATTTTGCACAACATTTGCGAAGTTCATGGCGATAGTTTTGATGCAAGTTGGCAAGTGGAAAGTGACACCAATGTGTCATCGTCAGAAACATCATCAGCTGTGGCATTAGGCATCACTGCAAACGGATCTGTTATCTGTAAACCACTAGTATTTAGCAATGTCTTGAAAAATAATGCATGTTCCTACTCAGTGACAACAAAGCTATTAATACTGCAGCTTTCATGTTATATATGTGAGCGTCGCCAGTAGAAATCGCAGATTAGCGGATATCACCGTTATTGGAAATGGCGTCCGTAAATTGGCCACATTCCAAGGAGTGAAACGTGGCACTGAACAATATAGCAACAGACTTTAAGTAGTTTAAAAGAAGTAGTGCGCGCCTTTCACATTATTTGAAGAACAGCGCACACCTCTTAATAGTCAAAGCCTGTCTTGCTTCACTTCTTTTTAACTGCACTCACCATTCAGTGCTTCGATTCTTTGCCAATAGAATCAGTTGTATGAACTCCCCGACATGTTGTTCCACGATATTCTTCGTAATATCCACAGCCTCACCATTTGTACTTACCCGAAAGGCAAACAAAAACGGCTTTTTCATGTCGACGGCATTATGCAAGCCGCCATTTT
>JGIcombinedJ30088_10006085_pt1 | contig 10200 bp, 7 predicted proteins | sample PinacodermPK_FD_30088 | JGI IMG/M metagenome (IMG submission 30088) | reverse complement strand
TTTTTTTCCCTAAGCACCGTGAGGAATTCCCCCTTCGGCACCAGGTAGAAGAATTTCCCCCAGTTTTTCATTACACCCGCGTGCTGGGAGGCTTCCTTTCCCTCCCCCCAGAAAAGGTCGACGCGCCGGGCCCCTTTTATAGCTCCCCCGCTGTCGTGGTTAACGACAAAGCGGGAAACCGGCTTCCATTGCGACGGCTCGACCGAAGAGGGAGTTTCGAAAACCGGTCTCTCAAATTCCATGAACGCCAAGGCCCCCCTGGGGAAAAAAGCCTTGTCGGTCGCTATGGTCCTGCCATCAACTACTTCCGTTCCGAAAGAGGTCTGTGGTTTGCCCGGAAGTCCGCGGAAGAAAATATAACTCGGGTTTTTGTAAAGGATATTCATCCTCTCCGCGTAGGAGAGGGATCTTAAGTGGCTTTCTATGGCCCAAAGGCTCATTTTTTCCTTCGGAATCCACTCGAAGAGAAATTTCCCTATTGCCACATAATCGTGTCCGTTCTGGGCGGCGTAGCCCACAACCCGCTCCTCTCCGTCCGCGAACCTTATTTTACCCGAGCCCTGGATCTGAAGAAAAAACCCGTCGATAGGGTCTACCCACGCGATCTCGAGCCTTTTCCCCCGGAGCCTTCCCCCGGAGTCTATCTCGCTTCGTGAGTAATAGGGAACCAGTTCGGATGTTCTGCCAAGGCCTCCGGGGGCGACCCTGCCGTGAAGGGACTGGAACTTTCCCCGGGCGATCTTGTCGTCCTCAAGAAACGAAAATCTCTCGAACCGCTCGACGAACCTGTCTATCCCCAGGCGCACCAGATCGCCGGGAACCCCGTAGAGCGGCTGGGTGTGCCGCGGCGTCCTGGCCCGGGAGGCGGAAAGCACTGGGGAAAAGTAAGAGGTTATAAAAACCTTGCCCCAGGGTTTTCCCGGAAAGCCGTAGAAATCGAAATTCTCCCTTACGTCCTTTATGAAATCATCCTTGGTAACGCCCGCTTCAAGCTTGGCGAGAAGATAGCCTAGCGCCAGGGCGTAGTCCCCCGCGGAGACGGTTTTCTGTCCGAAAACGAGCTGGGAATCTTTTTTCTGTGAAAGTTTCTCGACGCTTGCGCCGATAGATTCCTTTAGCCCCTCGGGGAAAAGGTCATCATCCATCTCGGGGAATGCGGGAACCGCCCGCATGGACTCGGGGCCCGGAACCTCCGGGGGTCTCTCGCAGGAAAGGTAGAGAAAGAGCAGGAAAACGGCTGACAGGACAGCTGCGGTTCTTTGGTTCATATAAACCTGATTGGTTCTCAAAAGGAAAAATATACGACGCGAAACGCCCGCTAATTAGGATAATTTATACCCTGTAACACGCGGCTTGCACAAAAAACCCGAAGCGGCGGGCAAAAATCCTGTGTCCCCGGTCTCCGCCGGGACGGATATTTTTCCGAAAAGACAGGGTAAAATAGAAATTCCGGGGCGGCTCGGCCGTAGCGACCCGCGGTTTTTTGCAGTCAAGAGACGGAAAAATGAAGCGGAAATTCCTTGGCATAGACATAGGGGGAACCAACATCAGGGGAAAAATCCTCTCCGAGGAGGGAGAAATGCTCGGGGAGAGAAAAACGCGCTCGGACGCCCGCATGGGCATCTCCCGGCTCATGGAGAACCTCGTCGGCTTCATAAAAGGATTCGCCGGGGAGGGGGTATCTGCAATCGGCATAGGAATACCGGGAACCGTTGACCGCGCAAGCGGCATTCTCGTCCAGGCCCCCAACATAGCCAACACCAGAGATTTCCCGTTTGCAGAAGTCATTTCGGAGAAAATTGAAGCTGCAACGCCTGTTTTTATAGAAAACGACGCTTCCTGCGCGGCCCTCGGAGAATACCGTGCGGGGGCGGGCAGAGGCTCGGACTCGATGGTAATGATAACCCTGGGGACCGGATTCGGGGGCGGAATAATCCTCAACGGCGAGCTCTGGACGGGGGAAGACGGCTTCGCCGGAGAAGTGGGGCACATGACGATTAACCCGTCGGGACCTCCTTGTGCCTGCGGTGGGAGAGGCTGCATTGAAACCTACGTTTCGCAGGTAGCGATAAAGAGAATCGTCCGCGAGCACCCGCAGCTCCGTGAAAAGCTCGCCGGTACCGAAGAATCGGCCCTCCCTGAGCGCCTGGCAGAGCTTGCGCGGGAAAAAGACCGGGCAGCCATCTCGGTATGGAACGACTTCGGGGCAAGCCTGGGGGTGGGAATATCCATTCTTGTAAACGTTCTCGACGTAAAGACGGTGGTGGTAGGCGGGGGACTTTCGGGGGCCTGGGAACTTTTTATCGGAAAAGCCCTTGAGGAAGCCGAAAGAAGGTGCCTTGGGGGAGCGCAAAGGGGGCTTCAGATAAAAAGAGCCGACCTGGGAGACGATGCGGGGGTGCTGGGAGCGTGTTATGTGGCCGAAAGCGGACTCGGGGAAAGATCCTAGGAAGCCTGGGGGCTTTTTGCAAGGTCAAGCAGCTTCTGCGAAGAACCGCAAATCTTTATCCTGAGCCACGGACCCTTCTTTTCATCCGCTTTGAACCTGTTATCCATTCTTAAACCGCCCACCCAGATTATTTCATCGCGGGTTTCGAAAACCGGCACTTTTTTTCTAAGAAATCTCGGTATTTTCTCGTCAATGAAAAAATCCTTAAGCTTCTTGGCCCCCCTCATTCCGAGCGGAACGAACCTGTCTCCCTCGGAAAAACTCCTGAGCGTTAAGGGAAAACCGACTTTCTCGGGCGCGAAGTACCCGACGTCGGCCTCGCCCCAGAGGGAGGCATCGCCCGTAAGCTCGACCGTGACCTCAAGATCCCGAGAAATCCTGTGGGTCCCGTGGGTGTTTATCTCTGTTGGCGGGAACTCGCGGAACTTCTCCTCGCGCGTGAAAAAGAAGACCCCGTGGCCCGCGTGAAAAACGACTCCGCCGGGAAGGTTTACCTCCGCAGAGGGCTCCCCGGAGCGCAGCACCTCGTCAATCGAGAAAAGATGCTTGGCGGAAACCGAGTTCAGGTCTCCTTTTACGGTCANAATCGATTTTCTCATTACGGAGAACCTGATNGCCGGGGGCTCNCGAAGAAGTTTTTCNGTGTCTCCGAGTACGCCTTCTGCCACAACGCGGGCGATTTTCCGAAATCTTTTCTCGGCTTCGGCCGAAATGAAATCNGCCTCCGCGGCGCAGACCGCCGCCACTCGGGAGAGAACCTGCTCGACGGACGGGTTATAGCTCTCAAGCAGGGGGATAAGTTCGTTTCTTACCCTGTTTCTTAGAAATTCGTCTGAACTGTTGGTCGAATCTTCCCTCCAGGACACTCCTTTTGACNGAAGGTACTCGACGGCTTCATGCTTTGTGACGTTTATGAGCGGACGTATTATGTTGCCGGTCGAGGGTCTTATCCCGGCAAGTCCTTGGGAACCGCTTCCTCTTATGAGCCTCATTATGACCGTCTCCGCCTGATCGTTAAGCGTGTGCGCCGTGGCGATCCTCCGGGCAGAATGTTTCGTCAGAATATCGTTGAAAAAGCCGTAGCGAAGCTCCCTTGCGGCGTCCTCGAGTGAAAGTCCGTGTTTTTTTCTGAATCCCTCTGTGTCTACCCGCACNCACTCAAACGGAAAGCCGAGCCGCTGGGCCGCTTCCCCGACGAACTCGGCGTCTTCNTCCGACTCGGTGCCCCTTAACCCGTGATTGACGTGGGAAACGATCACATCTGTGTCTGGATAGAACTCCCGCAGGTCCCAAAGAGCAAAGAGAAGCGCCATGGAGTCTGATCCCCCGGATACTCCCGCGACGATCACGTCCCCAGGAGCGATCATCCCGAAGGAATCAACCGTTTTTCTTATCTTGCCCAGAAACATCGGAGTCGCTTTGAGAGATCCCGGCGGAAACTATAAGCCGAAACGCGTCTTCTACGGAAATATCCAGTTCCTGCAGATCTTCTTCCGGAACCATAATGTAAATGCCGCTTGTCGGATTCGGCGTCGTGGGGACAAATAAGTTGACAAGCTTANGGCTCNTCGCGTTATGGCCCCTCCCGGCCTCCGTAACTCCCGTTACGAAAGCTATGGCATGAATCCCTTTTCTCGGGTATTCAAGCAGCACGACCCTACTCATGCTCTGCATCTGGGAAGTGAAAAAAAGCGTCTGGACTACCTGCTTCACGCTCACGTAGAAAGTCCTCGCAAGCGGAATCTTCGAGATAAGAGACTCGCCGAACAGAAGCATCCTTCTGCCAACNAAGTTCCTGGTNACNGCCCCTAGGAAAATGATCAGCAGCAGTGTGGCTACGATCCCTATGACGAAAGAGAGCCCCTGAAACACGTAAGGCGGAACATCTATGAAGTGGCGGAGTATCCCGGCGGGACCGGTGCTGAAAAAGAAAAGCATCCACTTTATCAGCTTGTAGAGGACGAAAATGGTCACCCCGAAAGGGACGATAATCAGGATGCCGGCAATGAAGCTCTGCTTGAAAAAGGAAGATTGGGGAGGTTTTGAGTCTGGTATTTTAATCCCCCCGTTTCTGGTCAATCTTTTTCCTGAGGAACCTGCTCGGCTTGAAAACGACTGTGAGGCGGGAAGGTATGTCTACTTCCTCTCCGGTGGAAGGGTTTCTTCCTATCCGGGACTTCCTTCTCGTGACCCTGAAGGTTCCGAACCCCGGGAGTTTCACCTCTTCACCGGCTATAAGATTCTCTCTCATCAAGTCGAAAAAAAAGTTTACTATCTCGGCGGATTCCCTTCTCGAAAACCCTATTTCCTCGTATAAAACGCCTGCCAGATCCTTCTTTGTCATGAAAAGCCCCCCTTTTTAAATCGAACGCAATTCGGCCCCTATTGTTTTTTCCAAATTCTTAAGAACATCCTGCTGAACCCTGTTCGCATCCTCGTCGGTAAGGGTTTTTTCCCTGTTTCGAAGAATAAGGGAAAGCGCAACGCTCTTTTTTCCTTCCTCGAGGGAATCTCCCTTATAAACGTCAAACACCCAAGCGTTTTCTATTATACCGGAATCCGCCTTTTTTATAACCGAAAGAATTTCCCGTACCGGAACCGCATCATCGACCACAAGCGCTATGTCGCGACGCAGAGAAGGGAATTTGGGAAGGGGGGAGAACTTCCTCTCGAAACTCGTGTAGACGACCGAGAGAAGTGATANGTCAAGTTCAAGTACGTACACGCTTTCGCTTATCTCGAGTTTTTCCAGAAGATGGGGATGAAGCTCCCCTACCATCCCCAGAACGTTTCCGTCAACCAGGACAGCNGAAGATTTTCCGGGCCAAAGGAATCCATGNTCGGGGGAAACGGACTCAAAATCTATCCTTGAATCCACCGAAAGAACCTCCAGGCTTCTTTCAAGCACGCTTTTTATGTCGAAGAAGTCGAATTTCTCCCCGTCCCATATCTCAGGCGCCCTTTTTCCGGTCGCAATCGCGGCGAACTTCTTCACTTCGTTTGGCAACTGGTCCATGTCCTTGGGGTAAAAAACCTTTGCGGACTCGAAAAGTCTTACGTCCTGGTTCTGCCTTGAGAGGTTGAATCTCACGTTTTTCACCAAGGAGGGAAGAATGCTCATCCTCATTTCCGAAAGCTCCCTCGATATCGGGTTCATAATGCGGATCGACTCCTCAAAACCGAACGTCCTGAGAAGTTCGGGAGACTCAAANCTGTAGTTTATAGCCTCNAGAAAACCGTAGGAGACGAAAATGTCCCTGAGCCTTTTCTCCATGACGGTTATCACGTTGGTTTTTCTGGCCACCATGGGAACCTCCGGCAGGACTGAGGGAATGTTGTCGTAACCCAGAAGACGGGCGACTTCTTCGACTATATCCACCTCGCGCTCTATGTCCACCCTGAAAGTCGGAGCCCGAAGCAAAAGCTCCCCGGCCGAGATGCTTAGAACCTCAAACCCAAGACTCTCGAGAAGTTCCGCTATCTCCTGGGAATCGGTGGATATGCCGACCAGGTTGCAGACCTTGTCGACTGAAAGGGATATTTCCTTTGGGATCACCGGGTCGGGATACACGTCGATAAGACCCTTGGCGACTGTTCCTCCGGATAAGCGGCTTATAAGCTCGGTGGCACGGTCAAGCGCGAACGAAACGTTGTTTATGTCGATGCCTTTTTCAAACCTGCTTGAAGATTCGCTCTTGAGGCCGGTTCGCTTGGACGTTTTCCTTATTCCAATTGGAGAAAAGTAAGCGGCCTCAAGCAGAACATTGCTNGTTGCGTNCTCTATTTCGGTGCCGGATCCGCCCATGACTCCGGCAAGTGCGACGGGTCGATCCCCGCTGCAGATAACCAGATCCTCNGCAAGTAGTTTTCTTTCGACCTCGTCAAGGGTTTCTATCNTCTCTCCGTCCCTNGCTTTTCTGACGGANATCCGGCCCTGNTCAAGNTTGTCGTAATCAAAAGCGTGAAGCGGCTGTCCCTGCTCAAGCAAAACGAAGTTCGTAACGTCAACNACATTGTTAACTGAGCGGATTCCGCAGTACTCGAGCCTCTCCTGAAGCCATGCGGGAGAAGGGCCGATTCTGACTCCTTCGATGAGCCGGCAGCAGTATCTGGGGCATGACTCTGTGTCCTCGACATCTACAGCAGCCTTTTCCGAAATGGTTTCCCCCTGCTCTTTTAAGGAAAAAACCGGTTTCTGAAGGTTCTCGCCCAGTATTGCCGAGACTTCTCTCGCGATCCCGAAAATACTCATGCAGTCAGGACGGTTAGGGGTAATTCCTACCTCGAAGATAACACCATCGTAGCCGATCTGCTCGTTCATGCTGGTTCCAAGCTCGGCCTTGGGGGAAAGAATCATTATCCCGTCTTCGTCGCCCGAGAGGCCCATTTCATCCGCAGAACACAGCATTCCCTCGGAATTCTCTCCACGNATCTTGGAGCGTTTTATCCTGAGGCCTTCCGGAAANTTCAATGTAGCGGGAAGAACGGTTCCAGCCTTGGCNAAAGCGACCTTGTCCCCCTTTTTCATGTTGTCCGCACCGCAGACAACCATGTAGGGGGTTTCTCCGTCCGTAATCTNGCAGATGCTCANCCTGTCGGCGTTCGGATGCTTTTCGATGCTGCTTATCTGGGCNACACAGACATCAGCAAGAGCCTTNCCCTTGTCTTCAAGGGCTTCAAGCTCCAGNCCCGCCATGGTGAGCATTTCCCCCAGTTCTTCTGGAGAAACGTCGATTTTGAGGTAGTCGGTAAGCCATCCAAGAGGAAAAATCATAAGTTCACCCGGCGAGTTAGGTTACACGGTATAAAAAACTGGTCAACAGTTAACCCGCTGAAAACAAAAGATTATTTAAGAAATTAAAAATAATCCCCAAACAACCATGACCAAATCCGGGCCGCCACGGAACCGGCCCCGCGAACGGGCGGGCATTTTAACCGGCCGAAGAGAGAAAACACGAGTTCCGAGGCAGGTAAAGAAGCACGTCCGCACGTAAAATTCCCAGGAGAGCTTTCTAACTGTTAACAAATCATTAAGAATTCGTTTGAAATTCCTTAATTCACTGATATGAAACACTTTTTTCTTGTCGATAGATTGTGAATGGAATTTTCCGAACTCCGCAGACTGTGTTCTAATCACCTTAAATCACTGAATAATTTTAAAAACGATCCGTTTTCTTCTTCTTGCTCCTCCAAGCCCTCTGTGAAATGTTTCACGTGAAACATTCCGTCCCGCTTTTACTTTCCAATGCAGAATCTGGAGAAAATTCTGCCCAGAAGATCTTCCGTGGTCACTTCTCCCGTAATCTCCCCGAGGGAATTCATTGAGTTTCGCAATTCTATCGAGAGGATCTCCGGATACTCGTTCCGCTCAAGAAGCTCGAGGAACATGCGCAACTGGTCGCGGGCCTTCTCCATGGATTTTTTGTGGCGAAGGTTTGTAAGCACTAGCTCCGAGGCATCTGAGGCATGAGGCGAGCCCGCAAGGGTCTCGAACATGGCCTGCCTGAGCCGCCCTATCCCCTCTTTTGCAAGCGCCGAGGTTTCAACCGGCTTTTTTTGCCCGAGAATCCGTTGAAGCTTTGATCTTTCTAGCTTTTCCTCAAGATCCATCTTGTTGATTACGACAAGATGCTTCTTTTTGGCGGCGGTCTTGAGGATTTTTCTGTCCAGGGCATCAAATTCCGTGCTCTGGTCCAAAATGACGAGCACGAACTCGGATTCCTCGGCTTTTTTCAGGGAAAGATCCACCCCGAGCCTTTCTATGCGGTCCTCCGTGTCCCTTATGCCGGCCGTATCCGTTATAACGAGGGGAATTCCCCCGACATTTATTTTCTCTTCGATAAAATCCCTCGTGGTTCCGGCTATCGGGCTCACTATAGCCCTCTGAGTCTCAAGCAGGCAGTTAAGTATGCTCGATTTCCCGACGTTAGGCTTGCCTAGTATTACCATCGTCACCCCGTCTCTGAACATTCTGCCCGTGTCGTAGCTATCGATGAGCGCCGAAAGTTCTTTTTCCACGGATCCAGACGTTTCCTTGAGGCGGTTTTTCGCAATGGGGTCTATATCTTCCTCGGGAAAATCGAGATTCGCCTCTATTTCCGCCAGAACGTCAAGAATTTGATCCTTAAGTTCGTTAACCTTGCCCGAAAGGGTCCCTTCAAGCTGGGCCTCGGCGTAACGGAGGCTCTGTTCGGTCTGGGCGCTTATAATGTCGGAAACCGCCTCGGCCTGCGCCAAGTCCATTTTCCCGTTAAGAAACGCCCTCTGGGTAAACTCGCCTGGAGCAGCGAGGGTCGCCCCGAAACCGATCAGAATCTCAAGGATCTTCCGGGGAACCATATGTCCCCCGTGAGAGTGTATCTCGGCTACATCCTCCCCCGTATAAGTATCGGGGGAACTCATAACAACGCACAGGACTTCATCCACCGTTCCGCCTGTTTCGGGGTCGATTATCTTCCCGAAACAGAGTTTTCTTTCGGAAAAACCCGATTTCCCCGCGGGAACGAAAATTTTCCTCGCGATCGAGTGAGATTCACCGCCACTTATGCGGATTACGGCCACTCCTCCCTCTCCAGTCGGGGTGGAAATGGCGGCTATGGTGCTTTCGCGCTCGGGCACAAGTGACGACATGAAAGAGAATCTACCATATAAAGCCGTATTCGGTCAGAGAAAAAGAGCTAAAAAAAGCCCTGAATGTTTCACGTGAAACATTCAGGGCAAATTGAGGAGGATTTCCAAAGAAACCGTTAAAATTACTTCTCGAGACTCTTGAGCGTGTCCATGGCAATGCTGGTGTGAGCGTAACAGGAACCGGCAGTCATGACCATGGCAACGTTTATGGCCTCAGCCATCTGCTCCGCAGTTACGCCGTCGGTATGCGCGTCCTTCACGGTTCCCCTTATGCAATAAGGACATTTAGTCGCATGAGCGCAGGCAANACCTATTATGCCTCTTTTCATTTTTTTGCTGAGAGCTCCGTCGGCAAAGATTTTCTTGTGAAGCTCCATGAAGTGGGGAGAAATATCGCCGCTGCATTCCCTGAAACTGGCAATTTCCTTCGCTATGTCCTTTTTGAAGAAATGCCCCTCGGTAAGCGGGATGCCGCTTTCGAGGGTGTCCCAAGCTTCAAAAGCCAAGCTTGAAAACGCGAAAGGGGCCCCCATGTTGAGCCTAAGTCCCACGTATATCGACTCGACTATTTCCTGGTCGCTAGCTCCTTCTTTTTTGCTGGCGCGTACCCTCGACCTTATGCAGTAGGGACAAGCNGTAATATGCGCTACTGCTACCGCGATGAGCTGTTTTTCCTTTGCGCTAAGGGCTCCGTCGGTAAACACCGAATCATGNTAAGCCATCCAAGAGTCGTAAAGATCCGGGTTCAGTTTTCTGAGATGAGCTATATCCCCNCCGATCTGGGCCTTCATTATAGTATCAGACATACCGGTTATACCTCTCGTTGATTATTAGTTTCCCCGTCTTTTAAAGAACTGCGCTTGACCAAAGCACAGAAACTCCAAATCCTCGGGCGTAGGGTAACTGCTTCAGACCGGAAAATCAACAGGCCGAGCACCCATGGAGACAGGTTTTGCGCAGACGGCGGGGATGCGGGTTATATTTCCTCGAGTAAGTCCATCCACTCGTCGGCTAAGTGCGTCCACTCGTCTTTAAGAAGAAGCTTTTTCCCCTGTATGATTACATCTTTTATAGGAGAAAAGGATTTCTTGGCTTTAGTCAGAAGTATAGCCCCTTCGAAC
>JGIcombinedJ30088_10006082_pt1 | contig 10202 bp, 9 predicted proteins | sample PinacodermPK_FD_30088 | JGI IMG/M metagenome (IMG submission 30088) | reverse complement strand
CATGTTCAGGCGAAACAATGTCGAAGCGTCCCCGTCTCGCGTGTGGCGGCAGTGCCTGAGCTTGGGGCAAGAACGACTCCCAAGGTCCGTCATGTTCCGTTCGGTCGTGTTGGGCAGCATGTGGGGCTGATCGTTGGGAAGACGAGAAAAGGACGCCCGCGCAGCGGGTTATCCGAGGGGACGGCTCCCACTCCCGCCAAACAACAGCCGGGGCACAAAGGCGCAGCTGATTGCCCATCAATGTCCCGGGTGAAGTAGCCGGCGGCCTTCTCCGGATGCCCACCCTTCAGGGTGCCGGACTACGAAAGTTCGGCATCGGTGTTGCGGCTTTGAAGAAGAAGGACCGGGCCGACGGCGACCACGACATTGTCTCTATTTTCGAATACAGCGCAGTTCGACAATATAGAGTCGCGCTGTTTACGCTCCCGCAACCAAGGGCTGTCTTGTGACGACGGTGCCTGATCGGAGCCTGTGGCCGCACGGCCAGAGTGTCCGAGCCCCTGCCGGCTACACTGCTTTCGTGCCTGCACCGCTGCCTCCGCCAATCGCGTGGGGCGGAGAACTCGTCGCTTCGCTCTCCAAGGCAGATCGGGCGATCGGCCGGCTGGCGGGTGAAGGCTGGCGGTTTCCCAACCCGCATCTCTTTATCAGCCCCTTCCTTCGGCGAGAAGCGGTGCTGTCAAGTCGTATCGAAGGCACGCGAACAACTCTAGAAGAATTGCTCGCCGCGCAGGCGGGCGCGCTGGTGGGGCGAGCCTCCAAGGATCTCGAAGAGGTCGTCAACTACGTCGATGCGCTGGAGTACGGATTGGAGAGGTTGGCTACGCTGCCGCTGTCCTTGCGCCTCATCCGGGAAATCCACGAGCGGATCATGCGGGGCGTGCGCGGCGACATGGCGACGCCCGGAGAATTCCGACGCAGTCAGAACTGGATCGGACCGCCCGGATGCACGTTGAATGACGCGAGCTACGTGCCGCCGCCGGCCGATGAGTTGATAGGATGCCTTGACGCGTTGGAACGATTTCTTCACGACAACACGCTGCCGCCGCTGGTTCATGCCGGCCTCGCACACGCGCAGTTCGACGCCATTCACCCGTTTCTTGACGGCAATGGACGTGTCGGTCGCCTTCTCATCTCCCTCCTGCTCGTCGAGCGTGAGATTCTGCGATCACCGCTCCTTTATCTAAGCGCCTACTTCGAGGCATCGCGCGAGGAGTACTACGCGCACTTGCTTGCGGTGACTCGGGAAGGGGCATGGGAGAGATGGCTGATCTATTTCCCGCGGGGCGTCCAGATTCAGGCCGAGGACGCAATCGACCGCATGGAGGAAATCGACGGCCTGTTCGAGGATTGGCGGAAAGCACTCGTTGGCGTCCAATCGGGGCGAGCGGAGACGGTGATGCTCCTGTTTATCGGAAACCCCTTCTGGACTGCAGGCGGAATCGCCAGGGAATTTGGTGTCGCATACACGACGGCCCGACGAGCCATCGAGCGATTGGAAGCGGCCGGCATCGTCTCACAGACTGGCACGGCGAAGCGCAACCGCGTTTATTGTGCGCGTGAAATGCTCCAGGTGCTGGAAGCACCCCATGCGGCAGGGCGGCCTGCTTCAAGAAGCGGTGCAACCATTGGGGTGGATGAGTGAGCATCGACGCCGCATTCTAGGAGATCGGCCGACTGCGGCAGGCCCATGGCGCCCAGCGGATGCCCGCAGGGGTGACGTGCGGTACAATGCAAGGGCGGCGCGCATCTCTCCCGCTACCTGCACGCTACACCACCAACCGGGACGCAAATGGCGGGTGGGAGATTCAACCAAAGGACGGTGCAAATGACTGCCACCCAGGCTAGTGAGTCGACCTTGGCGTGAGGCTGGGGTACCCAGGCGGCACGATGGCGGTCAGTGGGTGCGGGTCGTCAGAGTCCATTGACCGTAGCTCCGTCGCCACAGTAGTCCGGCATGACGGCGCGACGTTAACCAACTCCCCGATTGCCGGAATTTTTCATGAAAGGATTTGAAAGCTATGGCACGAAGCGTCCTATCAGCCCTAAATCAATCTATGAGGGCCATGGAAAGAGAGGCTATAAGACGGCGAAGAGCCGCTGTACGTGAGCACGCAGCAGCCATCCGGCGAGCAGAACAAGCGCAAAAAGCCGAAGAGAGGGCAAACAAAATGGCCGCGCAGGCGGCTCTGGCTGATCGAAAGAGGCTGGAAAGGGAAGCCAAGGCCAGACATATAGCTGCTATGGAAGCCGATGTTGAGGAACGAAACACAGGACTCGCTAGCGTCTATGATGACATCGCTTGTTTACTCATAGCAACGCTTGGCGTGGACGATTTTGTAGATTTGGAAGCGTTGCGGCGGAAGGCCGGTGATCCACAATTGCATCGACGCGATCTTGAGGAAGCCACTCCACTCCCAGTGGAGATAGAAGAGCCCGAAGAGCCAGAGTTGGTGCTACCAAAGCCAACAAAGGGCTTCTTCGGTAGAAAGAAGAAGCACGCTAGGGATATCAAGGCTGCAGAGGCTGCCTATTCCGCAGCATATGCGAATTGGGAAGGCGAAATGGAGGCAATTCGAAATCGACGTAAGAAGGATGCTGACAGGTATGCGAACGCTGAGCGCGATAGGATCGCAAGGCTTGAGAAGGAACGAGCCCGTGTTGAAGCCGAGATTGTCGAGCACAACGAGAGAATTGATACGCTAATCACGAACCTCGGTTATGGAACACCAGAGGCGATTCACGAGTACGTGTCGATCGTGGTTGCGAATTCGGTTTACCCTGAGCACTTCCAAGTTCAGCACAGCTTCACGTTCGAGCCCGCCAGCGCGGAACTAAAGATGCAAGTCTTGGTGCCTGCACCCAGCACCTTTCCGAGCATCAAAGCGTACAAGTACAAGAAACAGTCTGATGAAATCACAACGGTCCCATTGCCACAGAAAGAATTGAGGGACCGCTATTCGAACGCGATACATCAGGTGGCGATACGGTCGTTTCATGAGGTTTTCGAAGCGGATCGGAGAGGTATAATAAGGATGATCTCGCTTGAAGTCGGAACGGAAGACATAGTTCCAGCCATCGGAAAGATGAGCTACATACCTTTTCTCGCAGTCGCCGCGGAACGGGACACATTCATCGAATTCGATTTATCTGCCGTAATCCCGGTCGAGACACTCAAACATCTCGGCGCTGCGATCTCCAAGAATCCGTACGGCCTTGTCGCCGCCAGCACAACTGGGATCCGTCGGTCGTGAAGAAGGATCAACTGATTTTCAACCCTCCTCCCGGTTGGCCACGGCCACCCCGGGACTGGCGGCCGCCAGCTGGCTGGACGCCTGATCCGAGTTGGCCTGATCCTCCAGTCGACTGGCAACTGTGGTTGCGTGAAGGTGCTGACAGCATCGCGAAGGATGACGAGGAGACAGATGCGCTCAAACGAAACTCCTTGTTCGAGGGTCCTGTGGGGGAGTCTGCGCACGAGAGAGCCGATGTTATGTCCCGCGTAGCTCTACTCGAAGCGGAGAATGCTACATTTAGACGCCATCTTGAAAACTCAGGCGCTGACGCAGATGAAGTAGTTGTGCTCGATGATGAGCGCATACTGCAGAGTGTTGGTATCTATCGCTATCACCATCCGCTTGAAAATGCAGCCGCCTACAAGCTGCGGCTTGATGGCCTTGCATCTCGAATCGCAGAGCTTGTCAAAGCGGGGAAGGCGATCGAAACGTCAAACATGTTTACTTTCGACAACTCTCTAACCAAGGGACGCCGCATGACCTCAGACCTCGGAAAACTTATGTTGCGTGCTTACAATGCCGAGGCGGACAACAGCATTCGTTCTCTTCGAGTCGGAAATGTAGTCACTGCAAGGAAACGTCTCGAGGCATCTCGAAAAGCTATTGCAACACTTGGGGCGATTATGGAGATGCGTATCAGCGATGCATTTCATGCTCTGCGTCTTGAGGAGATCGAGTTGACGGCAGACTGGTTAGTGCAGAAGCAGGAGGAGAAAGAAGCCGCTAGGGAGGAAAGAGCTCGACTTCGCGAGGAGCGTCGAGTGGAAAGGGAGTTAGCTGAAGAAGGGGCACGGTTGAGGAAGGAACGGGAGCATATTCAAAATGCTATTGTTGTGCTGCGAGAATCGGGTGACCGTGATCTGGAGCTTGAAACAAGACTGGAATCCCTAGATGCCGCTATCGCCAATAACGATTATCGGTTGGCCAACATTCGAGCGGGTTACGTCTACGTGATCTCGAATCGTGGAGCGTTTGGGCCTGGCGTGGTGAAAATTGGGCTGACGCGTCGGCTCGACCCATTGGAGCGAATCAGCGAACTCAGTGGCGCGTCCGTTCCATTCCAGTTTGATGTGCATGCTCTCTTTTTCTCTGAAGACGCCGTCAGTCTGGAGAACGACTTGCACCAACATTTTGCGGAACAGGCAGTAAATATGGCTAACAAACGTAAGGAGTTTTTCTTCGCGACACCGGCCGAGGTACGGGAAGCTCTGACCGGTAAGCTTGGCAATCTCTTGGAATTCAAAGAAGAAGCAGAGGCGACCGAGTACCTGCAGTCGATTCGGTACTGGCCTCAACAGGATGGTCAACTGGGCCCCACTCGACCCGCTAGTGTTGATCCGACTGCAGAGTAGTCGCCGGTCAAGTGTTTTAGGAAAGTGAGTGGCCCGATACCAGAACATCGAAGCATTCGGAAAACTGAAGATGTTCGTTCAATAGTGCCAGGTTAGTCAAATTTGTTGCGCAATACCACTTGATTGAAGCGAAAGCGGTGTTGCAGTCGCTGAACGAGAAATTAGCGCTGCCCACCGTGAAGAAGGCGAGCAGACATGTCGGTTGCCCTGTCCCTCACGGTTAGGGTGTTCTACGGAGCGTGGGTTTGGTGCCGATCGGCGCGGTAACGCATTGACCTCCTCGATTGCGAGAGGTCAAGTAAGCGCGCTTAACAACAGTGGAGAGTGCTATAACGCCGTCGGCAGTGGAACAATCCAAGGGAGCAGGTTCATATGTCCCCAATCCAGATCGACGAGATGTCACTAACCAAGGGGCAGCGCCGCAAGCTCAACGCGCTGCGCAAGTCTGTCGGCGAGGAGATTGGTGAGCAGGCGTTCGCCGCGTGGCTTGCATCGCAACCGGCAGAGAAGGCGGACGCGAACGCGGCCCTGATCGTCGATACGCTCTGGCCGCTGGTGCAGCAAGGCGCGCTTGTGATCCCGCGGGGCGGTTATCTGCTCAGACGCGGTCGCAGGCGAATCGTCGTCGAGGCGGCGAAGCGGTAGGGCCACGAGAGGATCGGACGTGATGCCGACGAATCAACTCGAGCGGAGCAGAACAACCGAGGGAGATGGGGAGACCGCCGACGGGCCGGTCCTCGATCTCCCGGCCGCGCCGGTTACCGAGATGATTGCACGCGGGCGGGAGCGCAGCTACGTCACCCATGACGAGCTGAACAGAGCACTGCCGCCCGGCGAGACCAGCGCCGATCGGATCGAAGACACGATGACGCTGCTCTCCGAGCTGGGCATCCCCGTCACCGAGAACGAGGAAGCAGAGACCGACACCGATACCGACACCGAGGCAAGACGTCCTGAAGCGGCTCATGCCGCCGCCGCACCCAGGCCTGCGTCCGACGATATCGGGCTCCCCGGCGATCCGGTTGGAATGTACCTGCGGGAGATGGGAAGCAAGACGCTTCTCACCCGGGAGGGCGAGGTCGCGCTCGCCAAGCGCATCGAAGCGGGGCGGCAGACCATGCTCGACGGTCTCCGCGAAAGTCCGCTGACCATGCGTGCCGTGCTCGCATGGCGCGACGCGATCAACGCGGGCTCGATGGCGCTGCGCGAGGCGATCGACGTCGAGGCCACCCACGGCAGCGCCCCGGTGATGGCGGCGGGCGGCGGGAGTGACGACCCAGGGCTTCGGAATGGCCGTGCAGACGCGCGAGCGTCGCAGGGCGCCGACGAAAGCGGCGATGGACCCGACGAGGACAAGCCATTGTTCTCGACCATGGAGGCGGCAGCCCTTCCCCGTGTCATGGAGACCTTCGACGCGGTCGCAGTGGCCTATGGGAAGCTCCGCCGGCTCCAGGAGCAGCGTATCGAGCTGGCACGCAAGAACCGGACGCTGACGGCGTGGCAGACGAGACGCAGCCGGGAGTTGAACCGCGATCTCGCGGCGTCGATGCAGCGCCTTCATTTCACCGATGCCTGCATCGAGTTGCTTGTGGACGATCTCCGCAGCCTGAACCGCCGCTTGGGTCGCAGCGAAGGCGCGCTTTTGCGCCTGGCCGCCGATTGCGGCGTCGGGCGGGACGCGTTCATCACGCACCATGAGGGTCGCGAGCTGGAGGCGGCCTGGTTGTCGCGGGTCGGGCGGCTGCGCGGCGAAGGCTGGAAGACCCTCGCCCGGGAGAGGCGCCCCGAGGTCGTCGCGCTGCGCGGCGACATCCTGGCATTGGCCCGGGAGACGGGCCTGGAGCCGTCCGAACTCAAGCGAATCGCCGGTGCAGTCCTGAGAGGGCAGCGCGAGGCGAGCCAGGCCAAGGAGGAGATGGTCGAGGCCAACCTGCGGCTCGTGGTCTCGATCGCCAAGAGATACCGGAACCGGGGCCTCAAGTTCCTGGACCTGATCCAGGAGGGCAATGTCGGACTGATGAAGGGCGTGGACAAGTTCGACTATCGCCGGGGCTTCAAGTTCTCGACCTATGCGACTTGGTGGATCCGCCAGTCGATCACCCGCGCAATTGCCGACACGGCGCCGACGATCCGCGTACCTGTGCACATGGTCGAGACGATCACCAGACTGAAGCGGCTGTCCTGGCAGATGGGCCAGGAGCTCGGGCGCGAGCCGACCCCGGAAGAGCTTTCGGAGCGCCTGCGCATGCCGCTTCACAAGGTGCGCCAGACGATGAAGGTTGCGCGGGAGCCGATTAGCCTGGAGACGCCGATTGGCGAGGAGGATGGCGGCCATCTCGGCGACCTGATCGAGGACGAGGACGCGGTCCAGCCTCTGGATGCGGCAATCGATTCCGATCTGCGAAACGCCGTGAGCCGTATTCTGGAGAGCCTGACGCCGCGGGAGGAACGGATCCTGCGGATGCGCTTCGGCATCGGCACGACGACCGACCACACCCTCGAGCAGGTCGGCCAGCAGTTCTCCGTCACGCGCGAGCGCATCCGCCAGATCGAGGCCAAGGCGCTTCGGAGGCTGAAGCACCCGTCCCGGGCACGCGCGCTGCGGAGCTTTCTGGAACAATAGAAGCGCCGCGGTCGGCGATGTGCTGACCTCCATCCAGTGGCGGCGCCAGGCGCGATATGGCGGTGAGGCGTGACCTCACCTGACGGTGCGTTCGTGTGAGGAGTTGTGCGATCCGTCTCGGCCGGGGCCGGGCAGGTTTGGCAACCGCTTGGACGCGCCTTCCCGGCGCTGCCGCAATACGGTGCGAGACTCTGCCTGGGAGATACGATCTACTTGTGCAGGAGTGGGTAGCTCCTTCCGAGGCGCCATCGTGGTGGGTTGCGGTAACAGCGTGAGAAGTCCGTCATGTTCCGACCGTTCGCGTTGGGCAGAGTGTGGGGCTGAGCAAATGGCGGGCCGATAAATCAGTCAAATGCAATGGGTTGCTGCAAAGCTCGATTCCCACCCCCTCGCCAGCGGGATGGATGGAACGAGGTATTGCGGGATGTGCCGAGAATGAAGGTCACAGTCGGCATCGAAATGGTCGCAATATGAAGCCGCCGAAACTGGGCAGAGGAGCTAAGCAAAAGACTATACACTTCGATGCGCCGCGCCGCCGCGGTATCCTGTCGTTCACTGCGGCCGTTATGACGCGGAGGGGAGGACACATTTGACGGGTATCTTCATGTAGGCCTGCCTGCTGGCTCAGGCCGAACAGGAATTCACAAAGCCAAAGAACTGGAAATTCATAATGCTCTATCTGTACACCCCATCACCTTGAAGACGGCGGTCTCTCGCCGTTTACCCCATGTTTCGGGGTCGCTTCGCCTATTGATTCAGAGGCTGCTCTCGCCTCCGCCTGTGACACAACTCGATTAGCGTAATGCTCCAACGCGAGGCCGCTTGAGAAAATCGGTATCAACGAAGGTGCTACAGATTCTATACTGTTTGTCGCCTGAAAAGCACAAAAGGAGACCCACACGATTGGCGTACAAATGGCTATAAACACTATTCCGATGTTAGCGACAGTACGTCCGTGAAGCATATAAAGGAATGTTCCCCTAAAGGTGCTGTTGCGCAAATGCGCAAGGAAACACCCCGCAATTAAGAGAGCAGCTGCAGTCAAGAGAAATACAACTAACCCATTCACATCTACATCACTGCCTCCAATCCCCACTCCTCCGTCAGTGGCTATGGGAAAATCAGCAGATTGGGCTCCTGCGAGAGCTGTAGCGGGCGTGAAGACCGTCATTCAGATTTATCAAGCCGAGGCTGGGCTCGAACGCTATAGTTTGGACCCAATAGATTCTCTGGTATACTCAATCCCTCCTTCCCTTGAAATACCCAACATCCATGAGTACATATTGTCTGATCATCGCAAACAGAGATTTCGCTCCCGGGTACCGTCTCAGTCAATGCACATTTTGGCACTATCTTCAAATAATAGCCATCACCCGAAAAGACATACGGTATGGCCTTCGTTCCGATGACGACGTACTCGCGCTGAGGTTCAACAAACCCAAAGCTCTCACCACGATTTGAAAAAAGGCCGGATGGATAGCTCTCCCACGCCTCAACTAGGCCTCGCGGAACAAGTGTAGTAGAAATATCGGGCTTCAAAAACTTACCCCACTGATCTGGCGGGTAAGGTATATCCTCCCCGTAGGCGATGGTGGCGGCTTTAGATAGCGTCAAAAGAATTACGGGTACAGTAAGCATTAACCGCGCGACCGATGAGGGCAAAAGGGTCAACGAGGATTTACGTTTGCCAAACGAAAGTCGGGGGGAAGAGCAGATATGAAATCGTGTAGATAACTCTCGGAGGCGCTTTAGATATGCCGAGCACCGTTGGTGTTCAAAATTCGAATGCGAGGAGCAGTTTGAAGGCATTAGCCGCGTAACCGCTGAGCTCCAACAAAAACAATGTAGAATGACCACTGTCTCCGCAGATGAACGGCCATCCGTCTGACCCGAGGTTGCACCCTGCCAGCGAGCACTAGAAAATGCAAGCCACCGCAGACGCTCAAGTCTTAGCAAGGCCGGTTCGATATGCCAATCCGTCTGTGGTCTGCGCGTGCGGCCAGCTCCGGTGAGGTGGTCCAACTCCTTGTGTTGGTTGAACGGTGTCTGGATGCCTTCTCAATCCGATGGCGGCGAAAGCGATGGGTGGTCATCGTCTCCCCGAAGTTGCGCTATGCTGAGGATGATCCGACTGACTCTCGCAGGGCCGCCCACTCTAGGCATTCATGTCGCGGCGGATTGTACCGTGCCTATCCGGTTAATGCAGACACCCACTACATGTAGGATGCTTCCGCTCGCCAGTTTGGGTACACAATCTACCCCTAGTGGGTGTATGCGTAAAGCGGATAGGCACGGATTGTACCTGCAAGGTGCCGTGACTTCCGGCGCAAATGGATGGGTAATGCGATGGTCAAAACATGCCACTAGAGAAGTTTACATAGTCATAACAACGTTATACTTGGAATCCATTGAAGAGCGACCGTCTGCGAGAGCCTCGCCCTTTACGGCGCGGCGCCCGAGCGCGGCGAGCTCGACAGCCGCGACGTCTGGGACCAGGACGACGCCACCGAGGCGCTCGCCGAAGCCATCCGCATCATCGTGAACGGCGTCACCGTCGAGGGGACCCAGCTCGCCGACGAGCGCGAGAGCCTGCTCTGGGGGATGGTCAACTGCTTCCATTCCCAGGTCGCCCGCCTCGACCGTGCTGTCGACCGCATCGTCCCGATCCTCCACTTCTCGGCAAAAATAGAGCCGCAGGATCTCGGCCCGGGTCTGCTTGTCGATCGCCATCTCACTCCCTTCGCGCCGGGCGCAGGCCCGGATAGACCNCGCGGGCGCAGAACCGCCCGCAGCGATCGCAGCGGAACACCCTGGCGGGACGGCCGGGCCCGAAGGGCCGGGTTCCGGACCGCCCCGCCGGCATGCGCGCCACAACAGGACGCCGACGCGCGACGGTCAAAGGGTGATGCGTCACTTTCTGCGCACGGCGTC
>JGIcombinedJ30088_10006081_pt1 | contig 10204 bp, 17 predicted proteins | sample PinacodermPK_FD_30088 | JGI IMG/M metagenome (IMG submission 30088) | reverse complement strand
GGCGGCGGCGTCCTGGGCGGGATCGCGGTCGTGGTCGTAATCGTGGCGATGGCGCCCGCCCCCAGCAACAACGGTAAAACGGTGGTGAGCCACCACAACATGGCGACGTTGAGCCCCCACGAAGCGGCTGCGCTGGTCCGCCAACACCCCAGCATCAGCGCCCCCGCTGAAGTGCGCGACCTGCAATCCCTCGCACGCACGTATGGCATCACTCTCGATGAGTCCATAGCCCGGTATGCCTGGCGCGACGACTTCTCAAGGATGGTAACGGTCGTTGAGAAGGACAACCCCGACAGCTTCGTTGAGGCTGCCAGCACCAGCGGGTCATCGGCCCGGATCAAGTTCTCGGGTCCAACTCCGGCAACGCCCGGAAGGCCATCGACAAATTCAAGTCCGAAAACCCTCACGTTGCGGTCAGCCTACAAACCGGCAGAGACCCGGGGTTCACCAGGCGGGAGGCGGATGAAGCGGTAGTCGGAGCGCATTTCGCGGTGATGGCAGAGGACGGTGTACAGGACAGCGTGACCTATTACGACAGCGATACCATTGAAATCGTCGTGACCATCCAGATGGCAACTCCGCCATCCGGTGAAAAACTATCCTCACTGGAGAAGGCAGCCGAGCGCGGCGCCGCCGAGGCCACCAGGCCGGATATTACGGATAGCCTCACCATATCGCTGTCAGTTGTTCAGCATGACCTCGTTCGGTTAGAGGAGGGGCGTGCTTTAGCAGCACCCGATGCTGGAATCGGTGATCGTTAGCACCAGTGGGGCTTGAAAATCGCGACACCTCGGAAACGTCGGTCGCTACCCGGACAGGAAGTTTTCACCGACCCGACCTGCCCGGAGAAGCAGAATTCGAGAGCAAAGCGGAATACGAAAAACGTCAGTCCGTTGATCGATCTACGCTCCGGCTACCCCAGAATCGGAGTAGCGAAATCTCCTCATAGTCTCACACCGCTCAAGGAGACAGACACTACCGCAGTTTGAGGACGCTTGACCCTTGACAATGATTTATGATTGAGGAAATTCCCAGACACCGGCCCGGTGGCAATAATATCGGCGCACGGTTTGTCTGCATTCGAACCACAGGCAGGCACGATGCACGGAGCGCACCCATATGACCGCACTCATTCACCCTGAAGACTTTGAAGTCAGAGAGCCGCTTATTCTCATCTTCATCGGCAGGTCTATTGGCACAGACCTTACGAAGGTTCATCCGGCGGACGTTTACGCGGCAGTGCATGGGAGGTGGAAAATTGACCTCTCTGATGACGAACAAGCACAATATCGCCTTGTGCTGGCTCGAAACACGGACCGTGTTTTAGGTGCGTTTAGACCACGAGAATGGCGCAAGCCATCAGGAGGCCCGATGTACTTCTTCGGTGAACCGGCCGAATTGTCGGTTCAACTCGATTACGTGGGCAAGCGCGTGCCGAACAGGTTCAGGGTTCGGTTTTCTGCGGTGCGGTGGAACCCTGGCGATTAAGCCGGGCGATGCCGGAATCGGTCATACTGAATTTGTCAACACGCCCTAGCAGGAACTTCGGCGTTTGTCAAATCTGAGCGCCGTTGATGTGAACAATACTTCGAAGTACGTACGAAGGTTTGACAACCACTGGAATCCCGGTGCACACTTCGTCACGTGGAAACGGCCCCGGTTTTCGCCAGGGCCGCAAAGCGGGGGAAGTTCTACTGCGAATAGTTCTTCCCTAGTCCACCAAATGGAGGGGTGGCTGAGTGGATGAAAGCGCCGGTCTGCGAAACCGGTGGGCCCTTGCGGGTCTCGCGGGTTCGAATCCCGTCCCCTCCACCATGTTGATGGCTAATAATGTGGTGTGGGTGGAACGCCTACGATATAAGCTGTCAACCTACGTCGCGCAAGTTTACTAAATTCAGGCGATTTTAGCACCTGTAATCCGTCTAAATTCAGTATAGGTTTTTGATCCAAGGGCGTCAAACAGGAAAATCACCAACCCGGCAACCTTTCCTCCCGCCCGGAGACCGCGTGAACCCGGAAAATTTTCGGCCAACCCATAACCGAAAACGTATGAAAAACGTCAAACATTGCTGCAACAATTGCCATTTCCTAAATAAGTCTCCTAACATCGACCGTGCTGGTGAGGCGAACCTGACATGGAACAAGGAAGACCGCGCCAAGCTCAACGTGCAAGACCACTACACAGCTTCTTGCTGGCGTGGCATTTGGGACACGAGAATAGATCAAAGATTGAACTCGCAATTCCCCGTTCTGCTCACCCGCGACAGGCGTGATGAGTGTTTCTTTATCGAACACTATCCTGGCATGTCGTACGATGCAGCCACCGAACTGCACCGAATCAGAAACGATAATCGCCAGTTGAAGAAGAGCTACAAGTACACCCAAATTGCGCTTTGGATAGCAGTGGCCGGCGTGGTCGCAAACTCGGCATACAATGTCATAACCGACATTTTTCTGATGCCTCCCTGCCCATTTTGAGACAGCCTGCGTATGAGTTTCCTCCTGGAGAGGAAACTGCAATTTCACGCCCTGGCAGGGGATTTTCAGCCCCGCCACCTGCTCATTTTGAACACCCTGGCTTTGACGCGTTTCGGCGGAGGATTGCGATTTTCGTCGCGGGCCAAGAATTTTGCACAGGGCTAACCGGGGATTTTGACTTCCGTGCCCTGCAACCTAAGCGTCAAAATCTAAGGGAATTATATACCTGTGTACACCAAGACAGGCTCCGTCAATTGCGGAGGGAGATGGTCAGGGGTAGTTCCGAATTCGCGTGCGCCGTGTCTTGGCACCAAATTATAACGGTCATACCATCGAAGGTAAATCGCAGACACCCGTACCCCCGAGGAAATTTCGCTACTCGGTATTCTTTTGAACGGTGATTGAATCCGACCAAGATTGTGACGAAAATCGTTTCCTTTGACAAGCGGGACGCCGTAAGCTATACCACGATACGCCTCCGCGCCGGGATGCCCTTTGATCCCCGGGCGGAGCGGTCGATATGGTACGTGCTCAATCGATTGGAGACCAAAGGGGCTATCGTCAATCTGAACGCTAATGCCCGGCCAGAGGGCCGTTGGCGGACCCGCAGAATCGATTGACCAACCAGAGTTGAGGCGCGACAGCGGGTCAAGGCAGCCTACTGGCTGGTATTAACTTTTTCACGAGGATTGGAATGACCATGGAGAGGGAAAATGATTCTCTAGCGAGATTAGTGCAACGGCAACTGCTACTGTTGGACCATCAAGAAAGAGACGATGAAACAGGATTGCTCAGTTGGCCAATGATGTCCAGCGTTTCAGCGCGTCAATCTTTGAGGCTTTTCGAGATATTGGAGCACGCGGGTTGGATAGCTGGATTCCCGGCGGGGCATTGGGGGTTCAGCTGCACAATAACCAATCCCGGGGCGAACATCTTGGCGGAAATTCGAAACGGGAGCCCACTTACAGGGGACCGCTTAGAATTCACGGATGACGATCGTGCCACGTTGGACAACGCTGGGAACGACGCAGTGTTCATAGTACACGGCGATGATCTGACCCAGGGTAACCCTTTCGCCCTTGAGGTGCGACGTGTCATCGAATCATGGGGCATGTCTGCACAGGTCCTCGATGCGAACCCAGGAGAAGTGTTGCTCAACGCCGTCATGAGGCAAATCACTAATTGCGGGGCCGCGGTTTGCGTATGGGATGCAGACCGGGAAGACCCAGAGAAGGGTAATATCCGGCCAAACGTCACGCTCGAAACCGGCGTAGCACTGGGATACTTGGGACACGACCGAGTGTTCGTAATCAAAAGACGAGATAACCTGATGGCGCCGTCGGACTTCGGCGGTGTCGTCTGGATGAATGACAACGACTGGCGGGATAAGTTGCCCGGTGCATTATACCGAGTGCTGCGCACACCCGCATGAGTTCGCATAGTGCGTCGCCAGACGAGCCAATTGAACCTTGGATCTTACAACAAGTGTGACCCACAACTGAACATCGAGGGGTCATTGAGGAAATTCCTAAACTCCCGATGACGTACGAACTGCGGCTGTGTCGTTAGTAGGAATCCTCTCGTTTATTCCCGTGTAGCCGACGGCCAACCCGACCAGCGGCCCCAACCGTGCCGTAGTCCACAAAATGCCATCGCATCCCAGTGGCAATGAAATGGTACGACGCTCCGCTTTCCCGGCCGCTCACTGTTCCCAGTCAGTCCGAGCAAGGCGCAATGCGGTGGCCCCATCCTTGCGCGCCGACGCGCCAGCAGGGTCACGCGCACTTGTAGGTGTCTGCTCAGTTCCCGGATGCGACCGGACATGCTATGCTGCTGACAAATCAAGAAAATGCCGCGCATAGGTGTTGTTGCGCCTATGCGCGGCCAGAGCCGACGCGGAGATTTACCGGTCACCGTCAGCCTATCCAAAGCGATCCTACCCCCTTCGATGGTGGCTTTGCAAGTCTCCGCGACCCATTTGCGGAGACTTTTCCATGCCTATCCAACAACGCCGCACGAGGCGCGTCTCGACGCAGGTCCGCGCCCAAGCTAAAACCCCAAATAGTACCAAACCGAAAATCTCGGGCCTTGTGTCCAAGTTCAAAAAAGCAAATTCCGCCCGAAAACGTACAAAAAATCTGCACCCCAACAACCCGGCCGCACAGGGCAAGGCCGTTATAAATTCCTTGCGCGACAAGGGGCCGCGACGGGTTACTAAAAGGCACAGGCCCTAAGGAGGAATGATGGAACGAAAGATTACACGTCTCAGTGGATTGACTCTAACTGAGAGAACGGGGAGTACGGACGTGATAGATTGGGTCTATTCTTCTCCAATTCTCGGAGAGATAGATGGCGAGCTCAAGTTCCGCGAGAGCCTAGAGGCAGATATGGAGGGTTGGACGTGGGAAATGAATGTTCATTCTCGCCGGCTCCGGTCGGGTAATGTACCCTTGGATTTGCTTTCAGGACCCTTGGAGCAGAAGGTTGAGGAGCTTGAAAAGCGCTTGGTGAAACTGGATGAAGAGAATACTCCGGAGAACTCTCCGGAAGCTCGGCGGAGGAAAGAAATAGACGATATTTTTGACTCGTGAGCTGTCCTATCTCAAACGCCTCGAAGAAATGCACCGGCCCGACAACTCGTCGCAAGCACAGCTCAGAAGGTGGTTAGACCCACTATTCGACAGTCCCGGGATTTTGCGGAGCTGGACAAGGGAGCCATCGACCATCTGACGGGTTGGTTCGACTGGTTGCAGGAGGAAACCCTGCTGCCGTTCCCGCAGATGGACGCCGCCCCCGTGCGCTGCCAGATTGACGATGTGGTGGTAATGGCCCTGGGCATTGACCCTGAATGGGTCGCCGCCGTGAGACGCGAGATGGCGCGGGAGCCGTCGGTGACCGACCGTAGGGCCGCTGTTTCATGAAAGAGGAGTTATGTACAACCTTTTGGTGGTGAATTACGACGACGACCCCAACTACTGGGAGAACAATGCCACGCGATGGGTGCGGGCATTGCCACAGGGATGGGGACGCAATCGCATGCCGGAACGAGAGCGATGGGACGAGCTACGGAAACGTCCTTGTCTCTTTACATACGAACTCAAACCGCCTGTGGTTGTAGGGCATATCGGCGAAATCGTAGATGCGGACTTTCCAGATATAAAGTACGAATTGGATGACAGTATTGAAATCAGTCGCTACCGTCTCCGAGACCTTGGCTTCAAAACAGGTGATGAACATAAAACGCAATGGATCGAGAAGGAGGATGTTGACCTGTACAAAGTCGTAACCAAATGGCGACGGCAGGAATGTAACGTCCGCCCCTTGCCCACAGAAGCGGAACAGAGGCGGGTATGGGGGAACGATTACCTGTGGAAGCCTCGGTTGTTCTTGAGCCATCGTGCAGCATATCGCAGCAAAGTTTCGCAAGTGAAGGTGCTGCTGGAGCATGCAGGATGCGCCTGCTTCGTCGCTCACGAAGACATTGAGCCCGGCTCCATCTGGCATGACGAGATCATCCACGCCCTGGATACCATGCAGGTATTCATCGGATTCATAACCGACGATTTCCATACAGGAGGTTGGCCTGACCAAGAAGTCGGGTATGCACACCAGCGGGGAATCCCGAAAGTCTTCCTGAAGTTAGGACAATGCGATCCTAGAGGCGCGGTAGCTATTGAACAGGCATTGTCTGTGAACTGGAATAACGCAGTTGCTAAACTGATCCTACATTTGCGCGAGAGCGGACTCATACCCAAACAAGGGCCAGCATGGCCTTTGCCCAAAGACGTGGATCGCCTGCCGTGGGAACCTTATATTGACGAGCACGGGTCCTACCACCCTCCCGCATAGAAAGACAACTACTGCCTGATGGTTACGCCTAGACCAACATCCGAAGCGCGGCGGGCGGATGGCCGGCGACTACCCTACGCCGATCTAATCGGCCCGCTCGCAACCCGACGGCCGATGATGTTGTCGGTCATCGTCGGTTGTGGCTCAGTTTGAAGTCCAGTAGTTGCGATGGGAGTGAACAGCCTACAAAGCGTTGAGTATGTGGGCGGACATCAAGACCGGTCGCGCCACGGCGGAAGAATCCTATTGATAACGATAGGCTCAAGTCGTGCCGATTCAAACCAAGCGAGAGACCCTATCCTTTCGCAGACTGATGGGATATATTCCGGGTATGGAGTTGCGAAAACTGGCTCTCGTCCAAGTTTCGAGCACAGCCGTCAGCGTACTACCGCTCGACGGTTTTTACTTGACCTGCGCCGACTATAGCAGCCTCCAAGCGACTGACCACACGGGTCTTTGACTCCACATCATCTGGAGGATAACCGTGAACACATACGCCGAGTACGACGAATTCAGCGCAATGGTCAAAAAAGAGATGGATAGGATGCAAGAGCACGTTGGCAAAATGCCGACGTGCCTCGTGCAGATATTGGGCACCGGGAGAAGACCTGGTTTCGTAGAGCGCTATTTATCGCCTGTCGATTGTGTGATGGGCTACCACGACGTGGAACGCCACGAACAACATCCGGATGGACTCCAGCTGGCACTCAAAAAAATGCGGGAGCACCGCAACAGGTTCGTATCACGTTGGGGGCAGAGCCCAAGATACCGAGGCGGCACACGCAGCCGGAATACCCGCTATCGGCGCAGGCTGTGGGAGTCTGGAATTGGATCTCCTAAAACAATCGAATCCCGACGAAAACTTCATGTCAGTCTCAGAACTCGAAGCGTTGCTCATGGACGCCATAACCTGACCACCGAAACAAGTCAGGATTGGCATCCTCACCTGGACGGCGACCACCACTGTCACATCGGGCCCTGTGCAGTGGTCGGCTCCACCCCAAGTTCAACGATTACTGCCGTCTCATGGAACATGGCGTTTCCGTTGATGTGAAAAGTGCTGAACGGTCGCTGAGGAACAGACATGGATGAGATTGTTTGTTGGGCGGAAAGGCCACCGGGTCGCGATCCGACTGTTCATTATTGGACTGAAGCCACAGGTGGCAGTCGTTACCGTCTGTGCGATGGTGGTCTATGGCCATATGCAGCGACCGGGTCGGTCTCACATTCTGCATCTTTCGGAGAGGGAATCCCTTTCGTTCCGTGCAGAGCATGCCACGCAACGTACTTGGCTGACGTTCTCCATGGGCAGAAGGTGGTGAACCTTCTGCCACTCCCGCCATCATCCGATGTCCGTGTACCGGTTAACTTTGAGGCACCATATGAGCCTCAAAAAGAACCATATCCCCTAAAAAATGGGGCTTATGACAAAGAAAACGTGGTATCATACGATGCAAGGGGAACAACGATGCCACGGATTCCATTAAGCCTGTTTGCACAATTTTACGAAGCCCGTCCTGCGGCCCAGGTGCGTATCGTCCGGGATATTCGGACAAGAATGCTGAATCCACGGGAGTATCGGCGCCGGTATCATTACTTGGCGCTTCGGAATTACATGGACCACACCCATTGGGCTCCACAGTGCATCGAACCATTCCAAAATGGATTCGAATATTTCCTCTCTAATGAGAAGGCTGACAAACGGGAACTCTTTCGGAAACTGGGGAACCAGTACGTTTCCTTCTGGCAAGATATGCAGGGCAGTTATTTTCCTGTTCCGCCGGTCGATGTCGCGATGGACGACTTGGTTGTCATGGTGAGACCAGAAATAGGGATGTTATCTCATGGGGATCGGATGGTTCTCAAAATCTGGTTCAATATGACCGCTCCGACCCGCCAAACGAGGCAGGTGATCCATCATTTCATGGAGCGAGCGAGGGACGAATCGGATGGATGGTCTGACGGATGGAATGTGGGGCTGTTAGATATACCCCGTAAACGTATCCCAGCACCTTTGCGTCCTGCCAGGGATTTCCGGCTGGGACTTGAAGGCCAGGTATCAGCGTTTCTTCGTTTATGGGAATCTCTTGAAGCAGAGGCTAGAAGAACGGAGGAAGAGGGCCCCTTGAGCTGAAGACAGTAGTTGGTCTGCTTGGGTCAGGGGTCAACGACGGGTTCATACGAACCAGACTGTACTACAGTGAAGGGTGTCCATGACATGGCATACGACAGGTCGTGGACAAACTTGCCCAGGCTGTCTCCCTAGGGTCGTTGTTACGCAACCGAACAGGGTCGACAAACAACTACTACTTTCCGGCCACCATCGACACCGATTCGATTCACTCGTTTGGTTCGCGATTGAGGATATTCCCGGACCACGCGCTGTCTGCTAAAATATGTTCTAATTTTGGGTTTTCTAAAAAAACCGTCGAATACGAGGCGCACCTGGATGACCTAACCACCTAATAACGTCGAAACCCCGCTGACGCAACAGCGGGGCGACGGCCAAATTACATACCCCACCCAAGAGGGTGTTCCAAGCGGGCGCCGTTATTCTATCAACTGACATACGACGTTTGCAACCCTCTTGGTGGGCTCACTATGACCCTACAGGAGGGATTTTTATGTCCCAAACGAATAATGGGAAGAAGGTTTACGTACACGGCCACAATCGGAAAGATGGTACTTGGGTGCCGCCGCATTATCGGAGCACTCCTGACCCACGACGCCGCCGGCCAGGACGCGGGCCTCGACGTTAGTTGCCACGCACGAACCTCCGTCAAAAATCTGGCGGGGGTAGGGGAGGTCATCTCATGGAACGCACAGTAAAAGTCGGCGATATGGAGTTCACTGTCCGTAAAGGGCATGGCGCATGTAATCTGGAAGTCGTTGAAGGCAATGATGTTGGCCAGGTGACCTGGCACCCTGCCACTCAACGATTTCGTGGGTCGTTTAAAGGTTGGGGATCGGACGCGGGTACTGTTGAGGGTGCCGTACAAATAGCCGCGCGGAGGATTATTGAAACGCGGCAAGGGATTGCCGAAGACGACGCTTGCAAGGCTATGCAGGCATACCTTGACGAAGATAAGCCGGTTATAGGAAAAGCCGGCGAATAGAAAAGGAGGTCAGTTGTGGCTCGATATATCATCACGTACGACCTGCGGAAGCCCGGCCGCAATTACGATGAGCTGTACAAGCGCATCAAGTCATACGGGTCGTGGGCTCATATTACTGAGTCGTCATGGGCTGTGGCGACGACGCAGACTTCCGGTCAGATAAGGGATCACCTTAAGGGCGCGATGGACAGCGACGACAAGCTCCTTGTAGGCATCCTGGGTACCTCCGCGTGGTTCGGGCTCCCCGACAAGGTCGGGCAATGGATAAAAGACAACGCTTGACTACCCTGCAACCGGGACACCGCAAAAGGGCCACGCCGATTGTCGGCGTGGCCCTTTTATGCGCTACAATCCTCCTCGCATCTGAATGTCAACACGCCCTAGTACGTGCGCGGCCGCGGCACGCCTAGGCCCGTGGCCCGGGAAGGGCAGGTATGGGGCCATAACGGGGTAAGGTCAAACGGCCCGGGCCACGAGGCACGGCCTTAATGAACCGACGGCCTGACGGCGCCGTAGCACGCGCAAGCAGCCATGCTGCCGCGTTGGCGCTCCGAGAAACGATGGCTCCGGCGGGGGCACCGGCTCAAGGTATCGAAGGCTGCGTTGCCTGTTGTTTGGAAATCGTTGGTTGCGCTGGTTGCTTTTGCTCCTTTCGGGGTCTTTGATTTGGGTGTTTGCCAGAGGTGATGGTGGTCGTTGTCAGCCCCACGGCCGAGGGGTTACGCATGGGTTTTTGCCCACTCAAGGTTTGGCGGACAGCG
>JGIcombinedJ30088_10006070_pt1 | contig 10218 bp, 7 predicted proteins | sample PinacodermPK_FD_30088 | JGI IMG/M metagenome (IMG submission 30088) | reverse complement strand
ATGCCGACTGCCGACGAACTGCGCTCAGGAATCCACGGGGGCGTCGCTGCCCTTCGCACCGCCATCCAGGTTTCCGAAGCCAACTGGGAAACCCCAAAGGGCAGCGCTGACGATGGCGAAGCAGGCTGGTCGCCGCGACAGGTCGCCGAGCACGTGATTCCGTCGACGATGATGTTCGCCAACGGTATCTGCGCCGCCTGTGGCTACGACGGCCCCGAAAACCCGCTGAGCAGCACCGAAATGCCCACCGCCGCGGACGCGCTGGCCGCGCTTGACGCCGTCGTCTCCGCCGCCGAGAGCAAGGTCAAGTACGTCCAGGACGACGAGCTTGGCAAGTCGGCTGGCGGCGAAGGTCTCGGCGCCGCACCGGTCGCCATGTTGATGCAGGGCGCCATGTGGCACTTCGTCGACCACGCCGCGCAGATGAGCAACCCCTTCTAGTCCCAGGACGAAGACTCACATGTTGCGAACCGCAACCGTCGCCCTGGCACTCATCACCGCCGCTCTCCTGGGCGGCGCGGTGATGGCTGCCGGTAGCGAAAGCGGGGGCGGCGGACTGCATGTCGGACAGATCGTGGCCATCGTGATCGGTATCGCGATGGCGGCGATCCTGCTCGGCCTCTCGGCCGCCTACATCCTGCCCAAACCACCGAAGTTCTAACCGCTCCACACGAAGCGGTTCCGGTCCCCTCTCCCTGCGGGAGAGGGTTAGGGTGAGGGGCGCGCCCATGACCGACCAACCCACCGACGCCCCCTTTGAAGATGCCCATTTCCAACGTGTCGACGAGTCTGCCGACACCAACTTCTACGTCCAGCCGAGACTCGTTGCCCACATCGATGACGCGGCGATCAACGCCCTGCGCGAGCACTACTCCAAGTTCCTACCAAAGCAGGGCCGACTGCTCGACCTGATGTCGTCGTGGATTTCGCACTACCCCGACGACCTGGAGTCACAGCGCGTCGCTGGCCTCGGAATGAACGCCGAGGAACTGGCCGAGAACCCACAGCTCACCGAGTGGATCGTTCATGACCTTAACGCTGATCCGGTCCTGCCCTACGGCGACGGCGAGTTTGATGTCGTCACCATCGCAGTCTCTGTCCAATACCTGAAGAAGCCGCTTGAGGTCTTCCGAGAGATCGGCCGCGTTCTGCGTCCCGGCGGAGGCTGCATCGTCTCCTTCTCAAACCGCTGTTTCCCGACCAAGGCCGTCCGGCTCTGGCAAGGCATGGGAGACGAAGGCCACGTCCAGCTCGTCGGGGGCTACTTCCATTACTCGGGAGCCTTCGACCCACCCCAATGGCACGACATCTCCCCCGCCAAGGGTCAAAGCGATCCGATGTACGTAGTCCAGTCGCGGACGCCTCAGGCCTGATCGAAGTCGCGGTCCAACCGCCTGAGCTTGCGCGTGAGTTCCCGGTGGCTCACACCGCGACCGCAAGTTCTCCGACGCTGGCAATCCCAGGTGGCAGGAGATCGCCGTCTTCCAGGTAGGATTCGACGAAGCTTTCCGCGAGGCTCTCAAGAGTCTCCAGAGCCTCCTCTGGCGTCTCCTCCTATACCCGACAGCCTGGCAACGCGGATATCTCGGCCATGTACGTGTCCTCCGTGTCTGCGGAGGGCCCGTACATGAAGTAGGAAAGTCGATAGCCAGTGGGCATGGCGACGCACATTTGCGCTCGTGGCTGCTGTCCGAGAAATCGCGCAGTCGGAGTGAGGTTTTGGCCGGGCGCGGGGAAATTCGGGCCGGTTGGTCCGGATTTGCCGGTGGGGGCTGGTGATTGGGGCTGTAGGTGTCCAGATTTCTCCAAATCTGGCTCGATTCGGCTCGATATCCCGAGTGTGGGGCTTGGACATTCTGTATAGATCCAGGTCAGTCCAGATGGTGGCCGAGGGGCTTTCGCTTGTCATGAGTGCTCCGTCGCATCCTGGCCGGCTGGTCCGGCGGCATCAATCGTATGCGGACGGCTGTTCTGTTAAGGCGTCGTCATGTCAAGAGGTCAACAGGGAACCCGTCAGAGAGTGAACCCGCGCCAGATCCCGTTCAACGGCAAGCGTCGGTGGGGAGGTCGAACGCCGCCAACTCTACATCATTGCCGTCGACACGAACGTTGGTTGCCTCGTCGATATAGAGTGCCTCGACAAATCCCCAACTCTCGTAAGTGAGCACACACTCATCGGAGAGATCAACGAATATTCGGAAGCTATCACCATCTCTGCCGAGTAGCTCAAACGCCCCATCGACATCGGTGCTGACCGTACCATGCCGATCGGACGTTTGCCAACGGACAGTGATTCCCAGCAGCGGTTCAATTTCGGAAATTCGAACCACGCCACGAACACGCCTGATGGTAGTATCACACAGACCTCGTGGTAGCCGGAGATTGATTTGCCGTCGACCTTCAATGCCGAGCATCACATGTTCGTCGCTGGGGCGAGCATCCCTGATCAACTCATTGTCGATCCAAATATAGTGGACCGCTAGCGGGGTAGCCTCATCGTACGTCGCAGCCCATCCGCTTTCGCCAAAGAACGCTTGGCAACCATTTTCCAGCGTAACCTCTATCTTGTAGTCCCCATTGTGGTGACTGGCTATGGTAGTGAATCTTCCATCGGCGGTCGTATAAGAGTACTCTCCTCTGGAGCCCCAACTCCGCTCAGGCACCAACTGTACCTTGGCATCGACCAAAGCGTTAGCATTGGCGTCGACAAGTTGCCCCTGGACGACGTAGTATCCGAGTCGAGCAAACTCGCGACCTTCGGTCTGAGCGTCCATCCAGGTGTCGAAGTGTTCGTAGAACCTCTCCACCGACAACCCGAACGCAAGCTGAAAGGCGGACGGCCAATCGAGTTGCGAGCGCCAGTTCAGGTCGGGACCGACCATAGTCGGAGCAAGCGCGCGCCAAAAGTCGAACAACGACTGTACGCCAGCTTGCTGCACGAGTAGCTCAACAGCTTCAATCCCCAGATCATACTCAGCGCCACCCAGTCCGCCACGCGCCTCGGCGCTGCGAAGTGTCGGCGTTCTGCTATCGAACAGGTCTTGGCGCCAGTGTTTGCGCTCGGCGTCCCAGGTAGGCTCTCCGATGAGCCCTCGCTCGGCGTTCCATTCAGGTTGCTTGCCCGAACTGCCGAATATGCCCCATATGGGCTCGCCGGCCCGCAAAGCCTCGATCTTGCTCCAATAGCCCAACCACTCCGCCATGCCTTCGACGATCCACGTCGGTGCCCTAAACAGTCCGTCACGAGCCAGATTGAATTGCAGCGCATGAGCATATTCGTGAGTAAAGAGTTCCAGATTGGATTCTGTTGGCCTCTTCGATAGATCATACCAATCAATGTCCTCGAACCTGACCACGACAATGAAGTCCGGTCCAGCCCATCCGGAGGCAGCGAAGTGAGACACACTCCCGCAAGTTGCTTGAATCCTATCAGCATGTTGGGGCAACGCTTCTGCCTTGAGGGCATTACAGCCAGCAGGAAGGTAAATCGTCAATCCGGGGACAATGAGACCGAATCGCTCGATGTAAAACTCAACCGTCTTGATCACGTCCTCAATCGCCGATTCACGGACATGATCGCTGACGCCGCCAGGAAACAGGATCTGTGGGATCACGCTCGGATCCTGTACCCATCGCACTGGTTCTCGTGCGCTAACCCAAAGTGGACTACCAACATCGAGACGTTTGGCACCGCCGAGTAACAAGGTGCGTGACACGGTGAACCGAATACTGTCTGTCGCCTCTGCTAGAGTTGCCTCCTTGACCCCGGACCAAGCGACGAGATTCCAACCTTGCTCCAATCGGACGATCGGGCGCAGCTGTAGTCGAGGTCGGGTCCAATCGAATCCGCGTTCCCCGCTAACCCGAACAATAAGACCCATTCCTGGCTCGAGTGTGTGCAAACTGCCGAAGCCGCTACTCGCGGCAACTCGATAACCGCTGCCAGCAGCGTCCCATGCAAAAACGAGTTCGGCACGTGGAACATCTTCGAAGAACGAGGAGACATCGGTTGGCTCAGAAATCCAACCTATGTAGTTGAGGCCAGGTTCGAAGCGTACGGTCGTTGACTCTCCGTCGTCTGCCGACACCACTGTAAGGCCCACTGCCAGCAGGACGGCGAGGGCCGCGGTCAGCGTGATTAAGACGGCGCGTGCGATGCGATGCCCCCTCTGTCACTCCTTGAAACCTCCCCCGTGACGGGGGGAGTGGCGCATCGACTTAGCGGAACTCAGGAATCACTGTCTCCGCGAACATCTGGGCTGGTTCGATCGTGTCTCGGCCGAAGAACTCGATCATGAACATGTCACAGCCGAGTTCGACGTGCTTTTCGATTCTCTCTTTGATCATCGCCGGGGTACCCGTGAGGGCCATGTCGCCGGCCGGGTTGCCCATGTGTCCTCCGAAGATCTTCTGGGCTCGTTCGACCATCGGACCAACCTTGGCGTCGTCCTCGACGATCGTGACCAGGCATTGCTGCGAGACGCGCAGTTCGGACGGGTCGCGACCCAATGCTTTGGCGTGGCCGTGGAGGACCGAGACCTTGTGCTCGAGGTCGTCCTGGGCGCCGGCGGAGTTGTTCCAAATGTCGGCGTACTGCGCGGCAATGCGCATCGTGACTTTCTCGCCGCCGCCGCCAACCAGAATCGGCATGTCGCGCGGTGGCTTGGGCTGCGTGACGAGGTTCTCGGTGTGGAAGAACTCGCCCTCGAAGGAGAACTCGTCCTGATCGGCGTCGAACATGCCCTTGAAGATTTGCAGGCCCTCTTCGAGCTGGCGCAGTCGGTCACGAGTGCTGACGAAGGGCATGCCGAAGTCGGTGAACTCGCGCAGCATCCAACCGGAGCCGAAGCCGGGAATCACACGCCCGCCGGCGATGTTGTCGACGGTGGCGATCATCTTGCCGGTGTGAGCCGGGTTGCGCATGCCGACGGGTGTCACCAGCGTGCCGATTTCGGGCTTCTCGGTCGCTGCGGCGATGCCGGCTGCCAGGGTCCACGCCTCGAGCATCGGAATCGCAGGCGACTGCGGACCGTAGAGGTGGTCGTTGACCCAGAGCGAGTCGAAGCCCATCTCCTCAAAGGCCAGGGAGGCGCGCCGCGTCTCCTGCCAGGTGCGCTTGATCTGGGGAACCATCACGCCGAAATGCGGGCTGTTGGTCACAGGAATGTCCTTTCGCCGCCGGAGCGGTCAAATGCTGCATCAAGTGAGAGCAGGGTAGCGCAGGGTCAGGTTGGTCAATCGTAAGTGCACACGACGAAGCCCCGCCGATGGCGGGGCTTCGTTGTTGCTTGCCGGGTCGTCAGGGTTAGTGCGCGGCGACGGCTTCCTCGGAGAACTGGGCAGCCTCGGTCGAGCCGCTCAGCGCGGTCGTGGCAGCATCCCCGCCGGTGACCGTGAGCAGGACCTCGTCGAAGTAGGACGTGCCCGCTTCTCGTTGGTGCTTGGTCGCGGTGTAGCCGTAGGCCTCCGCCTCGAACTCACCTTCCTGCAGCTCGACGTAGGCGGCCATGCCGCGGTCGCGGTAGCCGCTAGCGAGGTTGAAGGTGTGGTAGTTGATCCCGTGCCAGCCGGCCAGCGTGATGAACTGGAAGCTGTAGCCCATGTCGGCCAACTGTTCCTGGAAGTTCGCGATGGTCGAGTCGTCGAGGTGACGCTTCCAGTTGAACGAAGGCGAGCAGTTATAAGCGAGCATCTTGCCTGGGTACTCGGCCTGCACCGCCTGTGCGAAGTCACGGGCCTCGCCGATGTCCGGCACCGAGGTCTCGCACCAGATCAGGTCGGCGTGCGGGGCGAAGGCGAGACCACGAGCGATCGCGGAGTCGATCCCGCCGGTGACCGAGAAGTAACCCTCGGCCGTGCGTTCGCCAGTGGTGAACTCGCGGTCGCGCTCGTCGATGTCGGTCGTCATCAACGTCGCCGAGAGGGCATCGGTTCGCGCCATCAAGATGGTGGGAACGTCCATGACGTCGGCTGCGAGGCGAGCCGCCTGCAGCGTGCGAACGTGCTGAGCCGTGGGGACGAGCACCTTGCCGCCCATGTGGCCACACTTCTTCTCGGCGGCGAGCTGGTCCTCGTAGTGGACGCCGCCGGCGCCGGCTTCAATCATGTTGCGCATCAGCTCAAAGGCGTGGATCGGACCGCCGAAACCGGCCTCGGCATCGGCCACGACCGGCAGGTAGTAGTCAACGCTGGCGCGACCCTCAAGTCGGTCGACCTGGTCGGCGCGCATCAGCGCGTTGTTGAGGCGCTTGACCAGCGAGGGGACGCTGTTGACCGGGTAGAGCGACTGGTCGGGATAGGTGTGACCCGAGGTGTTGGCGTCGGCAGCGACCTGCCAGCCAGAGACGTAGATGGCCTGTAGTCCAGCCTTGGCCATCTGCACGGCCTGCGCGCCGGTGACAGCGCCAAACGTGCGAACGAAGTCGGTGTCCTGCATTGCCTTCCAGAGTCGGTCGGCGCCATTGCGGGCGAGAGCCGATTCTGGCAGCAGCGAGGGGCGCAGCTTGAGTACGTCGGCGGCCGTATAGTTCCGCTGTACTCCCGCCCAGCGCGGATTCGTCGCCCACTCGTGTTCGAGTGCGGCGGCGGCGCTGTCCTGGGGGTTACCCGTCCCGTTCGTGCCGTTCGTCGTCATCAGGGATCCTCCGTGGCTGTACGTGGCCGAACCTTGGCGTCGGTTCACGTCTCTCAGCGGCTTGGTCTAGCCGTTATGCCTGTGGTTGGGTGCTCGCTTACTTTGACCTGTCATGGCCTCTTGGTCTAGCCGAATGGCCTAGTCGAGGTATTCGTAGGCGGGCAGCGTGAGGAACTCAGGGAACTCCTCGGTCAGTACGAGTTGATCGAGAATCTCGACCGCGTCGCCAAAGCGGGATTCTTCCGAGCCGCCCAGCGAGGCCAGTTCCTCGTCGCGCAGCGTTTCGTACAGGTCCGACGTGATCGAGCGGCCGTCGTCGAGCTCGGCATTGTGTTGAATCCACTGCCAGAGCTGTCCACGGGAGATCTCCGCCGTCGCTGCGTCTTCCATGAGGTTATTGATCGCAGCCGCGCCAACTCCGTTGAGCCAGCTATTGATGTACTGCAAGGCAACAGAGATGTTCAGTCGCAGTCCAGCTTCCGAAACCGAACCGCCGGACTGATCGAGCGAAACGAGGTCGCTGGCGGCAACGCTCACGTCCTCGCGCATCCGCTCGCGTTGGTTGCGGGCGCCGTTGAGGTTGGTTTCGAAGATGTCACGGGCAACGTTGACGAGGTCGGGATGCGCGACCCAGGTGCCGTCGAAGCCATCGGTCGACTCGCGCTCCTTGTCGGCGCGCACACCGGTCAGAGCGATCTCGTTGATCTCAGGGTCGCGCCGCGAGGGAATGAATGCGGCCATGCCGCCCATCGCGTGTGCGCCGCGCTTGTGGCAGGTGCGCACGAGGAGTTCGGTGTAGGCGCGCATGAATGGNGTCGTCATGGTCACCTGGACGCGGTCGGGCAGGGTGAAGGTNGGCTGCGACTTGAAGCGCTTGACCGCCGAGAAGATGTAGTCCCAGCGACCGGCATTGAGTCCGGCGGAGTGGTTGCGCAGCTCGTAGAGGATTTCTTCCATCTCGAATGCCGCCGGCAGCGTCTCGATCAGCACCGTCGCGCGGATACTGCCCTGGGGCACGCCAAGGTCGTCCTGGGCCTTGACGAAGGCGTCNTTCCAGAGGCGCGCTTCCAGGTGTGATTCCAGTTTGGGCAGATAGAAGTAGGGGCCGGTCCCACGAGCGACGCGCTCGGCGGCGTTGTGGAACATGTACATGCCGAAGTCGAACAGTGAGGCGGCGACCGGAGCGCCGTCGACCAGCATGTGCTTCTCGTCCAAGTGCCAGCCCCGCGGCCGAATCAACAGCGTGGCGATCTGCTCGTTGAGCGTTCGCACCGAGCCATCGGGATTCTCGAATGTGATTTCCCGGCGAACGGCGTCGCGGGCGTTGATCTGCCCATTGACGACGTTGTCCCAGGTCGGCGAGAGCGAGTCCTCGAAGTCGGCCATGAATGCATCGGCGCCCGAGTTGAGTGCGCCGATCATCATCTTGCGGTCCACCGGACCGGTGATTTCGGCCCAGCGCTGTTGCAGGTCTTCGGGTGTCGGAGCGACCTGCCAGGAACCGAAGCGGACTTCCTCGGTGTCAGAGAGGAAGTCGGGCAGCGCGCCCTGGTCAAACTCGGCCTGGCGCACCATGCGGCGCCCCAGCAGTTCCTGCCGGCGGGCGTTGAACTCTCGGTGCAAACCCGCGACAAATGCCAACGCGTCCTCGGTCAGAATCGCGTCGAAGCCGTCCTGTATGGCTCCGACGACTTCAACGCCGTCTGGAGTACTGATTTCGGTGGTCTGGGTCATCGGAGTGCTCAGTCCCTGCTCGCGGTCTCTCTGCCGCCTGGTGGTTATGAGTGGTTATGACAGGCTTCGCACGACAAACGTGGGAGCCGTTGGTGAGTATCCTTTGTGAACGTTCGATTAAGGTACGGATGATGCGGGTATCGTCAATAGTTAGCGGTATTCACGATAGATGATTTTGATATCGCAAGTAATCCAGTCGATAGAAATGGCCTCCAGCCCACAATCGCGCCTCGCCATTGCCAGANGAGTATCCTGAGAGGCCACCATANNCCGAGGAGCGCGACCGATGACGACCAATGACTCCCAGCCGACCAAGTCAACGGTTGGCAACTTCAACGTCTCCGGGATCAACCATCTGGCGCTCGTCTGTCACGACATGCAGCGCACGGTCGACTTCTACAGCGGCGTGCTGGGCTTCCCGCTGGTCAAGACGATCGAGCTGCCCGGCGACATGGGACAGCACTTCTTTTTCGACATCGGCAACGGCGACTGCCTGGCCTTCTTCAACTTCCCCAACGCGCCCGAGCCGGCGCCGGGCATTGCGTCTCCCGATCCCAATACGTTCTTCGATCCGTCGGCGGAGCTGGTGACCGCGGTGGCGTCGATGAACCACGTCGCCTTCAACGTCGACGCGGACGAGATCGAGGCGCTGCGGGACAAACTGATTGACGCCGGCGTGCGTTGTACGCCAATTCTGAACCACGACGATTCGGCGCGCGGCATCGCTCGCGAGANTCATCCCGGCGTCTTCGTGCGCTCCGTCTACTTCTACGATCCCGACGGGATCATGCTGGAATTCGCCGCCTGGACCCGNGCGATGCGGCCCGACGATGTGCGACACGCACCGGGCAAAGCGGCGGACAAGACGGCGGACCGGGTCGCCGCGGTCGCAGACTGACGAAGACTCCGTTCTCTTCGCCACATCCCGACTGTCACTTTGTGACGTTGCCGCCGCGTCGGTGACGGCGGGCGCACTTCTCGCGTACAGCGCGACGCAGTTGCTTGCAGGTTCGGGAACAAACTCGCAGCCATTTTCGTACTGTTGGAGAGCGCGCTGGAAGCCTGCTGCTTGGAGCAGCAAGAACAGCCAGTAGCACTGAACGAAAGGGGGATCGGATGACGTTCGAGCAACGACTCGACCACGATGGCGCTGACATTGAGGCGCTGATCGAGGAGCACAGCGAGGTGATGGGCGATGAGCGACACACCGCACCGGAGGGGACCAAAGACAAGCCGATCCCGCTTGACGGATTCGACATCGCCGGCACGCGAGCGCCGACCAAGCACGTAGCCGCCGCCTGGCGGCGACGAATGGGCGACGCGACGCGTCCGACCGTCCGGTTCAGCGAACTGACTCCAACCTGGAGCTTCGCCCGCGATCCGGATGAAGCCGAACCTGCGGCGACCAAGCGCAAGCCTCGTCGCCGCCGAGCTGCCAATCCAGATGCCGACCCGGACATCGATGCCACGCGCGCCTACTTCAACGAGATCGGCCGCCGACCTCTGCTCACTGCCGAGCAGGAGCAGGAGCTGGGCGCCGCAATCGAGCNAGCGCGTTGGGTTGACGCCTTGGAGCTTGGCTTGGCCGATGAGCTTGGCTACGCACCGAAACCGATGCAGGTCTGGGCCGAGTTGCTTCGACAGCTCGGAGCACTGAACGGCATTGCCGAGATCGCAGCGCGGACGCTGTACCTGCACACGCTGCCGTTTGACGAGCTGATCGGGCACGAGCGCTTCCGTGAGGCCGTCGATGGCAAACTCGAACCGCAGTTTGCATCGCGGCTCAGCGCCGAATGCGGACTGGAGCAGGAGTACGTCGCTGACCTGGTGATCGCGCTGTCGATTGTCTC
>JGIcombinedJ30088_10006069_pt1 | contig 10221 bp, 10 predicted proteins | sample PinacodermPK_FD_30088 | JGI IMG/M metagenome (IMG submission 30088) | reverse complement strand
AACCGTGGTTCCCGGGCCCTGATGGAATCCGCGCCCGCCGCGCCTCATCTCCTCAGGGGGGGGGATGCCCATTCCCAGGAAGCAGCGCTCGCTAGATGTGGGGGACGGTCAGGCCGGGGCAAACCCACCCCGCCGCTGACGCGGCACAAAGAGGAAACGTGTTCTCCAACAGCCAAACACATGCGGGACACGTTTCCTCTTTCCCTCCCGAGAGGGGATAAAAAAGCTCTACCTCCGGCTTCGTCTTATTCCCTTGTATGTCAACTAACTGTAGGAGAGACTTGACAGCGGTAGAGAGCCACAAATTAAATTTTGCCAAAAATTATATTGCCAAAAGTATTTTTGTTGTCTATCGTGGTTTCACACTAAAATCTCCACAGGGGATTCATATATGCGTAACATCACTGGACAGGCAGTCGTCGGTGACGACCTCTATGGGAGAGATTATGAATTGGACCGTCTCTGGGAAAGGCTGGAACAGGGCGAGCATATTCTGATGCTCGCCCCCAGGCGGGTGGGCAAGACCAGCTTGATGCTGGAACTCCGCCGCGCACCCCGTGAGAATTGGGATGTTATCTACGTGGATGTTGAAAGTGGGGACGACGCGGCGGACTGCATAGCGACGATTATAGCCGCTCTTGCAGCCGAGCCCCGATATCGAAGCCGTTTCGAGGCGATTCCATTCTCGAACGCTATCAAGGATGTCTTTGAACGCCTGTCCGCCAGTGTCGATACTGGCATATTGCATGTCGAGCTCAAACAGGCGATTGGTCGTGAGTGGGAACACGCGGCGGACCAACTTGCGGCGCGTCTGACGAGCCTGCCGGACACCGGCGGGAATCTTCTGATCATCATTGATGAACTGCCATTCCTCCTTTCGCAGATGCTGCAAGCTGAGGAGCGGCAACGCAACGCCGAACTGCTGCTGTCTCGGCTTCGGTCCTGGCGCCAAGCGCCGGAATTACGCACCAGGGTCCGTACACTTGTCGGTGGATCGATCGGGCTCGAAGGGGTCCTACGGCGTGTTGGCCTTTCGGGATTGATTAACGATCTCACTCCGTTCCGTCTGGACTCCTGGGATAGGCCAACTGCCGTCGAATTTCTGAAGGGGCTGGGCAGTGACTATGGCTTTCATCTCGAAGAAGGAGCTATCGCGCATATCCTGGACCTGCTGTGGGATCCCGTTCCGTACCACGTGCAGCTCTTCTTTTCGGCGCTCCGCGATGCTTGTAGAGACGAATCTTCCCGCGTTTCGCCGGAAGTGATTGGACGATGTTTCACGGAACGGTTGACGGGAGCCAGTGGCACCGCCCATCTGGACCATTACGCAGGACGCCTCGAAATTGCATTTGACGAGAACGAACACGAAGCGGCACGCGACATCCTGAGCCGCGTCTGCCGGCGAGAGGATGGTGTGAATCTTGCGGAACTCGAAGACCTGCGGCAGCAAAACGAGCAAATGTTCCGGTCAGTGCTGCACGATCTGGAGGCAGACGGTTACGTAAAACATGAAGACAGCCGGCTGAAATTCCGCTCGAATCTCTTGCGGGAATGGTGGCGGAAATACCACGGGAGTGTCGCGTCATGATCCGCCAGCGTCTTTACAACCCGGCCCAACTGACCCCTGACGAGTTGAAGGCGTCATTCGTCGCTCGCAAAGAAACCCTTGCGGAGATGATCCGCCTGATCCGTGAACAGCCGCGCGGGCGACCGTGTCAGCACATGCTGCTCATCGGCCCACGCGGAATGGGAAAGACCACCCTGGGGTTGCGGTTTCTGCACGCGGTTGAAGAATCATCCGACCTTGCCGCACACTGGCAACCCGTCCCGTTCTATGAGGAAAGCTACGGTGTCGGCAACTTGGCGGACTTCTGGCTTACCGCCCTGCGCCATCTGACCCGTGCCGCCGGTGACTCTCAGTGGGAGGACAGAGCCGGCGCTCTCGCCCAGGACGAAAGAAACACGGAGCGGCTTGCCGCGTATGCACTCGCAGCGCTTATGGACTTTTGCCAGGCAAGCGGCAAACGATTGATCCTGTTCGTCGAGAATCTCGATACCGTCTTCGAGCAGTTACCCGATGAGCGTGAGGTTCACGCGCTACGCGCGAACCTGATCGAGCGTCCCGATATCCTACTGGTCGGATCGGCTAACACTGTCTTTGAAGCCATTCAAGGCTACGGCAAACCGCTTTACGAGTTTTTCCGGCTCTTCATTCTCGAGGGTTTGGGGCACGAAGAGACTCTCCAGATACTTGAGGCGCTTGCGAACCTTGAAGACAAGCCGGAAATTTCAGAAACCCTGCGTCGTGAGAGCGGCCGGCTGGAGACCCTGCGGCGACTGACGGGCGGCAACCCGCGTCTGCTGGTTCTTGCCTGTCGGCTATTGATCGAATCGCCGCTCGGCTCTGCCTTTGAAGACCTGGAACGGCTTATCGACGAACAGACGCCGTATTTCAAAGCCCGGATCGAGGAATTACCGGTTCAGTCCCGCAAAGTATTTCACTGTCTCGCGGAAGGATGGAAGCCGATGCTGGCGAGGGAGGTTGCCGACGGCGCGAATCTGAACTCCTCGCACGCCAGCGCCCAACTCAAGCAACTTATGGAGAAGGGCTATGCGAGGGAGGTCCGGCTACGGGGAGCAAAGCGGATACGCTATGAAGTCAGCGACCGGTTTTACAACATCTACTATCTGCTGCGTTTCTCGCGTTTGGGTCGTGACCGCTTGGAGCGGCTTGTCGCCTTCCTGCACGATCTTTTCGGTCCATCCGGAATGCGGACCATGTATCCAGCGGCCCTGTCGGCGTTACGAGCGAACGGCTCACGCGGTGGAGAAGCGTCCGATTTGCTCACCATCCTGGCCGGCTACGTGGCTGGAGATACGGACTTCAAAGGACGGGAGGACTGGCAACGCGAGGCGCTTGATCTTGCCAAGAACCTCATCGGTCCGAACGCGCCTGTTGTTGAGAGAATTCAGGAGGAGTTTGCAGGCCAAGATCAAGCGATGCTCAACCGCTTTGTTGAGAGTATCTCCGCGCTGATCAAAGCTGGACGAGCCACGGATGTGGAAGCGGTCCTTCGGAAAGCTACGGAAGCACACCCGGACAATCATCCTACCTGGCTATTTGCCTGGCTAGTGTTTGGCGTCGCGTTGGATGGGGACAAACGCTTCGAAGAAGCTATCCCCGCCTTTGATCGTATTCTGGAACATGTCAGTCAGGATGATCCGCCATATGGGCGCGTCATGACTGGTGGCGCATTATTCGGCAAGGGTAACGCTTTTTTCCAACTGAAGCGATACGAAGACGCTATCGTCAGCCTCAATCAAGTATCGGAGTATATCCGCCCGGACGACTCGATGGTATTTCGCAATGCGGCGGCCCTTGCATACGAACTCAACGGCGCTGCTCTCGCCGAACTGGACCGTCATGAAGAGGCTATCGCCGCTTGGCAACGTGTTACGGAGTACGTCCGTCCGGATGATCCTGTGGAGCCACGCCAATGGGCCGCCAAGACGCTTTGGGCTCAGGGCGACGTTCTTGCCAAGCTGGAACGAAATGAAGAAGCCGCCGCTGCTTGGGAACGGGCTTCCGAGTATGTCCGCGTGGAGGATCCAAAGGAACTGCGCTACCTGGCCTTCCGTGCGCTCAGTCGCAAAGCCACTCTCCTTTTTGAACTGAAACGGTACGAAGAAGAAGGTGCCATTGTGCGACGCAGTTCGGAGTATATCCGTCCCGACGACCCGCTGGAACCACGCCGCGTGGTCGCCATGAGGCTGGCGGCTAGCAGTCGGTTGTCGAACCTGCTCGGAAGGCACGAGGAAGCGGAAGCTAATTGCAGGAGGGCGATAGATATCGAACCGACGTATGATGAAGCCTGGTGTGTTCTGGCGACAGCGATTCTTGACCAGAATGACGACACGCGTCTGTCGGAGGCCGAGGAGTGCGCCCGCCGCGCAGTGGAACTGGCGCCGAAGAATCCGCGCGCTTTTCATACGCTCTCCGATGTCTTGGCTCATCGCGGGCAATGGACAGAAGCGCTTGACCAGATCGAAAACGCGCTACGCCTTGGCGGTGATGACTTCCAGAAACAAGAATGGCCTGGTTTAACAGAGTCGTTGATTTGGGCCGTCGCCGCCGGCCACAGCCCGCGCGTCAAGCGGATAATGGAGGAAGCCGGACTGGCCGAGCCAATGGAGCCGCTCTGGCACGCTGTACGGGCGGAGTTGGGCGAAGAACTTGAACCCCTACCAGCCGAGATCAGGGATACCGTGACAGAAATCAGACGAGAGTTTACGGAGAAACGACGTTGAATACGCCACGATCAATCCTGTCGCCATCCGACCGCTTGCCACCCTTGACCACAAACTCCACGCAGCCACCCGTCATTCCTGCGAAAGAACGGCACCCCTGTGAAAACAGGGGCCGGCTTTGATCCGGGGGCCGGCATGACGCGCGCGGACTGCCACGGCTGCAACGTAGCGTGCAACGCGCTAGTCGGTGGTCAGGGGGTTGCCGCTCAGGAACACTCTCCCCTGGTTCCGCAGCCAATCCAGTTCCTTCGGAATGCTCGTCAGTTGGTTGCCGAACAGGGACAACCACTCCAGGTGGGTCAGGCTGCCCAGTTCCTTCGGAATGCGCGTCAGTTGATTGTCGTGCAGGTCCAAATACTCCAGGTTGGTCAGCTTGCCCAGTTCCTTGGGAATGCTCGTCAGGGGGTTGTCGCTCAGGCGCAACACCTCCAGCTTGGTCAGATTGCCCAGTTCCTTCGGCAGGCTCGTCAGGTGGTTGCTGGGTAGGTCCAAACCCTTCAGGTTGGTCAGGTCGCCCAGAGCCGGGGGGAGCGCGCCGGAGAGCGATTTTTTATACAGACTCACCTCCGTCACTCGCCCTCTGCTGACCGTAACACCCTCCCACTGCGCGATAGCCACGGCTGTGCTCCAGTTCAACGACACATTTCCCGGCAGGGCGGCCTTGGTCGCCAGCAACGTGTCACAGTCGGCTACCAGGCCCGTGTCCGACCCCGCGGGGGTGGCGGCGCTCCCCGCACAGCCCTGGACTCCCGCTTGCACGGCAGGAACGCGGGGGGCGGGCAGGAGGCGCAAGCGGGACTGTATCCGATCTGTTCTCATCTGCATCACACGTCCCGAGAGGGGATAAAAAAGGGAATTACATACGAAAGTCACATGACCGACCTATATCTCGAAAAAAGGCAAGTTTAACCGGACGGCACCGCAAAGGGCCGTGCACATCGTATCTGGGTCTCTATGCGATTCCCCTGCCAGAACCGGAAACAGACCCGATAGCGCCCCGGTGGCAGGTCCCGGTGGTTGTACAGGAGCAGCGAGGGATGGAAATAGCTGTGGGGCGCAACGGTCTGAAGCCATGGGCTCCGGTAGGCGAGGGTGAACATTAATTGGACGGTCGGCGCAGCCCGCCGCCACCGCCCACCCCGGACGTGCCGTTCCACCCGTAAGTCGGTCCGCCCCGGTGCACCCGGAATCCCGTGAAAGAGAGCCACATCGGTTGCGTTCTCGACCCGCACGCAGATGCCCCCGCCCTGATGCAGTGCGGTCTCGATGCGGATCGCCCCATCGTCACCCGGATAGGAACAGGGCGCATTCGGCTCCTCACACCGGGACCCGCACACGGTCGGATTCTCGCCAGGTAAGACATCGTGCTGGGGGAGAGGGTCAGCGATGGCCTGATGCGGCCACACGACAATAAAGAGTGCAATAAGAAGCGTGAAAGGGGGCATTGCGTTGTGACACCAGGTGGGAATTATATACCGAGGTTGATATCTCTAGCCACCTCTTGAAGTAGGACATCCGGTTGGGATGTGACTTTGGTATATAAGTCCCTTTTTGAAGATTTCTTTGACTGCCTGTAATGTTGCGCCTTTCAGGTATTGCTGAGTCATTTTGACGAAAGCCTTGGTCCCTACAGCTTTGCCGCCTTCTTTCGCCGCTTCATTAATTGCTCCTAAACCCGCTATGATAAAGCAAAGTCTTTTCTCTTCCTCAATTTCGATGTTATGGCCATAAACCGTGGCGAGAGCCATGGTCATTTCAATCTGATACTTCATTGATAAAGCAGCATCAGCAGTTGCTCCGCCGAAAGTTGCTATCACTGTTCCTAATCCAGGGACCACCCCTGTCAGTGCAGTCGCGCCGCCAACAAAAGCAGAATAGTAGGAATAATTGGATATGATGTGATTGGCCACTAAAGTGTTGATTTCGTCATCCGAATTGGAGTCAGAGAATTGTCTCTGATATTGCTGCTTAAGGGCAATAGCCTCTTTTCGTATTTCCGCAGGATCGGCTAGTACGAGTTCCACCGCCTTTAGCAAGGTCGGCTTATCATCGCTGTTCTTCTGCTCATTCTGGTCAGACATTCCTCTCCTCCTGAAATTATGCGCCATCTAGGCTAGATGGCTCTAACGATATCATCTGTTGTGATCTTGTTGGAGCGTCTTATCTATCACCTGACTTGAATGGTCTGACGGGTCAGGTCTTCTACTACGTCCTTACCCAGCACAAAGCCGTTAAAAACTCGAAATAGAGGCTCAACGGCTCGATTTACGAACTCTCCCAGCGCAGATAAGGGCGTTTCAAGAGGGACTTCGACAAAGACAAAAACCTCATCTTGACGGGCTGGCCCCTGAGGTGGAATATAGCGCGCTGGTTCCACCAAAGAGGCAAGTCGCCGTCCTTGCAATTTTGTCCATCGAAAACCAAATACAAGCTGGGTTTTTTCTGGGCCGCAACCCATCGCTTTTGCGAAAGCGAGCCCAACAGCGATAGCTTCTGCTACTCCCCTTATGGGTGGAGTGAAGTCGAGATATTCTATCGGCTCCAGGTTTTGCTCTCGTATATCCTCATCGAATACCCGTCGAAGGTAGAATTGGCCTGTGGGGTCTAGTCTCATAAAATCAATATGATTGAGCCAGTGTGGGATTCTGATATCAATGGAAGCTTCCCAAGCGTCTTCAAAGGGATATGGTTTTGCGTTTTCAGAAGCGAAGTTTCTGCTGTCGACCCATATAGGCCAGCCAGTGCAACGAGGATTACTGGAATTCAGCAGATTCAAAAAGTCTTGATCTGCCGAGTGTAGGGGGATGTCGTCTCCAATGAATAATAACCCGACTTCCCATGCACCATGAGAAGGCAGTTGAGCTCCCTGTTTCTCGACAACTGTGGAGTACCGTTCTCTACTCTCTTGAAGATATCTTTGTAGACGATCCTTGATTGTCACTTCTGGTTGTAAACCACTGGTTATCGATCCTAAGAATTCTTGTACGACTTCCGGGGGTAGTCCACCGATATGGCGTCTCAGGAAACGGCCAATATCAGCCTCACGATTGTCGAAACACACTTCGAGGATGCCTGGCCAATCTTTCCAGGTGGCTTTTGTCGTACTTGGCGTGTTGTTGGAGCTGAGAGAACGTAGGTAGACATCGTGCATGCCTATGAGTGCTCTTGCAGACCGAAGATCAGCCTTCACTGCCACTGGAGTTTTGACCCCTGGAGGAATGCTGATTACGGGATAGGGTTGACCTTCACGTTCTGGAAATTCTACGGATACCTCAAACGGTTCAGAAGCATACTTAGAGATCAAAGCCTGAATTTTGTCTATATGAAAGGCTACCTTGACATCTTGAGGAACGTTTTCTTGGTCTGGTTCGTGAGTGTGGTCATCAAATCCGATGACGAGATAACCACCTCCATGGTTTCTTAAGGCGAGGGCCGTCTTCACGATCTTTGCTGCACCCTCTGGCTGGTCAGGGTCAATCCATCGCTTCAGCTCAATCGAGAGGCTCTCAGTCGGTCTGTCTACTAATGCTTGAATCTGTGAGAAATCTCTATCGCTCATGGTAAACTTCTTTATTCCTCGGTAACTGCCGTTTCTAACAGATTATCAGGCGCTTCATTGAAAGACTCTCGAAAGGTCTTGTCATCAAAATCAGTGTGTCCACTATTGCCTTTATACTCCACATCACGGTTTGATACCCGCCGTCCGTATAAACCCAGAGTCCTGTGCGGCAGCGGACGCATCCGGTAAGGCTGACCACATGAGGGGAATACTATACTTTGACGAACCAAGTGAGAGCCGCATTTCCTTCAATGAGACTGTTCGCTGTGAAACTATGCGGTTTGGCTTCAAATGAGGACAGTCCCTAGTCCCTTTCACCCACATAGCCCATTGGACGGCCACCCCCCAACAAAATACGAGCCCGTCGGGTGTGACTTTTCCAGCGGTGAACAGTTGCCCCATGCTACCCGCCCTTGATACAGACATCCCGCGCTGCTCGGTACAGCACCATACGCTGCGCCCGCTTTTTTCCGCGTACCAGGGGAAGCAGCCGCTCTCTCGTTTCATCCAGGGCCGACATCACGAATGTCTCCAGCAATGCGTGCAAATCAGAAGAGCGACCGCCCGGCGCGTGCATCCGTGCCTGCAAGCAGGGCGTGACTACATACCGCTCGATTTCTTCGATATACATACTGCTCTGCGCAAACACCCACGTCGGCAGGAGTACTCCCATAATACACAGCACCTTACTTATCATGAGCCGCCCTCCGAACCGCTCAATTCCGTTCTGACTGGCCTTCTCGGCGCTATGTCGGCCGTGCTGGCGTCGCAACCATTCGATGATGCCATGCCGGTAGCCGTCGCCAACGAGGCAATTCCGGCATGGTTTACAAAACAATTCATAATTATGTCTCTTTGATTCCGTACTTGGTCCTCCAGGCTTGCACGCGCTCCTGCCAATCTGGTGCGCCTGGTTCATATTCCTTACCTGCTAGTTGGTTGAATTGCTTGTTTAGCACTCTCAACTCTTCTACAGCACTCATTACACATTCTCCTTTCTTCTTTCCGTTTGGTTAGTTGTGTTGCCAGCCACTCGTTTTGGTAGTGTCTCATAATGTTGACCAGGAAAAACGTCGAAGACTGCTCTCGGCGCCCGTGTGTGACGCTGACGCCTGCACGGAACGTTCCGTTTCCCTACCACACCGGGCGAGCGCTTGTCCCTATCAAATGATAGGAAAATGGCCCCGCTCCGCCCTGGCGACCGGCCGGGGCGCTCCTGGCGCGAGCAGGGCGCCCCGCGCACCGCCGCCGCGCGAACGGGGGAAAGGACGGGGCGGAAGCGGCGAAGAACAATTTCAAACCGCTACGACCATGAATGCGTGCCAGCGCGTTTCACGCTCAGTTGTCGCCGTGCCAGTCCGCGCTCGTCGGGAAGGATACGGGCCTGCCCCACACGGCCAGGGAGGGGATAGGGGGGCTCCCCGCCTGGGAGGGCGGCCATCCTGGCCGCCATGCGGGCTTCCAGCCCACACTCCTCAAGGAGGAGAGAGACGCGCTACACAGCAGCGTGATTTGCGCTAGAGCGTTTCACACCAAGCTGTAGCCATGTCGTTCCGCGCTCGTCATGCCGGACGTGATCCGGCATCCAGAGGCCGGGGTTGAGGGGCTGGATTCCGGCTCCTGTTTGCACAAGGGTGACGTTCTTTTGCAGGAATGACGGGTGGCTATACGGAAGCGTGAAACGCTCCAGCATACCGGAGTGGCATCCGGGGTCACGCTTGCTCACAAATTTTTCGGGCTTCCGCGCGGACTTTATCTCTGAACGACTCCGGGCTGATGACCCGCACCCCGCTGCCGAAATGCAACACCCAGCCGACCAACTCGCGGGTGTCCGCGGCGCAAATCGTCATGGCCGGGCGGCCGTCTTTTTGTTCCGTGGTCTGCTGGCTCGGGTGCCACTGACGGCCTTTGACCCAGGCACTCGTGGGTTGGTCGAACAGCAGTTCAACCTCAATCGGTGTCCCGCGCATGACGACCAGGGCATCTTTCACGTAGGCGTCCAGGTCGAAATCGAGCGGCATCTGGCAGGGACGACTGGTCGGCGTCAGAGAGCGAATCCGGTCCACCGCAAACATACGCACCCCCTGGCGCAGGTGACAGTACCCGATCAGATACAGCCCGCCGTCGGCATACCACAGGTGGTAGGGGTCCACCTCACGCCGGCCGGTCCGGTCGCGTGAGGCCGTGTAGTAGCGCATCTGCACGGTGCGCGTCTGGGTAATGGCCCGCTGGAGTCGGTCTATGGTCTGTCGATGCTGTCGGTAGGTCTTGTGGGCACCCAGCCCAACGGAAAAATGACCCCGGAAAGGACCTGACGATAGCCGTCCAGCAGCCGCCAGCGGGTCTGCCCGTTG
>JGIcombinedJ30088_10006062_pt1 | contig 10226 bp, 7 predicted proteins | sample PinacodermPK_FD_30088 | JGI IMG/M metagenome (IMG submission 30088) | reverse complement strand
AAGTGCCAAACATCATCAAAAGAAAGGGAGGAAGAAAATGATCACAATAACTTCATATGTATAGGCTGTTAGAAAAATTTTTAAATTCTTGGTTCATAGTATATTATATAATAAAAGGAGCACACATGCAAGAGCTCACATGCAGCCGCTGGAGGGATGAGTGGTTGTTCCCAGGACCGATGCAGTGTTGCCTCTTTGAGAGAAAAAGAGGCAGCACTGCATCGATCCCAGCTGTTAGACGTATAAGAATGTAATAACAAAGGATTAAAACTATAGCAAATAATTTTCATGCTATGTGTGTCCACATGTCACATGCCTTTAATGGGAGCTTCAGTCCAAGTGGCTCCACAAGCTTAGGACACCAAGGACCTGCACAGACCATTATACCAATCAAGGCTACCTTGTAATATACTCTGCACACATGTCTGTATCAAAACATATACAAATGCAGGCTCACCTGCTGTGATCACCACGTGTGGAGCCATCAATACTCCTCTCGAGGTGATTACTTTGACTGAGCTACCTGGTTGAATCTCCTCCACTTTGTGGTGCTCTAATAGAGTGCCACCATTTCTGACAAATACCTCCTACACAGATATACATATACGTATAAGCTGATCAAAGGACAGGCCGCTTAGGCACATAAAATGTGTGTCTAGATGCTCTGATGCAACTGTTGTGCTTGAAGAACTGCATAGTTTGCTATCACTCTGAGGAGAAGGTCAGACAAGAGAGCTGAGAGGCTGGAGTAGAAGGAAATAGTGGAACTGGTGATGTTAAACTTAAGCACAGCACCCATGCCAGAGATGAAGGGCAGGGATATATGGAGATTATAAACACACAATGAAGCAGGTAGGAAGTTCATTTAATGCTCAGGCAGGATTGATGAGCTGTTCGCATCCTTGTAAGTGATCACACTATTCCAAGCTTGATCTCTTTGCATGCACTAATAGTCACTCTTAGTAGAAGATTAAAATGTGCTTGTGACCATGAACACAAACAAAGGCCTGTTTCTTAGGTTTAGTACCATCAGTGCATCATGATTACACTCCCACAACAACTCTTCACATAACACCTAGTCACATGCAGGCCAAACAAATGAAGAGCAGATGCCTGACTTGCAGTTTTCCGGAGTCTAGAGGAGACTGGCATGAGGTTGAAGGTTAAAGGATTCTTGTCACTGCCCTTGTATCTCGACTGTGCCATATATATGCCAAAAACCTGTACTCTTAATTAAGCTGGGAAACAAGGTGACAGCATTTTTGCATACTCCAGCACCAAGGTTGATTGATGGGTAGTATCACAATGGCTCATGCGGCCACGTGAGGCAACAGCAAGAATAGCTGTACTGGTGTTGCAAGGGAAGCCATGAAGGATTGTTGACAAAATCACGAGTCTGGATTTATCATCAACATACCAGCAGATACTCCAGACAGAAAATCTAAGCAGTCTAAGCATCTTCCATTTGTCACAGATCCAGGCTCTTTTAGTGGCATCTGCCCAACTGCAGGGAGCTACATGTGAGGACCCTTTTTTTGTCATGAGTCTACAGATGCACATGTTCAGGTTGGCCTGAACAAATGCTGGGTGACCTGTGACACAATAACTATGAATATCAGGTGTGTGATTTGGGGAATTCTTGTCCTTATTCCAGAGAAGCTGCATCAACAAGTTAGATGCTACAGGAAGGTCGCCTTGGAACTGTATGCATGAAAACTCTAGGAAGGAGTTACATGTGGTGGACAGCATTATACCATGCTAGCAAAGGTCTGCACATAGAGTCAGAAGGAACAAATGTACCTGTGGTGGCACTGTACAACCTTGGCCTTCCATACAAAAGCCAGAGTTCACTTTGAACTTGCAGGTTTGTTTCAATGTTCCTCGCAGCTGTAGATGCTCATTTCAACTGGCCAGAGATGGCAGTACTGAAACAAATATTTGCAGCTATTGGGATGCCCAAGCAGTTGATTTCATATAGTGGGCATCAATTTGGAATTAGCACACTACTGTAAGGGTGTCTCGGTTGTCTCCATTTCATGCAAAAGGGTTTCTAGGTTGCTATGAGCGTGAAAGATCTCTTATTTTGTCACAAATTAGCTAGCTGCTTCCTTTCGGCTGTGCTATTTCTCAGAAAACAATTACCATACCTCCTTCTGCTAGGTTGTTCTTGGGACATGACTGGCATATCCATTTGGACTTACTGCAACCAAATGCTAGAACCACAGTTGTTGCAAACCAGTCAAGTCAGAACAGCCACATGACCACTAGACCTGACCTTATATATTATCTGTGGGTAGTCAGCCTATCATGACTTCCATGAATGGCCTCGATTGGTTCCATACACCCCTGTGAAGGAGGTACATTCATGGTACCACTCACCTCAGGATTGGTAATTGAAATGGCAAATGGACCATATCTGAGCAAGTGCAGAGACTTTAACACCAAAAGTTGTGCAATATTTTCCTGTTACTAAAAGGAGTTAAAAATGTTGAGCCTGACATATATGCAGTCCAAGATTGGCAGGGATGGTTAGGCTACAGTTTCAAGCACTGAGGTAAGGACCAAGTACACTACGCCATTTTCTGTCAAACGCCTGCCATCCACCAGACTGGTTTAGCTTTGACTGGACTGGGGACGACTTGAGCAGGCGAATAATCAACTTCAAGAGCACAGGAGAGAGAAAACGAGCTGTGGTGAGGACACTGATGTGCCGAGCATTGTCCTTCTCTTCGTTAGGAGTGAGTTGTGCTCAGGAAGAGAAGCTTGTGTCCCAGGCCCTCCAGGGAAATGGTTACCCCAAGGGTTTCATACACAAGCACACCTGCACACAGCCTGATCAGTGGACTCCACGTGACCGGGTGACCCGTGGATCTGTGACTCCCACCTACATCAGTGGATTGTCCAAAAAACCATTCGTAGACTCTTGGCCCCTATAGCCATCCAGGTTACCTTATGTCCCTTCAGGACCCTGAAGCAGGAGTTTGTGCACCCCAGGGTGTACAGCATCCCGTGTGCCGAATGCCCCTGCACCTGTGGCCTATTGATATGTTAGTTCTATAACCCTTTGTTTTATTTAGGTCATATTTTGTGCTTAGCTAAACTAGCACGTTTCCTTACTTGCTGTATTTGCATACCTCACGTGACCACATCATCTACTGATTGCCCTTTGTATATATTAATACATGCATGTCTGTAANATTCAATTATTCACTGATGAAGGCAGCTGTAGGTTGATGAAACATCTGAATTACTGTTTAAGCGTNCTGGCTAGTGCAACAAATCAATCATGAGTCAGAGTAAGAGTAAGAGTATGANTAAGAGTACCCAGTCTCTCAGGTCTATTTTGTGTAATATACTTATCTCTCACGTTATAATTTAATTTCTGTAATACTACAGTGCATGCAAAATTTACCTGCAAGGCGTGCACTGCCACTGATGCTCTTAGAATTCCAGCCCCTTCCTCCAGCACACAAACATAGTTGATTGGTAGGTTCAGTGCATCAAAGCGCTTGTTCACATCTTCAGCCTTCAGGACCTCATGGGGTACCTTCAGCTTGGACAGACTTTCATGGACTGACTTGACAGCTCCAGAGTCAGAAGGTCCAAAGAACATGCCACCTGTACGACTACGTTAATGCAAGGTCAGAACTTGTCACTTTTGGCAATTATGTCAAATCAAACAAGGAAATGAAAATGTCACTTGCATGTGGGAGCATAACGTCCACCTCAGAATTGGGGAATGGAACACTCAGTTCTGAATTAACCTAGCCACATAATCCCCATTTCATGATATAATTCTTGATTAGTGCATGAAGCCTCACATGCACAATCTAAGCCCATGCGTTTTGTTAACTAGCACAATAACACTAGCACATATTGATTGACTTACGTGAACACTTTCCTTCCACTCTCTCTCTCCAGCTGCTCCCAAAGGGGAAATGCCTCTTTCATCATTGCCGCATAGAACTCCTCAGGGTAGGCTGTTCTGGTTATTCTAGAACCTCCATGGGAGCTACCATGGCTGTGGTGGGCATCAAACTATGGAAAGGAAGGAAATATATATGCATAAACAGTGGTATCATGGGGTGTAATATATATGCCATGGTAGAGACAAAATACTGAATTGCTATATACTGTACATGGCATGCAAGTCAAAATCATTTTGTGCTATGATATCTAATGGTCATTGCTCGCCACTGTCTTCCTACAGAAGAACTCGTTCATTCTGTTTGTCCAAGTATGTATAAAAATTCAGTATGTTTCGATCCAACTTCATTAATCATTGTTCTTAGTATGCTGATTATGAACTACCCCAGTAACATACAGTCATCTTCACAATGTCTAGTCTCTGTGCACATGATAGCACAGTGAAATCAATCAGATGATTACAGTTAGATTTGCAGAGACTCGCATAAATTCTGATTGCTCAGTCCTAGGTTCACACTAGCCAGGAACTTTGTGTACAAATGTTTTGACAGCTGCTTATTCAGTGCATAAGTAACAAGCACTTGAAACTGACTAAATACAGTGAGATGACAGTGTGATGAATGACAGTTTGCAATTAACGAAAAAAAGAATTACATTAGCATGCATGGTAACAGTAATTAACAGTAGTGACCACTATACACGTTAGTAAAATAAAATGTGCACCACATGATCATTCAATCTAAGAGAGCTGTGTACACTTCTGGGAGTGTCCCTCGTTCTCTTTTAAGGTTGTCAGTGCTCTTCTGAATGTGCCAGGTGGCAGTCCAGTACACATAATTTGCTTAGTCCACCACATGGCCAGTTGACAGTGCATGCTCTACAATTGTTGAAGCGGCCATGGCTCTGTTCCTGAGGGCAAAATGATGTTCCTTCAGCCAGTAGAGCATCTGCCTATCTGTCCAATGAAGACCTTTGGGCACTCTGTGTAGACCACTCCTTTCTGTTCCTCCACCAGGACTCTGTCTTTGGGATGCGACAGCACTTTGCAGATGGTGGTCAAGGGTGAAAAACACCTGGAAGTCCAGTGGCCCGAGGACCTGCCTGATTTCTTCTAAAAGACCGCCAATGTCTGATAAAGTTCGGTAGGTCTTTGGGAATTGTTCATCTGCTGGTGGCCTCCGTCTGCCTTGGTATATAGCCATTGTCTTTTAATGCAGCGACTATCTCCTGCTCTTCTTGTGCCCGATCCACACCTGAGGATGAAAGGGCATCTGCCACTTTGTGTGCCAGTGGGTGATTGGAGTCAAAGGACGAGTACTGGTTTATGTGAATTTCTTGCCGGTATAGCGAGGTGCTGATAGTGCCATTCTCCCTCCTAGTAAATTTGACATCCAAGAAAGCCAAACTTTCATCTGACTCCTTCTCCGCTGTAAACTGCACAGGTTGCTGTTGTGATAAGCATGGAAGGCCTGGATCAGGTCTGGGTAGAGTGCATGCAGTACGTGTGTCATCAATATAACACCTCCAAAGGAGGGGATGAGACCGGAAGGTGGATAAGGCTCACTTCAATGTCTTCCATCATGAGGTTTGCAACCACCACATTCACTGCAGATCCCATTGTAGTACCCTGCACCTCCTGGTACACCTTTCCTTTAAATGACAAGAAGACTATATAGGGTCATCATTAGTAATGAGGAGTTAGAAAAACTGGCATATTTAAAGACACTCAGTTTGGCAGGAAATATGACAGCATATGAAAGGTAGTAATAGCAATGAATAAAATAAAGATCAAATACCTGCAATTAAAATTAAAAACTCAAGTAAACATTACATTTTAATAATAAAATGAATGAAGAATGGCATGATTTGTAGGGAGGGAGAAGGGGGATGGGGTGACCAGGAGGTACGTACGCTCAGTCAGTGGGGGCTGAGTAGGTGTTCCAGAGGCTTTATTTAGTTAGCTGTATACCGGGGGAAGGTTGCTCTCCTCCTGGTTCAGGGTGCCATGACACATGTGAGCAGTATTTACTGAGTACGTGAATGACAGCACATGAGCATTGGCCATGAAGTAGATTGGAAAAGCTCCTACCAGAAGTCATAATTAGAGTTATGGCATTACAGGCCGGCCCCCTCAGCATGAGAGCATGGACTACACCAGGCTGAACCAAAAATCGCTAACAGCCTAAGTCTTCTCCTTGAGGCATAGTTAGTCATAGAGTTGAGTACCATCAACTAGGCTCCCTCCTTATTTAATACTCTAAATAGTACAAATGTTTGTTAAACACCTTTATATTTCAACTCTATTTGCCACAGCATTTCCCTGAAAATGATGTCTGTATTGTATAGGGATCAAAAAGTGTTTCAATCTCGCTAATGAGCAAGTGATTCGCTTTCACTCATTTTTGACACGTATTATGCATCTCCAATGTTTCATTTCAATTGCTTTATGGTGTTAGTAGCTTTAGCTGACATGCATGCTGGTTCATATGCACTGGTCACTTATTAAGGCCTGTCTACTTGTCCACGACTTTGCATTGAATGCGCATTCGATTCGATTCGATGTGCATTCAAGCGTTCATATGGAATGCGCATTCAGGGCCAAAGTGCATTCGAGGGTCCACAGGACTGATGCGCATTCCAGTAGCAGTGTATTGTATTGTATTGAATTATTATACTGGTACTCCACTTAGTCCGGTGGACTACTTTCAAGGGATCCGGAGCCCAGAGATTATGTACAAATACACACACATACACACACAGTATCATATACAATCAGGTGATCAGTTTGTAATCAGTCAGTTAGGCAGTGATTGGTGGTAGGGGGTGTCACTTTTTTTCCACTGCCTTGGAGGTGATCCCTGGATATCCCGTCGTCTTCAGTGCTCTGCAGTCTTTGCTTTTAGCTTCCAGGCCACCTCAACCCCCAGTAGTAACCAGCCAGACCACCTGGAGAGGTGGTTTCGATCCGGCTTCGCGAGTTAGCCCGTGACCACAAACACGAGCACGTGATACGCTACCACGAGAAGTCGGGAAACAAATGCGTACGAAATAAAGGCGACGACTAGAGCACGAAAGAACAGCGAACAAACGCAATCATTGTTCGATTGGCCGACTCGGCGATAGAAGCGATGGCAGGGACTGAGTGGACTGTGGAAGATACGAGAGCCTTGATAGTATTTAGAGGTAGGTAAATGTCGGCGCCAGCTCGATGGAGTGACAAGAAACCGTCTTAGATGTTCGAAAACAGCAAAAGACTTTTGACGATCTTGGGGGATGAGCGCCATGTTTTTTCTACTTGATCAGTCACGTGCCAGCGCCATAGACGTACGATCGTCATTCCCGCAAAATTTGATAAACAAGTGTGAACGTGATTAGTACTGTTCTGATCCGCATTCTAGATGTGCTTAGAATCGGTATGCATAGATGCATAGACACCAGTGAGTATTTCAATTGGGTAAACTATCAGCCTAAATGCAATCACATCAGATCAAGTCCAACCCCACCTGTTCCACAAGTGCAATCCTTTTCTCTGTTGTAAGCTTGGTCAGATGATATGCTGTGGCACTACCTTCCACTCCAGCCCCAATTACAATCACATCAAAGTTTCTGACAGTAGACATTGTACACAAGAGCTGCTAAATGTTCCTTTGCCACTGCAGTAGTTGCAAAGAGCATGGGGGGAAATTGCATAAAAGAGTGTCACACACCACCAGCATTAAAGGGTTTGCAAGTCACAAGGGACAACTGCCACTCGTACACTGCACCATCGCATTTAAACAGAGTCAACTATAGCTAATATGATATTGTTTGGCTTTGGGTGCCTCTGTGTATTCTACAAAGCTGGGCTAGCTTCTACATAAAGATTATAATGTAACATTAAGATAGAACTGCAATCCATATTGACATATTTAGAATAATCTAGGGACATCATTCAGTTGTTTTCGTGCCTGGTCTATTTATTTGTCATTCAACGAACCCTTTCAGTGCACAGAACATGCTGTATAGCTATATAGTGTATTAATTGACAGTACTGATTCTGTGCATAATATGATGTATACTTTGCTGTTCCTTTTTGCCTCACAGGGCAGTTTGGCCCTAGTGCCTGAGGGCATTTGGAAAAAAAATAAGATAATAATAATAATAACAACAACAACAATAATAATAATAATAATATTAATAATAATAATGATAATAATAATAATAGTAATAATAATAATAATAAAAAAATTAATAATAATAATTATTAATAATAATTCCCTGGGGTCTCTCCCAGACCATAGTACTTAGGCTCCATATTAGTGTCCACTTTGTTAGTGCTTAGTTTCTGTTTAGTTAGCTTCTGTTAGTTAGTCTCATGCATAGTCTATAGTAATATATATCAGACAGCACGGTAGTGTTGTCTATGTTGGGATAGTGGTGGTTGTTTGCATACCGTAGTCCAATGGAATAACGCTGCTAGCATTCTACAGAGGGGAAACTGGGCGAATAGAACTGTCGAGGCGAAAGTGCACACTATACAGAAGACAATGATACCCGTTCCTTTCACGGGTAAACGCGCCAGCGGGTAGAAAACGTCCATGCATGACATGTTCCGTGTTTCGTCCTTTTCTTCTAATTCTTCTTCTCCCGACGCTCTACCACACGAACGCTGAAGAGTATGGAAAGGATTTAATCACAGAACTGCGCGTCGTTCGATCCACTGTTTTCTTTTGTACCTTACCTAGCGCGATGCAGTCTGTATATGACGATTTTTCAGCTTCTTCGTACGCCGCTTATCGGTGAGACGCCATTTCCAACGACGTCGTTTCTTACAAATGGCCGCCTATCCGACGGTCGCTGCGCGGGGATGGTTGCTCACCCAGGCAGCGCAACAGGATTGCCGGGCGTCATGTTGCGTGCCACAATTTGGAATAGGTAGATACAAGAAACCCAGCGCATTTCATTGAGTTTGTGTCAGGTAGTGGCCCGTTCTTTAGGCTAGATTGGCAGAGTGTGCGCTGTTACCCACCTCGTACTGAACGCCGGATGGAGATAATGATTTTAATTAAGGTACTGAGATTTGCGTGGCTCGTGGCCATTCTCTTTGGTTTGCGCCTGAGCTGTTCCTATGAGAATTAGCTACATTTGTAAATGCTGGCTGAACACGTTGAATATGCATGGTGTAGTCGATCACAAGCTGCTATATTTGTATATGTGTTCTAATGCTCATCGATCAATTCGTTGCGCTAGCCAGAACACTGAAACAGTAATTCAGACGTTTCGGCAACCTACGGCTTCCTTCATCAGTGAATAATTGACACTTACAGGCACGCATGTAAAAATACAAAAGGGCAATGATATGGTCACATGGGGTAACGCGCGAGTTTAACTAAATACATAACATAACCTAAATAAAACAAAATGAAAGGGTGGTGGTGGTGATAACAAATAACAATGGGACACAACCTAGTACAATGCAATAAATAACTTACTAAACTAAAATTAAAGGACTAAAGAGAGAAGAAGAAAGAGAATAAAGAGAGAAATGGGAAGATTAATAATAGTCACAACACAAAAATGGGATCACGTTAGATGGAAGCACAGTCAGGTCAGTAGTGCAGCATCGAGTCCTGGCAAGGTACCCTTCTCCCTGTTGAGGGGGGACTGGTGGTGCTGGATGTGCCAGGACTCCAGCATGCAGCAGGTCTGGGTGTGGTTGTGGATGTCAATGACCATGGCCTTTGATAGATTCACTCGATGGTTCGAGGAAACACATGCTCAGCAAGAGCAGAGGATACTAGGTCCCCATTCTTCAGAGCCCGGAGGTGTTCACGAAGAAGATGGTCCAAGGACCTACCTGTTTGGCCAATGTAGGTGCGGGGGCATTCAACACATGGGATGCTGTACACCATACCTTTCCTGCGATTTGCTTTTACTGGGTCCTTGGGGTGCACAAGCTCCTGCCTCAGGGTCCTGTAGGGACGGTAAGTAACCTGGATGGCTAGAGAGGCCAAGATCCTACGGATGGATTCGGATAGTCCACTGATGTAGGGGAGAGTCACAGATCCACGGGCCACCTGGTCATGTGGAGTCCGCTGATCAGGCTGTGGGCAGGTGTGCTTGTGTATGAAACCCTTGGGGTAACCATTTCCCTGGAGGGCCTGGCTTCTCTTCCTGAACACGGCTCACTCCTGAGGGTCTCTGCTCTGCACATCAGTGTCCTCACCACAGCTCGTTTGTGGGCTGCAGGGTGGTGGGAGTGAAAGCACAGATACTGATCTGTGTGGGTGGCCTTACGGTACACAGAGGTGTTGATGGAG
>JGIcombinedJ30088_10006058_pt1 | contig 10228 bp, 10 predicted proteins | sample PinacodermPK_FD_30088 | JGI IMG/M metagenome (IMG submission 30088) | reverse complement strand
CGACCCGCGACATCTCGAACTCCAAAATCGCCAACTTTCCTCCCCTATTCGACTGTCCTTGTGACCTAGTCGACCGCCGAGTCGCTTAATCTGGGTCTGGATGAGCCAGGGCTCCACCTCCACCCTGGCGGGCAAGATGATCTTCTCAGACGAATAGACGCCTACGCGCAGAAGAACACGTTAATCTATACGACACACCTACCGTTCCTCGTTGATCTACGCGACCCAAAGCGTATAAAGATCATCAACCAGACCAAGAACGGCGCGGTAGTTTCCGATGACTTGGGCGCAAGTCAAAAAGATGAGCACCTCACGCTGCAGGCAGCGGTCGGGATGCGTGCGAATCAGAGTTATTTGGTGTCGGAAGCGAATCTGCTCGTTGAAGGGGTAGATGACTATTGGGTGATTGCAGAGCTATCGGGGATCTTCGAGCGAGATGGCTATGCTTGTCTACCGAGCGAGGTGATGATTACAGCGGCGGGCGGAGCATCAGAAATTGTACCGCTAGCGACATTCATGATCGGTCAGGGGCTAGGTGTAGTAGCGCTGTTCGATTCGGACAACGCAGGGAAGTTGGCTGAAGAGCAGCTGCGTAAGAAGTGGATCACTTGCTACAAGAACGCACGGGCAGAGACACTACTGATCGGAGATGCAATGGGGAACGAAGGACTGGATGTAACACTTGAGGACCTCTTTCCGGACGACTACTATGTGGCCAAGGTACGTGCATCTCACGAGCAGAGACTGAATGACAAGGGTTTAGACACCAGCACAATAGAGCTATGTGGATCCGGTCCAATACTGCCACGGCTGCGCGAGCGGTTTAAACAGATAGGAGTTGAACTCAACAAGGGCTCAGTTGCCAAGCTGATTCGCGCCGATCTGATTCGATGCTCAAACGTGGAAGATCTTCCCATCGGAGTGAAGGAGAAGGGCGAAGTGCTCATGAAGTCGCTTCGCCGGGCATTCGGAGCCAATCTGAACTATCGCTAGACTAGAAGACGTAGATCGCGTAGACCATCGGTGATGGAGTCCCGATTGTGCGGTTATCACGCAAACCCGTTGCCGCGTCGGCGGAGTTCCTCGCGTCGGCGTTCGTAATCCGGCATGTTGCAGCCAAGTGCATGCCAGTAGTCGGGACCGTGGCCCCGATACCGCAAATGGACCAATTCGTGTACGATGACGTAATCGTCCAAGTGCATCGGTGCCTGGATGATGCGCCAGTTGAGGCGGATGGTCCCGTGGCGGTCGCAGCTCCCCCAGGGCTTCTGCTGATCGACAATGACGACACGCGGCATCGCCGACGATGAGTCTGACCACCATGCGCGGCGCGTACTACCTGCCGCCGGCGCGGTGGTCGACCTGGAGAACGGCTGTTCACGTTCTGAACTGGGCGGTCGATTCGGAACTCGCGATTGTCGGCGACGGTGCGCGTCGCCATCAGCGTCTTGGATTCTTAGCGACGATCACCGGCAGCAGCACTTCCGGATGAGGCGATACCCGAATGTCGTCACGGGGTCGCCGTACGACTCCGGGTTCGCGCCGTCGAGGATCAACAGGCGCGGCCTGCGATCAGTGCGGCGTAGTAGCTCCGGTTCACGGCGGTATTCAGCCGTTCGCCGGACGGATTTGCACGCGAATCGGTCAGCGCCTCGCGCGTCTCGGCGAAGCGGACATCGCTGAGCGTTCGGTTGCCGTCGACGCTCAGCGTCATACGGCGATGCCTTCCCGCGACACGTTTTCGTAGAAGGGCGAATGGTAGCGGCGTTCGAGTGCGAAACTGGCGGAATCCTTGATAACTGGGTCGAACGGAATATCGTGCGCAGTTCCTCCTCGACACAGCTGTCGATGACGGCGCGTTCGACTGCCGGAGTGCGCTCGGCGACTACCACGAGCAGGTCGAGGTCGGACTCGGCTCCGAGACCGCCTCAGACGCGACCCGAAGGAATAGATGTCCTCCAGGCGAACGTCGACTCGGACGCTCTCAAGCCGTGTGCTGATCGCGGCGTCGACGCGCGCCAATGCCTGTCGTGTGGGTGCATCCCGCAAACAGGACATCCGCTACGGCCCGACCGGGCCGCATGGCATTGATCGAATCAGCAGCCGGTGAGGAGGAAGGAGTAGGAGCCGGAGCCGACGCGCAGTTCGACCTGCTCGCTGTTCTCGCTTGCGCCAAGCAGCCCGGCGATAGAACCGGTCGGCTCGCCGTTGCGGACCAGTTCCACTCCCTGTTCGCTGACCGACACCGCGCGCCGGCCCACCTTCGGGATGGCGATGGTGGCGCGGCTGTTGACCGGTATCTCCACTTGCACGGCGAGTGAATCGGCAGCCAGTTGCCAGCTCGATGCCACCGTGCCGCGCCCAGTCTTGATGCTCGCCCGCGCCCAGGTCACGTCGCCGGCCACGCGGGGAGCGATCCGGAACTCCCGGAATCCCGGCGCGATGGTGTCCGGGCCGTGGAATGCCGGCTCGTCGATGCCCGCCAGGCAGTGGTAGCAGAACTTGTCGATGCAGCCCCACATCATCATGCTGTCGGCGCGGTGCGAGGTGGCGCGCGGATTGTGCCCCGGCGCCCAGTCCTGCCCCCCAGCACTCCCAGATGGTGGTTGCGCCCTGCGCCACCATGTAGCCCCAGCCGGGGTAGGTGGTTGCCGTGGCCAGCGCGAACAGCGTGTCGGCGCTCTCCTCACCGCCGTGCCTGGCAAGCGCTTCGATGACGCTGGTGGTGCCGCAGTGTCCGGTGTGGATGTGGCCGCCGTGGGTCTCCATGATCGCGCGCCGCAGGTTGCCGAGCACGCCGCCGCGGTGCCCGTCCGGAACGATGTCGAGCGCCAGGGCGAATCCGTTCGCGGTCTGCGAACCGGCCGCGTAGTTGGCACTGGCCGGGTCGAAGTAGGCCGCGTTGAAGCTGGCTCGGATCGCCTCGGCGAGGGCGGCGTAGCGGGCCGCGTCCTTGCTTCGTTCGAGTACCTCGGCCGCCTGCGCGACGACCAGGGCGCCGCGGTAGTAGTAGCCGGTCCAGATCAGCGGCGGCGGCGTCTCCTCGGCGACGTACTCCTCCCAACCGGGTGCCGGCCCCGGCAGCATGTGGTCGCCGAGCCAGCCGGTGGTGATCAGCCCGTTCTCGGCGATGGTGCCCAGGTAGTCCACGTACGCGCGCATCGCCGGGTAGTGCTCTGCCAGGATGCGCTCGTCGCCGTAATACTGGTACAGGTACCACACCAGCGGCGGGTAGTTGCCGGCCTGCGCGGCGTCATGCTCGCGGCCCGAGCCGGGCAGCTCGGGAGCCCAATCGGACAGCGAACCGTCTGGACGCCGCGCCGCCTTGATGTCGTCCAGCCACTTGCTCCAGAACAGCGGCATGTGGCGGCGCGTGTACAGCAGCGACGACACGCTCGCCGGCTCGTTGTAGCCGAGCGGCTCGCGGTGCAGGCAGTCCATCGGAAACCCCTTCAGGGCATTGCGCATGGTCCAGGTCACATTGCGGTGGATGCGGCCGAGCAGCTCGATCACGTTGCGGCCGCGCCGCAGGCAGCGGGTCACGTCGTGGGTGACGTAGGGCGCCCGCTCGCGGTAGTCGGTGAGCGCCGGGTCGAGCACCTGGTCGCTGACCCTTGCGCCATTGATTGACAGCTCGTACAGCCCGAGCCCGCACAGGTACAGTCGCGCCTCGCCGACCGGCTCCTCGATGGTGAACTCCTTGCACAACAGCGGCGCCGCAAGGTCCGCGAGGTCTCCTTCGGCGCCGATCCAGGAACCGCCCCAGTCGCCGCGATCGAGCAGCCCCATCTCGAAGCAGGCGGGATCACTCCACCCCGACCCGGCGCCGTCGCCGTCCCACACCCGCACCTGCCAGAAGCACCGCTCCCCGCTCGCCAGCGCGGCCCCGGCATAGGGGACGTTCACCGACGCTTCGGAGGCCACCACCCCGCTGTCCCACTTGTCGCCGACTCCGCCGCGCAGCAGATCCGCGCTGCTCGCCACCAGGATCCGGTACGCCGACTGCACCTGTCCGCGCCGCTCTGAACCGAGAATCCAACTGAACCGCGGCTCGGCGACGTCGATGCCGAGCGGATCAACCGCGTACTCGCACCACAGCTCTGCCGCCGCAACGGCGCCGCCGGCGAAGCCGCTCAATCCGTGTGCCATGGCAGCCGCCAAGTGCCGGGGGGCGTCGTCAGCACCGCCAGCGCCGGCGCCAAGCCCCAGGTGAGGTGGGTCCCGACGCCGGCCAGCGAACCGAATCCGAACAGGGAGGGGACGATTCCTTGCCAAGGTGGGTGCCAAGCTCTACACTCATTTTTCTCACCATATACTTGATGTAGGAAGCAATCCAGCCATGAGCGACAAAGATCAGCTGTCCGAAGCCGAGAAGTTGACCCGAACTTTGCTTGAATCGCACTTCAAGGGAAGAGCGACGTTTCCGACCATTTCAGCGCGGCGAAGAACAAGCAAGGACGACGAATCTCCATTCGTACAAATAGAGGTCGTCTTTGATGGTAATACGGAAATCATAGATGATCCGTTATGGTACAATCATGATTGGCATGCACAGGTTGATGATTTGTTCAAGGACGAGTGTTTGGTATTATATAGATTGGACAAAGTCAAGTATACATCGAAAGACAAGCAGTACTTGGACCGGCGCATCAGGGAACTATCTGACCTGATAGCGCAGGAATGAACCCCATACACCTGCTTGCCGCAGCATTGGTTCTGACGGAACATGATACTGGAGGTAGGCCGCGACAAGCTAACCTTCGAAGAGCCGTAAGTACAGCATATTATGCTTTGTTTCACTGTCTTCAGCTTCCAATGCGAACATGCTGATCGGAGTCTCGCGGCGAACCTCAGGCGCATGGATATCGGCTTACAGGGAGCTTGATCACAACGTGGCCTACAAGCGCTGCAACCGCTCTTCGGTTGCGATGTTTCCCACAGAAATAAGACGCTTTGCATCCACCTTGCGAAAGCTGAAGGAATTGCGAGAGGATGCAGACTATAATCCTGCTGCTTCGTTTAGCCGGTTCGACGTCTACCAGCAGATACTTGATGTGTATAGGACGATACGCGACTATGAGCAAAGTCCTGCAGCAAATCGCAAGGATTTCGCCGCGCATGTCCTGTTCAAGAAGCGATAAGTTGCTGCCTCGGTCCAACCATGAAGCGCTTCCCATGGCGAGCGGAGCCGCTCAATCCTCACGCCAGGGGAGGCGCCAGCACCGGAGCCAAGCCCAGGTAGCGTGGGGTCTCCACGCCCGCCCCGTCCGCTACGCTGACGGCCGCAATCGCATGCGGGGGCCAACATGGGGCGCCGGTCTCGCTTGCTGGCGCTGTCAGCCCGGCGGAGGGCTCGCGAGCTTGCCGACGAAGAGGATGGTGCCCGAGAGCCGCTCCCGGATCAGAAAGAGGAACGGGCGGTCGGCGCGGAATACGGAAGCGGAAGTCTCGCGCACCGCGACCACGGTTGCGGCGGCCGCCTCGGTGCCTTCCTCGTTGACGTCCACCCAGGACTTCTGCTTCACCTCGGAGATCAGCAGGCCGTCGACCGGCGAGAGTCTTGTGAAATCCGCCCGGTGGTCGAATGCGTCGACCATGCCCAAGGCTGCCAGATCGTCATTCAGCGTCCGTTCGTAGGCCATCCGAAAGCGCGGCAGGAAAAGCTGCATTTCGGTTGCGCGGAAGCTGTCGGCAATCTCCTGCCACTCCACTGAGCCGAGAGATGTGGCGAGGTCGTCCACGCTTACGCCGTGCCTCGGAAGGAGCACGGTCATCGCAAAGGCGCCTCCCCCGTACGGCAGGTCCACGGCTTGGAACCGGCTGTTGCCCTGATGGGAGAGGTCTCCGCGGAGGGTCATGAGCGGCACCGTCCGAATGGACCCGTCGTCCAGGTGGAACGGCTCGGGGCGAGTGTCGGAAGCATCGAACCGGAGGGTCCAGGGACCCTTGAAGTAGATCGCGTTGATCAGGTACATGACGACGGCGGCCGGGATCCTGGCGGGAACGATGTCCGCGATTCGACCGTTTGTCGCGGCCTTGACCCACTCGTTGATCCGCATGGACGCAGCAGGACTCGCGAAATCGAGCTCCGCCGCCTCGGCGTGGAAGCTGTCGCGCACGGTGTCCAGGAAGTCGGAATGCACCGGAAAGCCCTGCCGAGTCCACACGGAGTTCCCGATCGCGGTCTCCACGGCGGGATCGAGTCCGACGAGGAGCTCGATCAGGGAGTGGTAGGAGGCGTTGATCTCTTCCTCGACGAGGCTCCCGACCCCCAGCATGTCCCGCATCTGGCTCCAGGTGTTTCCGGAGGCTCCATTCATGGTCATGCCGAGCGCCATGGACGCCGAGAGCGGCGAGATGAGGAGATTGTCGTTCGGGCGATTGGCGTGCATGAGGAGGTCGAAGGCAAAGCCGTTGTTCGCCGTGATGATCTCGACCTCTGCCGCACTCAAGGCGCGCGGCAGGCGAGCAATCTCGTCTGCACGGTCGGACGACCCGGTAACGGGTCCTGCGCACCCTGCGGTGGCTAGCAGGAGTAATGTTCCCGCGACGGAGAAAGACCGGCGGCGCGCGGCGTGGTGGGCACTTGCTCTCATCGCGGCGGTACGCGCGGTACCGGTCTAAGCCTCTGCGGAGGCAAGGATGCGGCGCAGGCCGGCGAGGGTGTCGCGGGTGGACTCGGGGCCGCTGTCGCCGGGTTTGCGCCAGTGGGTTTCGACGCTGAGGGCGCCGCGGTAGCCGTCGCGGTGCAGGGCGGCTACCTGGCCGGCGTAGTCCACGGCGCCGGTGCCGATGCAGGCCCAGCGGGTGAGGCCGGTGGCGGCGTCCACCACTGCTGCGTCCTTCACGTGTACGTGCACGATGTAGGGCAGCACGGCGCGGTAGCCGTCGGGGTAGGGCACGCCGCCGGAGACGTAGTCGTTGCCGGGATCCCAGATGGCGCGCAGCCGCGGGTGGTCGACCGCTGCCAGGATGCGCGCCGCGTTGTGGCCGGTGTTGCCCCAGCAGGAGCGCACGTTCTCCAGCCCCAGCGTCACGTCGTACTCGTCGGCGATCGCCGTTGCGGCGCGCAGCCCGGCCACGATCTTCGCCAGCAGGCCGTCCGGGATTGGACCGCCCCGCGGTTCGCGCGGCGACGGGTTGCCCATGCCGACCATGGAGCTGCGCCGGAACGAGAACAGGCGCACCAGTCCCGCCCCCAGCGCGCACGCCGCCCGGCAGGCCCGCCGGATCTGCTCCAGGTGCTCGGCCACCTCCGCGTGCCGCACAACCTCCGCTGCCGGCACGTCGTCGATCACCACCGTCTTGAACGACGGCGGATCCACCGCGATCACCTGCAGGCCCTCGCCGGCGGCCATGCGCCCGAGCTCGGCCACGCCGTCATCGGACAACTCGTGGATCCCCAATCCTCCGACCCGGTTGAACTCCAAGTGGGAGAAGCCCATCTCACGCGCGGCGGCGATAGCGGCCGCGGGATCCTGTGCAATCTCGTCGGTAACGACGCTCAGTGTGAAGCTCAATCGTAATTCCCCGGGGGATGATCCCCCATTAGCCGGCGTTGGCGGTTGCTGGCGATGGCGAGGGTGTCCGGGTCGAACCGGAACCGGTGCAGGTAGGGCGGAAACCGCTGCGCGATCCATCGTTGCGCGTAGTGCACCTGCAGCAGGTGGCGTACCCGGTCGCTGTGGTTGGCGGTGCCGCGGTGCCACACCTCGCTGCGAAACATCACCACGTCGCCCGCGTTGCACAGGATGCTCTGTTCCTCGCGCCCCTGCCAGGCGGTGTCTCCGTTGGGCGCGCGCCCCGCGCGGTGGCTGCCGGGCACGAACCGGGTCGGCCCCAATTCCTCGGTCATGTCGTCCAGGTAGAAGTGGGCGGTGGAGATGTACACCGGGATGCGCACCCGCGGATCGGCCATCACGTCCTCGGGCAGTTCCAGCGGCTGCCAGTCGGCGTGCAGGGTCTGGTCGGGCCGCCCCGGCCCGGTCTGCCAGGAGGTCATGCCAATCACGTGGCAGTTGGCTCCGTGCAGCGCCTCGGCAATCTCGATCACGCCCGGATAGTCCAGGAACTGCACGAAGTAGGGATCGCGGTTGAAGGCGTTGTTGATGTGCCGGTTCACGAAGCCGTCGCGCTCCGGTGCCAGGCCGCGGTCGAAGCTGTCCGGATTCGGCTGCAGCCGGTCCATGTGCGCCCGCAGCTCCGCGGTCTGTTCCGGGTCCAGCACCGCGGGCAGATATACGTACCCGTCCCGTTCGACGGCGCTCACCTCGCTGGCCAAGTCCGGCCGTGCTATTAGTGGCAACGCTTGTGGCATCCCATTCATCCGCCGTTGGCCCATTCAAGAACAAACAAGCCGCGCGCGTCCAGCGGTTCGGCGGGTCGGTTGCGGGGCTGCGGCGCTGGTGGCTACAATGGCCCGTGATGGCGGGAAACGGTTCCGAGAACGGGGCGCCGGCGGCGCACGGGGGGCAGCTCGATCTGCCGATTCGGCCGCGCCGCAACCGGCGTACGGCGGCGTTGCGGGCGATGGTGCGGGAGACGCACGTTACGCCCGCGGACCTGATCCTGCCGTTGTTCGTCGTGGACGGGCGGGACGTGCGCGAGGAGGTGAAGTCGATGCCCGGCACCAGCCGCCTGAGCCGCGACCGCATCGTCGCGCAGGCGCGCACCGCGCACGCGCTCGGCATCCCGGCCGTGGCGCTGTTTCCGGTCATCGACGAGGGGCTCAAGGATGCGCACGCCACCGAGGGCGCCAACCCCGACGGCCTGTTGCAGTTGACCGTCGCCGACCTCAAGCAGGCAGTGCCGGATATGCTGGTGATCACCGACGTGGCCATGGACCCCTATTCCAGCGACGGCCACGACGGCCTGGTGGTGGACGGCGAGATCGTCAACGATCCCAGCGTCGACATCCTGTGCGGCATGGCGGTAACCCAGGCGGAGGCGGGCGCCGACCTGGTGGCGCCCTCGGACATGATGGATGGCCGGGTAGGCTTCATCCGCGACGCCCTCGACGACGCCGGGTTCACGGACACGGGAATTCTGGCCTACAGCGCCAAGTACGCTTCGGCGTTCTACGGGCCGTTCCGCGACGCTCTCGACTCGGCGCCCAAGCACGGCGACAAGAAGAGCTACCAGATGGACCCGGCCAATCGCCGCGAGGCGCTGCGCGAGGTGCTGCTCGACCTCGACGAGGGCGCGGACATGGTGATGGTGAAGCCGGCGCTGCCCTACCTGGACGTAATCGCGGCGGTCAAGCAGGAGTCCACCGTGCCGGTGGCGGCGTACCAGGTGAGCGGCGAGTACGCCATGATCAAGGCGGCCGCCGCCAATGGCTGGCTCGACGAGGCGGCCGTGGTAATGGAGACGGTGACCGCGATCAAGCGCGCCGGCGCGGACCTGATCCTGACCTATTTCGCCATCGACGTGGCGCGCCGCGTCGGCGCCTGATCTCCTGTCGACCCAGGGTCTAGTCCGGCTTGATCACCCCGATGGTAAGCAGCACGTTGCCGAAGATGCGCTGCTCGGCGGTGGCGACCGCCAGCGCCACGTCCCGCCCGCGTCCCGCATCGTAGAACGCGAACCGTTCCATCTGTTCCATCGGCTCGGTAAACCCGCCCGCCGCCAGGATGTCCCGGAACTCGCCCCAGATCGGCGGATCCTCTGCCATCGCGTAGGGTCCCTCGGTGGCATAGGCCATCACGGCCGCCGCCTCGATCGGTACGGCCGCCGCCAGCGCCGCCAGCACGTCCGTGGCGGACACGATGCCGGGCGACAGGTTGAGGCTTACCAGCTCCGCGTTGGCGCCGAGCGTGGTGCGAAACGGATAGTTGCCGTCGGCAATGAGGATCTGCGACCCGTGCCCGGCGCGCCCGAGCACGCGCAGGATGTCGGGATGAATCAGCGGAAAGTTCAGCATCTCGCCCGCCAGTGTGCGCAATTCCCCGCCACCAAACAAGAGCCGCCCGGCTGCTGCCTACCCGCTCGGGCCTGCTGCGGCGATGCGTTTCAGGGCGGCGGCGACGCCCGCTTCGGTGTTGCTGGCGGTGACGAAGTCGGCGGCGGCGCGCACCTCGGGCGTGGCGTTGGCCATCGCGACCGCGGTGCCGGCGTAGCGCAGCATGTCGAGGTCGTTGGCGTTGTCGCCGATGGCCAGCACGTCGCACGGCGCCAGCCCGAGCCGCTCGCTCAGCCGCCGTACCGCGTGGCCCTTGGTGCCGGCGGG
>JGIcombinedJ30088_10006057_pt1 | contig 10228 bp, 7 predicted proteins | sample PinacodermPK_FD_30088 | JGI IMG/M metagenome (IMG submission 30088) | reverse complement strand
TCGCGCGCTGGATCGTCTCACCGGCGCGCGGCCGTCGCGCGCGCGGCAGGCGGACGCCATCCGCCTCTTGCTGCTGACCGGATGCCGGAAGAGCGAGATCCTGACCCTGCGCTGGCAGAACGTGGACGGAAACACGCTCAATTTGACGGACGCCAAGACTGGACCGCGGCGGGTCTTCCTGAATTCGCAGGCCCGCGCCGTCTTTGAGCGGCAGCCGCGGTCGGTGAGCGCCTACGTCTTCCCCGCGTCGACGGATCCCAGACGGCCGCTTTCGCACCATTTGCCGCTCTGGCGTTCGGTGCGCAAGGAAGCCGGGATCGAGGATGTGCGCCTTCATGACCTTCGTCATACATTTGCCAGCCACGCTGTTCTGCAAGGAGTCCCGCTGCCGGTGGTCTCCCGCCTGCTCGGCCACAAGCACCCGAGCATGACGCTGCGCTACGCCCATGTCGGCGACAAGGAGACCGAGGAGGCGGCGGAAAGGATTGGGGTGGCCATCGCACATGCACTGGAAGGCTAGCGCCTCCACCGCAAGTGCAACCGGGTCTTACCCGTTTTTCTTCAACAAGCGCAAGGAGTTCTGGCGCATTGCGACTTGCCACGAAGTACTTGCAGCTAACTATCTCGCCAGGATCGAATTCACTGTCATCCGCATGTGGCTTCGATCTTTGTAACACCGCGGCCTGGCAAGGCGGCGTCGTGGCTGCTACGCTTTGAGCCTCTTACGCTACACCCAATCCGCCAGAGTTTTGGAGTGCCTCGTTCGGGAGGAGATCATGCATCGCCATTGGGCCGTGACCAGCCTTCTGCTTCCGGCTTTAGTGTTGGGAGCTTGTGCGACGATTGTCGAGGGTAGAGAGCAGACGGTGACCGTGATTACGGAACCGCCCGGCGCGGTTTGCTCATTCACACGGGCCGGAGCGATGATCGCTGTTGCAAATCCCACCCCGTCCACAATATCGGTGGAAAAGAGCAAGGACAATATTAGCGTATTGTGCGAGAAGGCTGGCTATTTCGACGGAGCAGCCGCCCTTTCCGGTGAGTTCAAGGCAATGACCTTCGGTAATATTATCTTTGGCGGAATTATCGGTGTGGGTGTTGATGCCGCATCTGGCGCGATGCATGAATATCCCGAGAGTGTCACAGTTATACTTTCACCCAAGACGTTCTCCACTTCGAGTGACCGCGACGATTTCTTCGCCCGTCAGCGAGCGCGCATCGTGAGAGACGCCGCGGCGGCCTTGGCTCAATTGGAGAAATCTTGCGACCAGAACACCCAAGCCTGTGAGGCACTTGCAGGAGCCATCGATAACGCTAGGGATGCTGAGCTACGGGAGCTTGAGAGGCAGCGCGAGGCAACGAGAGTCGACAGCGCTGAGTGACATGACGTCCCGTGCTCCGGATCCGGGGGAACATGTCTCCGAGGTATGTGCGCCCAAGATGTCGAAGAACGCTTGGGCGTCGTTGTTGAGTGTGTCGCAGTCATGGACCTCAAGCCCGCTGATATTGGCTACGGCGTGCCCCTGTGCGAGCGACTTCCCCTCGCGACGGTTCTCCTTGTGCGTATCGGTAGAATCCGGCATGGACCCTCACGGCGGGAAGTTGCGGCGGCCGGTTCGAGAGTCGATCCTTTGACCTGACATCCACGGGAATTGACGCGATGACAGAACCCACTCACACGAAAGAAGCTATCCGCAAGGCAATGGACCGCCTTATCGATCGCGCGATCCATTTCGACGTCAATGCATTGCAAACCACATCTATCACAGAGACTCTCATACGACGTTGGTGATGCCCGACAGCACGGTGGCCACCTATGACAAGGAGGAGTTCATCGCCCATTTCCGCTAGCGGGCGGAAGAAGGCAAGTGGGAGGGGAATGGCGTATGAGCAGGAATTCGAAGTCGCGTCGGTTTCTGCCGGCAACTTTGGCAGCACTGGCCCTCGTTGCGGGTTGCGCAACCGTGGATGAAGCGACACCGACGGGGAAAGTGACGAGAGAGTTGGACGGCGGACATGCGGCGACTACCTCGGCGGCTGCGGCTTCTTCGCAACAGACGTCGTCCGCACAAACGGGCAAGCATCTGTGGACCGTGACCTGCGGTCTGTCGCAGCAGGACAACCCACTCCTCGCCCTATTTCCCACAGGTGGATACACTGGACCTTGGTTCGGCGATCCGGGGAGCGGGCACCTTGAGGTGAAGATGCTTACTCGCCCTCATCCTCAGAGTGGCATCAGCACCGAGATGTGGATGCTCTCGCGCGACATCGGCTGGTGGAGGCTGAAGGCGATCAGGGTGCACCCGGACGATATGCCGAAGCTTACCGGGAACGCGGTCGAAGACACGAGTCGATCCGACATTCGTCAAATCATCGACTCTCCGTTCCTGTCGCGCCCCGCCATCGTGCGCGCGGAGGCCCCCGACGACGAGGAATTGGTTAACGGACAAATTCTGGCCCTGCTGCCGGACGCCATCCGACTGCGGTGCGCCTCGCAGTCCAACGAATAGGACGCTGCCGCATCGCCTTGATGTCTCAAGTACGACAGACACTTTGGTTGCGCCTTCACAATCTCAGCAGATGGTAGAGGCCGTTAATTCGATTTGCGGCCAGTATGCTCGACTCGGATGGAGTAACGCGGGCGAAGCCGACTGATCTGTTCAAATGGACGAGGCGATGAGCGCCAATTGAAGCAATAGAACCCTCGCGATAGGGGACGGATCAGGCAGTCAGCTTCGTCTGCTTCGTGGGATCTTCGCATTGTCTGATTTCATCCCGGGCCGTGTTCGCCGCTTGCGCAGATTTTGCGTGTAGTCGCAATCTGGAAAATTTGAGCAGCCGAGGAAGCGGCCGTATTTCCCCATTCTGGTGTCCAGCCACCCGTCGCAGACCGGACAGGCCTCGATTGTCCCGCCGCACTCGGGGCAGTGGTAAGTCTCGCCGGACTTGACGGGAAGGCCGCTTTCACAGCGGGGGCAGGCACGCGCCGTTTGCTCGCAAAGCGGAAAATTCGAACAGCCGTAGAAGACGCTCCCGTCGCGGGCGTTTTCCCGGCGCTCCAGCCGTCCGCCTGTACATCGCGGACAGGATACGTCGTCTTCCGGCGGACGGCCGAACACATCGACATCGTATCCGCCGTCGATCAACTCCGAAACGAATTCGGACGGCGGGCCGCCATCGGCAAGCAGGAAGACCTGTCGTCTTGCCCGGGTGATGGCAACATAGAGAAGGCGTCGCTCCTCGGCATTCGGATGGGCCTCGGGCGCCGCGAGCGCCAGATCAAGCAGCGGATCGTCGGCTATCTCGACGGGAAACCCGTGCTTACCCGAACACAGTCCGAGGACCACTGCATAGTCGGCCTCGAGACCCTTCGAGCGGTGCACGGTCATCCAGGTGAAGCGAAGGCCCGGATATTGCTTCGGCAATGCGTCCAGATTGCGGGGGCGCAGATGCCGGTAGCGGCCCAGCAGCAGCACTTCCGACTTTCCTTCGTGCCGGCGGGCATCCTCCGCAATCCGGTCGAGCGCCTCTTTCAAGAGCGAGAGTTGCTGCTCGCCGGGAAGCCCGACATATACCGCGGGCCCATCCGAGATGCGGGTTGCGCGTACCGTCTTGCGGATTTGTGCCGGGTTGCGCAGCACGAAATCGGTGGCGACCGTCGCGATGCGGTCGCTGCAGCGGAACGTGGTTGCGAGATCGATGCGCTCGAACGCGCCGAAATGATCCCCGAACTCCCGCATGACCGCGATGTCCGAGCCGCCGAACCGGTAGATCGCCTGCCAGTCATCGCCGACTGCGAACAGTTGGGTCTCCGGTGAGTTGTCTAGCAGCGCCTTCAGCAGCCGTGCCCGGGACGGCGAGATGTCCTGAAATTCGTCGACCAAGATGTATCCGAACGGGCTGCGGTAGCGTCCGGTCTCAACGAGATCGGTCGCCCGGTTGATCATGTCGTGGAAGTCGATCTCCCCTGAGCNGGCAAGCGCTTCCTGATAGCGCTCCAGGATCGGCCGAAACACGGCAAGAAACGCCTGCGCCCGCTTCCTGTCTCGATGGGAATCGGCTCGTTCGGCGACGTCCGCGAAGGACAGCCGACTACCCTTGAAGTGCTGCAGAAAGGTTGCCACCAGTCGCGTGAACGGGTCAATCCGACCCTGTTGTTCGAGAGCGACGAACACATCCTCTCGCGGGATCGGCGACAGGGTCACACCGTGCGCCGCGAGCTTCTCCGTCAGATTCCGGAGCAACCTGCCGTCGGTCTGTTCGTGACTGAAAGTCTTGACGAGGACGGTGCCGTACCTGGCATGGACGCCGCGCTTCCACTCCATTTCTCGCTGATATTTCTCCCGATCGACGAAATGTGCCGTGTTCCCCGCGGCGTCGATCCCGAAGTGCTCGATATAGATGCCGTGTTGGGGAAGATGGAAGTCGGGTTTGTACTGACGCTTCTCCGATGTTGCCAAGTCTTGCTCGTAGGGGGCTTCGTACTCGTAGTTGATGCCGTTGAGGTAGAGGAAGTTCGCGATCTCGCATTCCTCGAAGCTGCGGACGATTTCGCCTTTCAGCGAGCGGATGTCGAATTTGCGGATGTAGTCGTGGTACTCGCCCCAGTTCTTGAACTCGTGCTCGCTCTTGTATGGCGCAAAACCCTCCCGGAACCATTCATGCAGCGTGGCGGAGAGTTCGCGATCGGCGAGCAAATCGGCCACGATTTCTTTGAGTAATTCGAACAGTGTTCGATCGTTCTCCGCCGTTGCGGCGAGCGTCGGGCGCTTTCCTTCGGCTTCGCCGATGATCGCCATCCCGAGGCCGTGGAAGGTGCGCACCGTCACCTCCTGCGCGATCTCGGTGCCGAGACGGTTGTCTATCCGCTCTTCCATCTCCTTGCGAGCATCGCGCGCGAAGGCCAGCAGAAGCAGTTCGGACGGCTTGCGATATCCCCCCTTTCGGACGAGCCACCCTGCCTTGGCCACGATGACCGAGGTCTTGCCGCTACCGGCAGCGGCGACCACGAGGTTCCGCTGCTCGTCGATCACGACCGCCCTGCGCTGCTCTTCCGTGAGCGGGCGAGCCTCTATCCGGTCGAAAAGTTCGCGCGAACGTACCAGCTCGTTGACGACGAACACCTTGTTGGCCTTAACCCGGGCATCGCCCGGCGCTTCCATAAAGTCCAGGATGTCCCGCAGCATGCGGATCTCAGGAACATCCGAAATCGCTTTCGGCCAGCGCGCCGCAATCCCACCGGCGGCGTTTCGAACGACACATTCAAGGTCGTGAAGGGAGTCGGCGGTGAGGTATTTTGGCGGATCGGCCAATGCCGCCAATCGTTCATGCACGGTGCGGAGAGTTTCGAGTTGCGGCGCAAGCGCACGGCGCCACCACTCACGTCTCGCCTTCTCAAGGGCATCGGCCAAAGCCGACGCGGCTGTTCGAGGTAATCCAGAAACATGAGATTCGCCCGCAGTATGGCGAATCCGAACCCCGGAATAGAGATTGCCTCCCGCCACATCGACAGTTTCCACGTTACCCAACGGTATATCCCTGGAACGCGAATTGAAGACCAGCTGGACCGCTTCGGCGTTCACCAAAGCCGCCTTGGCATGGTGCGGATACAGGATCGCAAGCAGGATGCTGGCCAGCCCCGTTCGCTTCGTCTCGAACAGGATGCCCGCCACCTGATTCGATCCAAGCCTGGATCGCCCGACGTGTGGCGATGTCGAAGCGGGTACGCTCAAATTTGGACGAGACCGAAAGTGCTCCATGACTGAGGCGTGTCTATATCACCGACGAGATCGTGTTGCGATAGCGTTGCCTCCGGTTGCGTCTAACGTGCCGGCCACACCCGTCGGGTATTCACTTGCAGTGGCGCCATTGCCAAAACACTCCTCGCCACATTCTCGCCGCAACGACGCCGCAGATCCTCCACCGAAAACATCTCCTTATGCGCCAAAGAGTGAAATTGCTTGATGATTAATTGCATGACCAGACGACTCGACAGTACCTGTCATATTAAAGGCTTCTTCCGACATCCAACAACTCTCCTCATTACACTGAGTATTAAATGGAGACACCTCATAGAGTCGATCGCTAACCGACTTACCTAACAGGTGAAGGAGAAGGTGGGTGTATTGGCCGAGCTCAGGTCATGTATAGGATTGACGATCGCTGGCGCGATAGCGCGCGAAATTGTCGGGTACGATCTCATGATCAGACATCTGGCCGCCATCATTGGCTGAACCAGCATTTGCTGCGTCAACACTGTCCTTCCAATCACTCGATACTCCAGTCACAGATCCGCCACCGCCACTGGCGGCAAGGCTCAACACGCTCAATGTGCCGGCAATCGCGGCACAGTGACGTACATGAATTTCGCTGCTCCCGTGCAGGCACTAGAGTACCGGAACACCCGTCCCATACCCCTGCCAAAGGCGCAGCCGCTATTGCTTATGCGCCGCAAACGAGCCAGCGATACCATTGTCGCCGTCGGTTGCGCCAAACGTGCCCGCCACACCCGTCGGGTGTTCACTTGGAGTGGCGCCGTTGCCGAATAATCCCGCGCCCCATTCTCCCCGCCAAGGAGCAGCAGAATCTCCACCGTAAACACCTCCGGCGAAGATTCCCCAGTAGTCAAAAAACGAAGCGGTTTCGAGACGCAACTCCGCTGGGAAGGACGAGGGCTCATTTGCGAAGTTGTAGACCCGGCCTCCCAATGTACCAAAGTTTGTGCTTGTTTCGAAGTCGGCGGTCAACGCCACATCGGCTTCGAAAGACCCAGAATCCGGGCCGCTCGCGGCCGCGTCGATGTAATACATTCCGACCGCCTTGCCGGCGTAGCTAGCAGTCCCGGTCAGATTCTCGATGAGGTTGTATTCGAACGGGTCGCCACCGCCTGCAACAACACCGAATTCGCCATCCTGGATGTCTGATGCTTCATCCGGCAAGTACAGCCAATATCCGAAACTCAGGTAATTTGCGGTAGCTACCGCCCTTGAATGAGTCGGATCGAGTGTCACCGTTGGGCTACCGTTTGCGGGTGTGAACATTACACTATCGCCATACGGATAATACCCCGAGGGCGTAGGTGGTGAGAGCTCGAGCCAACACTGCGACGAAACACTACGGCATGTGAAGGTCCCCTGAGCACCGTCCAACGTGCCCCTCAAGCCGACACTCGGAATTCGTACACCTTGCCAGTCGTGGCCGGGAAGAAGGGCAGGAATATCATCAAGCACGATATTTGGGTTCAAGACCCCATAGCCAACCCAGGGTTCCCCCAACACGCTGGAGTCATCAGCGTCCGTCGCCAAGTTCGCCCTATACATGCCTCCTTCAGGATAGTTCTTTGTTCCATGCAATACTTGCCACCGATTCCCCAAACCATGGGTCTGCGCCATCTGAGATCCCCGGACGGAACGCCCTTGCCATTGGATCAGGGAATGTTGCGGCTCAGCGGCACTGGTTTGCGAAAACCAAAATTCCAGTGCATTTGCGTTGTTGTGGTACGGAACGGCGTTCGCATATCGAGGAGGTGAGGTTTGCACGACCAACGAGTGTCCTGAGCCAGAAATTTCTGCCCCAGTTCTAGAAATATTGGTGGTCCGGCCGTCAGACAAATCGAAGACGGATTCTATCGCACGAGATGTAGGTGACGGCCCCACACCCACAAGGTCACCCTCCGAAAGCGCTCCTCCGAAAGCGCCCGTAATGCCGTCGCGGTCGAAAACGCCACCAACCTCTTGTTGCTCCGGACCATAGAGCAGGCCACTGATCGTCGCGGATGCCCCGTCGTTGAAGGCCCCATTGGTCAGGGCTAGGTCTTGCCAAGTCATGTCGGGATGAGCGGTTCCTGCCGCAACATCCCGAATTCCGGTGAATGAGACATCTACGTCGGGGGCGGAAAGATCATCGATATCAATACTGGCGTCACCGAGTATCCAGTGCCTGGTGCCAGGCTCGTATCGCGTGACATCCATACCGGTCATAACGCCGCTCCATGTGGCAGAACCTAGGCCTGTTGGGTTCGTGCCCGTGTAGTAGCCAAGCGATGAAGAGAAGAGGTCAAGACCGGAAGATGCCTGCCACGAATGTTCATCGCAGGAAGAAATACTTGGTCCCGAACACAGCAGCGACAAGTCTACAAAGAAACGACTGTACTCCAAGTACCCATGGTAGCTGTCGAAGATGACTCGTTCGATTTCTACAGTGGTCGGCTCCCCGCCCAATGGTTCGGGGGCATCTTCAGATGTAATAATAACGCCATTCCAATTAATCATCTTCACATCGTTGTGTTCCAATATGGGCTGGCCGGAGACACCTTCCGGCAGGTAGTTAATCGTTTCTATAGTAGCAGCATGGGCAAGATCTGCAATCTCGTTATCTGACTGCCTCCACTCTCCGGCGTCGTCCACCTCGTAGGCAGCTCCATACTTTGCATGGGTAATTCGCCGTGACACCCTATTGTACAGCGCAAGAGCCTCGTGCCCTGACAGCTGGAGCGTTGGGCTACCTTGGTCAAACAAGCGCCACTTCTTCAGAAGCGGCGTTTCAATATACGCCATGCTGTGAGCGACGCTCGCGGCTCCCCCGGTGGAAGCGACCCTGATCGTGCCGTCCGCGCTTGCCGTCACCGCGACCGAGCAATCCGCGCCGCCCGCTGGGCAGGTGAAGGTGACGTTTCCGACGGTGCGCGTCGCGCCCGCGGCGATCGCGATCGGATCAGCCATCGCCGTCAGCCCGTGCTCCGGCACAGCGGACAGGTCCACCGCCTTGGGCCTGAGCCGGACGGTGTACGCATTGGAGTTCGTCGCAGAAACCGTCCCGCCGGTCGATGTGGCGGTTACCGCGCCGCCGGCACCAACCTCCACCGTGACCGTGCAGTCGGCCCCGCCGACGGCGCAGCTGAACGCGATGTCGCCGTGAACGACCGACTGGCCCGCAGCCACCCGGACGGTGCCGGCTCCGGCCATGAAGCCGGCGGTCACCGGCGATAGGTCCACCGCCTTGGGCCTGATCCGGGCAGTGTACGCATTGGAGTTCGTCGCAGAAACCGTGCCGCCGGTCGACGTGGCGGAAACCGTGCCGCCGGCACCAACCTTCACCGTGACCGTGCAGTCGGCCCCGCCGGCGGCGCAGATAAATTCGATGTCGCCGTGAACGGCTGTCTGGCCCGCCGCAATTGCGAGAGAGCCGGCCCCGGCGTTGAAACCCGGCGTCACATTGGAGAGGTCTATGTCCTCGCGCATCGCGTTGCCGCCGTCGGTGACCGGACCGCCTCCACCTCCGCCGCATGCGGACAACGTCAACGCCACTGCCGCGACCATTGCGAGCAGTGCATACTTCTTGCTGATCATGGTAAGGGGCCTCCCTCCGAACGCGCTTCAAAGAGGCCCCGTGAAGAGGCCCCGTGAAGAGGCCCCGTGAAGAGGCCCCGTGAAGAGGCCCCGTGAAGAGGCTTTTCACTCTATCATATGCTCAAAACATGCACAATTCATGTCAGAGACTTGTGCGCAGTGGCGATTTTCGAGCGCGCGTCACTGATCTTTGACGGCCGGATATCGACTGCCTGACCCCCGCCGGGTGAGCAGAATGCAGCGATTTGGCGCGAGACTGGAACATTACGGGAACATGATGGCACGGATGGCCGCTCCTTGCCCTCTGCCTGCAGGCAGCTGGGTCGAGCGGCGATGTCGGAGGTCAGACAAAGGGTTAGCCGGTGTCGAGGTGGGGCGCCGCGCCGACCAGCGAGCGCATCCGCTCCGTGTGGCCAGCACGCACCTGCCCAAGGGCCAGCGCCAACATCACCGCCAGCGCCAGGCCGACACGGGTCTTTATCTTGGCGAGCCCGCGGATGTAGTGGGTCTCGAAGTTGAAGCTGTTGTCGAGGCGGCTGTTGATCCGTTCTATCGCAGAGCGTCGGTTGTAGCCGCGCCGCCGGGACGGGCTGCCCCACGGCGTGGGGGTGAAGATGCGCCGGTCGTTCCTGTCGAGATCGATGCGCACGATGCGGCCGTACTCGCCGGGCTCCACCCCGCCCGCTCGGTGGCAGGCCTCGCTGCCGGTGCAGTCGAAGCCGAAGGCCGCCGCCGGGCAGCGGTATTTCAGCGTGCCGCAGAGGCCGCGGTCGGTCTCGAAGCCCTGGAAGACCATCGCGCGGACCTCGCCGGTCTGGGGGCAGACGCAGGACACGCGGCCGCGCTCGTCATGAACCATGACGTCAGCGCGGTTGGGGAAC
>JGIcombinedJ30088_10006051_pt1 | contig 10235 bp, 10 predicted proteins | sample PinacodermPK_FD_30088 | JGI IMG/M metagenome (IMG submission 30088) | reverse complement strand
CCCCGCCAGGTTGCCAACCACCTGAATCCCTCGCCCGAGGGCATCCTCACCACGATGGCGGCGGCGATGCGCTGCCCGGCCACCTATCCCGTCGGCAAGGGCGCCCAGGCGGTGGCCGTGCTGGGCCCCGAGCACGTCGCCGCGCTCATCGNAGCGGGCTGGACACGGGCCCAGGTCCGGGAGTTCCTCGCCGAGACGAGCCGGGTGACGCCCGCGGAGATCGAGGCGGCCGGGGTCTTCCTGGAGACCGACACCCGGCACGACATGACCCCCGGGNCCGACGGNAGGCTTCCCGTGGTGCGCGGCCCCGAGGATCTGTTCCTCGTGACCGCCGGTGGNCACGGCGCNGGCTGGTCCGCGTACATCCCCGTGTGGGCGCCGACGCTGCACAGCATCGCCGTGACCCGCCGTGTGCCGGCCCCCGGCGANGGCCTGCCGGCGCAGTAGGATCGCTCGCATGACAGCGATCACCGTCGTCCGGCCCGACCACGTTTCGGAGGTGACCGGCNTGGCCCGAGCGCCCCGCCCGGCCCGCGGCACCGTCGAGCCNNTGCACCTCACGCTCATCGAGAACGGCAAGCCCAACGCCGCCAAGCTGCTGGGCGAGGTGGCCGACGAGTTGCGCAGCCGGCTGCCCCTGGCCACCGTGGACGTGCATTCCAAGCCGGCGGCCGGCAAGCCCATCGACGCCGACGTGGCGGACATGCTGGCGGCCCGCTCGCACCTGGTGATCTCCGGCGTCGGCGATTGAGGCGCCTGCACGGCGTGCAGTTTGCACGACGCAGTCCTGCTGGAGAGCCGCGGCGTACCCGCCGCCCTCGTCGTCACTGAACCGTTCATTGCGGTTGCGGCCCGCTTCGCCCCCACCGTGGGGGCCCCTGACTACCCGTCGGCAGCGGTCCCCCACCCCATCTCGTCAGTCAGTGACGACGACCTGCGCAAGTACGCGGCAACCGTCGCCGACGAGGTAGCCGACCTCCTCACCACCGCCTGACAAGCGAGCTTGGATTTATTGAATCGAACTGGAGAAATATTTGACTACTGTGTGCTATTAGCACTACATCGGGTATATTTCCGTCTATGACGACTGTGGCGACCATCTTCGCCCTGTGAGAGGCTGCGAGACGTGGATGCGGCGATCCTCGGGCCGATTCTCGGTGTCCTGACGCTGGCGCTGCTCTGGCTGCGACAGGACTTCACCGCGATGCGCGGGGAACTGCGCGAGGTGTTGAGCGAGATGCGCAGGGAGATGCAGGAAGGGCGAGAATCGGACCGTTCCCTGGCCGACCTGCGTCACGAGGCCATGATGGCGATCCTGCGCGACCACGGTGAGCGGCTCGCCCGCATCGAGGGGCGGGCGGAAGGACGGGCCGAGACCCGGGAGCAGACCCTGGCCGGCTCCTAGCCCGCCGGGTCGGCTAGAGGACGAAGTCACCGCCGGCGTACCAGTTGGCGAAGGCAGCCTTCACGATGACGTCCACCAGTTCGATCTGCTGGCGGTCGGGAGCGATGAGGTAACCGAAGCCGGCGGGGCCACCGTCGGGGCCGACACCGGTGAATCGGACGGTCCACCCGGCGTCGGTGAGCACGTCGAGGTCGCCCCGCAGGTCCTCGGTCCAGTAGCCCATGTGGTACGTGCCCGCGTCGACATTGGGATCCCAGAACGAGCCGATCGGCCCCTCGACGAGTTCCACCTGCACCGGACCCTCCACGGAGTACGTGAAGCGCACGTTCGTCGCCACGACGTGGCCCTCGACCAGATGCTCGACATCCAGGGACTGCGGGCTGTGCCAGGTCAGCCCCGTACCGGCGGAGTAGAACTCCATGGCCTCTTCGAGGTTCGAGACGACCACACCCACGTGGAACGGCTCTGTCAGATCGACCATTGGTCTACCTCCCGGGTTCGTGAGCGCCCGGATGATCCCCGGCGCCCAGTAGCGATTTCAACTCGACGAGCGCGTCGACGTGGTCGGCCCATTCCGCCTCGCTGCGCGCAAGCGGCACGAACAGTACGTGCTGCAGACCGGCCTCGATGTAGCCCTCCAGCAGCCCGGCCAGTTGGCCGACCGAGCCGCTCGCGACGGGACGATCCCCGTAGCCGTCGCCCACTTCGCTCCAGCGCCCGGCGCCGCCCAGCGGCGACCCGACGCGGACCTCCATGTGCACCGAGGCGACGGTCCGGGATCCGACACCGGAGGGCGACTCGTGGGAGCGCAACTCGGCGAGGCGCTCGGAGAAGACCTGAAGCGGCGCCCACGTGCCCATCCAGCCCTCGCAGGCGGCGGCACGGCGCAGCGCACCCGGCGACGAGCCCCCGATCCAGATGGGCACCGGCCCGGCGGGGGCCGGCTTGACCCGCACGTCGCTGAAGGAGAAGTGCTCGCTGACGTAGGTCTCGGCACCACCCCAGGCGGCCCGCCAGCCGCCGATGTAGTCGTCGAGGCGTGCCCCCCGGCGCCGCATCGGCACGCCGCAGGCATCGAACTCCTCGGCCAGCCAGCCGGCACCCACCCCCAGGATGGTGCGCCCGCCCGACAGCCAGTCCAGCGTCGCCCACTGCTTGGCGAACTGCATGGGGTTGCGGTAGGCGGGCACCAGCACGCTGGTTCCCAGGCCCACCCGGCTGGTGTGCGCCGCGGCCGCCGACAGCAGGGGAACCGGCTCGGGGAAGAACGACGGCATGCCGTCCAGCGACGTCGGCACGGCGACGTGGTCGGCCACCCACACGTCGTCGAAACCCGCCTCCTCGGCCCGGCGGGCGATGCGCACGATGTGGTCCAGCCCGGCCGAGCGACCCAGCTGCGGCAGGTGCAGGCCGAAGCGCACTCAGGGCATCCTCTGCGCACCGTGCCGGGACGGCCGGCTGAGTGGCCGGACCACCGAGCGCATCAGAAGCGGTAGCGGGGATGCGGCGGGTGCACCGAGTACTCCACCACCCCGTAGCCCCGCTCGCCGGTCTCGGCAACCTCGAAGTCGAAGAACGGCTCGTAGCAGTCGAGGCGCGCCTCGGCGTCGTTCTCGTCGCGCATGAGACCGTTGCGGGTCTGCGCCCACTTGCGCCCGGTCAGCACCGTGAGCGTCTCGCCGTCAGGCAGCTCGAAGGTCATGGTGAAGGCCATGGCGGTGCGCTCGTCGTCCTCCATCCGGGGCACGCAGGTGGCGTCGAGGATGGCCCGGGCACCGGAGGCGTCGGCCACCCAGCCGCCCTTGTAGGGGCGACCCTCGGGGATCGGCTGGGTCGGGCTCATCCAGCCGAACGAGTTGAGGTGGCGGTCGGGCAGCTGCACCGACGGCCAGAAGTGCCCCCAGGAGGCCTCAGCGGTGCGGCGCCGGCGGGTTTCCCAGGGCGAGTCACCCACGAACCGGTGCGTCCAGGAGTGGTCACGGTGCGACCAGCAGGAGATCGGGCGCCGCTCGCCTGCCCGGCGGCCGCCGTAGGCCTCGAAGCTGCCTTCGCAGTCCAGGGCCTGCTCGTAGTGGCCGCCGTAGTTCTCGTAGGTGGCCAGCGGGTTGCCGCCGTGGCAGTCGTCGTAGTCGAAGGGGTCGAACCGCCCCCGGTAGGTGAGGTCGAAACCGAACTTCGGGCCGTCGAACTGCCAGCGATATCGGCCGAAGGCCTCCAGCACCTCGAACTGCACCCTGCCGTCCCCGAGAGTCTCGAAGACCGCCTCGTCGCCGAGGGGCTGCCGGGAGGCCCACTGCTGCGGCACACCGTCGATGACGTAGAAGGCGCTGGCCCGGATGTAGCCGTGGGAGAGGCTGGCGTGGATGTGGTTGAGGCCGAAGACGTCGGCTTCACGGTCGCAGACCGAGAACCAGAAGTTGTCGCTCCACAGCCGGCCGGAGTCGTCGGGCGGATGGTGGAGGTACTCGTCGCGTTCGGTCAGCTTCATCGATCGTCCTCGCCCTCCCGGCCGCCCGCTGGGGCCGACTGCTCAGTCTCGCAGGTGGGCCGGTTTCTGACACACCCCGCTCCCGAGCATGGGGAGGGTGAATGGCACGGTCCTCGCGGGTGACTGATAGTTCCACGGGACACCGATCCCGGCCTCTGCCGGGATGGAGAAGCGAAGAATCCGACCGGCCGGACCGCGGGCGATCTGCGGCGATCGGAGGCTCAGAGGTCGCGCCAGCGGACCTGCGGCAGGCCGGAGGACGACGGGTCTGCCTCGGCGAGAGCGCGAAGCGGTTCGATCATCTCGGGGCCCGCGGTGGCCGCTCGCTCCGTGAGGTCACGCCGGCGGTCGAGCCAGGCGGCCTGGTCCTCGGCGGGCGGTTCGGCTCCTCCGGCACCGGAGTGGATCCAGGCCCTCGCCGGGATGACGGAAATGCCCTCGGTCCCGGCGTCGGCATGGAGGGGGCAGGTGGCGGCCGGTGGCTCCAACACCTCGCTGAGCGGCGGCAGGTCTGGCTCCAGCCAGGCCACCAAGTCCCAGGCGCCGGCCTGCGCGGCGGCACCGATGTCCACCAGGCGCGGGTCGTCGGCTCGACCCGCCGCCAGAGCGGCGAGGCCCTGCATGCCCGACAGGATCGACCGCAGCCGTTCGAAGCGCAGGGCGTAGCGCAGCCGATCGGGCTGGACCTCGGCGCCGCCGGCTGCCCGGTACGCGTCCACCGGCGCGCCCTCGATGGCGCCCCAGCCGCCGAGGTGCATGGTGAACGCCACGTCGCACAGCGGGTCGCCGACCCAGGCACGCTCCCAGTCGATGATGCCGCCGATGACGCCGGGCGCGGTCCACAGCACATTGGCGGGGCGGAAGTCGCCGTGGCAGAGGACCGGGCGAGCGCCGCTCGACGGGCGGTTGCCTGCCAGCCAGCGCATCGCCACATCGATCCCCGGGTGCCGCCAGCTGCGCCGGTAGGCACCGGCCTGGCGGGCCAACTCGGCGTCGTAGGCAGCGGCGACGTCGGAGACATCCTCGAGAGCCTGCGGATCGGCCCGGCTGTGCAGCGTCCCGAGCGCCGTCGCCAGCGCCTCCCGGTACGGCGCCGGATCAGCCGGCCGGCGCTGCACCTCGCCCGGCACCAGCGTGTGCACCCCGAACGGCCGCCCGATGCGGTTCGGTGCATCGACAACCGCCAACACCTCGGGCGCGGGCACCACGCCGGCCACTGCCCGCAACCGCCGGGCCTCTGCGGCCGGATCGTAGGGTTCCACCGTGCCGCCAAACGGCGCCACCCGCACGATGGCGGCGTCTCTGCTCCCCCAGCGCACACGCAGGGTGAACCAGGAGTACCCGCCGTCGAGCCGGACCACCTCGGGCGCCCGGTCCGGCGCGCTACGGGGCGCCACACCGGCATCCACCAGCGCGGAACCGACGGCCTCGGGGCTGAGATCGGGTGGCGCCATACGAACCGGCGGGCGGGCCGAGACGGTCGCACCGCGGATCGGCTCGGCGCGATGCGGCGTCAGGACATCGCCGCGGCGGCACCCTCGAGAGCCGAGATCCGCTCACCGTGATCGGCGATGCCGTCGAGCTTCCGGCCGTGCTCCTCCTGGACGGTTTCGATCCGGATAAGGCTCTCTTCGACCCTGCCGAGCCGCGACTCCATCGCGTCGATCCGCCCACCCAGATCCGACCGCAGACCCGACTCCAGCGACTCCATCCGCCCACCCAGATCCGACCGCAGACCCGACTCCAGCGCGTCGATCCGGCCACCCAGATCCGACCGCAGACCCGACTCCACCCCGTCGATGCGCCCGCCCAGGGCTCGGATGTCGTCGCGCAGGCCCTGCAGGTAGAAGATGAGCACGGCGATGAACGCAGCGCCGACGGTGCCGATGATGGACGAGATGACTGCCGTATTCATGTCCGAACCTCCTGCAAACCTACCGCGNCCGCGTGATCCCCAGCAACCTCGCGTTTCCGNCATCACTTATATTAGTGAGAAATATATAAAAACTGACTGTAATAGTAGAATATAGTGTTCTCCCAGCCGGCGGCGCGTCGCCGAGACGAGCGCGATGGANCGGGCCGGGCGGCACGCTCCTACAATGCCGGGCCGTGTCGGACGCGACCTACCCCCGCCTGTTCAGCCCGNTGAGGATCGGCGGGCTGGAGTTGCGCAACCGCATCGTGCTGTCGGCGATGACGACCGGTTTCGGGTTCACCGAGGGGGCGCCCGAGGCCGAGGCGCTGGCCTACTACCGCACCCGCAGCCAGGGCACGGCACTCGCCACCGTGGGGTTCTCCGCGGTGGCGCCCGAGGGGCGGGTCGAGAACGCCATCGCCTGGCTGTGGCCCCCGGGCGCAGCCGAAGCCCTGGCGCCGCTGGCCGAGGCCATCGCCTCGACCGGGGCGCATCCCTGCATCCAACTGGGCCACGGCGGGCGCCAGGTCTCACCCACCGTGATCGGCGAGGTGCCCGTGGCGCCGTCGGCCCTCCAGGCCGGCGCCCACGTTCGGGTCCCGCCGCGAGCGCTCTCGACCGGCGAGGCCGAGGCAATCGTGGCGGCGTTCGGCCGGNCNGCCGAGCGGGCCGCCGGCAGCGGCTTCGCGGCCGTGGAGATCCACGGCGGNCACGGCTACCTCATCCAGCAGTTCCTGGCGGCGGAGTCCAACCGGCGCACGGACCGATTCGGCGGCGCCACCGTTGCCGAGCGCAGCCGCTTCGGCTGCGAGGTCATCGCGGCGGTGCGCGGGGCGGTGCCCGACCTCGCTGTGGTGGTGCGCATCAACGGCTCGGACCTCGTGGCCGGCGGGTTGCAACCGCAGGACGCCGTGGTGGCGGCGCAGCGGTTCGCCGAGGCCGGTGCCGACGCCTTCGTCGTCTCGGCGGGCGTCTACGGCTCGGTGCCGTGGACGATTCCCCTGCTGGACGACCCCGAGGGCGCCTTCCTGGATCTCGCCGCTGAGGTGCGCCGCAACGTGGCGGTGCCGGTCATCGGCGTCGGCCGGATCTCCACCCCCGACACCGCCGAGAAGGCGCTGCGCGACGGGCGCTGCGACGCGGTGGCGCTGGGCCGGGCGCTGCTGGCCGACGAGGACTGGATCGCCAAGGCCGCCAGCGGGCGCCACGACGAGATCCGCCCGTGCATCGCCACCGTCGAGGGGTGTGCCGGCCGGCTGCAGTACGGCGAGGCCATCTCCTGCTCGGTGAACCCCGGCGTGGGCCGCGAGACGCACCCCCCACTGGAGAGAGCCGAAGCGCCCGGCCGGGTGCTGGTAGTCGGCGGCGGCCCGGCCGGCATGGAGGCGGCACGCCGGGCGGCGCAGCTGGGCCACGACGTGCACCTGTTCGAGCGAGCCGACCGCCTCGGCGGCGCCCTGCAGCTGGCGGCCGCCACTCCCGGCCTGGGCCACATGGCGCGCCTGGCGGACTGGTACACGGGTGAACTCGAGCGGCTCGGTGTCGCGGTGTCACTCGGCGTCGACATCAGCGGCGCCAGGGACCTCGCAGGGACCGCCGCCGACTATCTGGTCCTGGCGACCGGGGCGCAGACTGCCCCCGAGGTGCTCGACGGCTACGAGCATCTGCCGGCCTGGACGCTGGAGGACCTGCTGGAGGGTCGGCCATCCACCCATGACACCTGGCACCTCATCGACCCGGTGGTGGTGCTCGGCGGCGGGAGCCGCGCCCTGGCGGCCGCCCTCTGGTGCCGCCGCGGCGGCTACCGGGTCTCGCTGCTGGGAGCCGAGCGGATCGGGCATGACACCTCGGGCCTGGCGCGTCGGGCCTATCTCAGCCGGCTGGCGGCGACCGCGGTCCGGGGACGGGCGNCCCGCATTACCGAGACCGGGGCGGAATGGCTCGATGAGGCCGGCACCCGATCGGTGCTGCCGGCGCGCAGCATCGTGGTGGCCGAGCCGCTGCGGCCGGCGGTGCCGACCGCTCTGGCGCCCCGGGGAGGCCACGACGGCCCCAACGTCGCCGGCATCCCAACGGTGCGCATCGGCGACGCCCGCTCACCGCGCACTATCGCCGACGCCATCGCCGAGGCCCGCCAGACGATCGAGTCACTCCCGGCTCGCACCGGCTGACTCGCTGCCCCCGACCGGACCCATGCAGGCAACCGGCGCAGACGGCCGCCGCTAGTGGAGGACCTCGGCGTCGAGGTCCTCGTAGCTGTTGCGGCCCAGCAGGGCGAGGGTGCGCTCGACGTCGCCTCGGAGGATCNGCAGCATGCGCGCCACCCCCTCTTCGCCGTCGGCNGCGAGCGGCCAGAACCAGGCCCGCCCGCCCATGGCGGCGGTGGCGCCGAGTGCCCGCGCCTTGATGAGGTCGGCGCCGCGGCGGATGCCGCCGTCGAGGATCACCTCGGCCTCGCNGCCNANCTCGCNGACGATCTCGCCGAGCACGTCGAGTGCCGCGGGCAGGCCGTCGAGCTGGCGCCCCCCGTGGTTGGACACCACGACGGCGTCGGCTCCTTGCTCGACGCTGCGGCGGGCGTCGGCTGCGCTCATCACGCCCTTGATGAGCAGCGGTCCGTCCCAACGTTCCCGCAGCCAGGCCACGTCGTCCCACGTCTTGGACAGGTCGGACAGCTCGCGGTCCATGAATGCGGACATCGACGCCATGTCGGTGTTGGGCGGGACGAGGTCCACGAGGCTGCCGAAGTGCACCGGCGGTCCGGCGGCGAGATGCCACATCCAGCGGGGGCGCCGGATGGCCTCCAGCGCCTGCGCGGGGCCGATGCGGGGCGGGATCATCATCCCGTTGCGCAGGTCGCGCTCGCGNTTGCCGATCAGCGGCACGTCNACGGTGAGCACGAGAGCCTCGCAGCCGGCCGCCGCCGCCCGGTCCACGAGCTTCGCCACCACCTCGGGGCTGCGCCACAGGTAGAGCTGGAACCAGAGCGGACCGTCGCTCACCGCCGCGATCTCCTCGATGCTGTAGCTGGAAGCCGTGCTGATGACGAAGACGGTGCCGGCGGAGGCTGNCGCCCGGGCCGCGGCGAGTTCGCCGTCGCGGTGCACGAGACGGGCCAGGCCGGCGGGCCCGCAGATGAACGGCACCTCCAGGCGCCGGCCAAGCACGGTGGCGCCGGCGTCGCGTGCGGTGACGTCCACCAGCGAACTCGCCGTGAAGTGCACCCGGTCGAACGCCTCGTGGTTGGCCCGCAGCGTGACCTCGCCGTCGGCGCCGCCCTCCACGAAGTCGTAGACCAGGCGGGGCAGCCGTCGCCGGGCCAGGCGCCGGAAGTCGTCGTAGGAGTGCGGCGGGGTGGGGCGCGGCCGCAGCCGCACCAGCCGGAGGAACTCGCCCGGCTTCACGACACGCCTCTCTGACCGGNCCCGGTGCGGCGGGGGCGCGGGGGCGACTCGCCCGACTTCACGAGCAGCCCGCCGGACAATCCGCCCATCGCACCGCCAGAGCCGCCGCGAGATGGCTTCCGGCCTCCACCGGAACGGCGGGACGGGCGCCTCGCAGCATCCGCACCGCCAGAGCCGCCGCGAAATGGCTTCCGGCCTCCACCGGAACGGCGGGACGGGCGCCTCGCAGCATCATCCGGGAGATCACCCGGCGTCCTCGCGGATCGCCNCGTCGATGCCGANCATCATCCGGGAGACGCCCGCCAGCAGCGGCACCGCGAGGCCCCGCTCGGTGGCACGCCGGACCAGTGGGGCGTAGACGGCGTCCACCTCCAGGGGGCGGCCCCGTTCGATGCTCTGCAGCGCCGAGACCTTCACCGCTGTCTGCCCCGTGGCGACCAGTTTCTCGCCGAACTCGCGCAGCACGTCCAGGGCCTCGGTGCGGGGCAGGGTGGTGAAGGTGTGCACCCGCATGGGCCCTGGCAGGTCGATGAGCGGCACACCCTCGCTGCGGGCCACCAGTGCCACCTCGCAAAGCAGGTCCAGGAACGCCTCGCGCAGTTCCGGGGTGAGGAACATGCGGTGGTAGATGGAGCGCGTGAGGGCCACGACGCCCATGGCCGCTGCCGCCAGCGACGCCTTGGTCCACAGCACCGAGGCGATGTCGGCCCGCTCGNNGATGCGATCGGGCAATGCGGCGGCGATCCGGGCCGCGGTGCCGGGGGCCGTGNCGGCCAGGTCGCCCACGTAGGTCGCNCCGGTGAAGGTGTACGCGGCGACGCCGGGGCCGACGAGGGTGCCGCCCACCATCGAGACCGCCTCGACAGCGGCGGCGCCGAAGCGCTCCACCAGCGGCAGGGCCTGATCCACNCCGTTCTGCACCGAGAAGGCCATGGAGGCTCGCCCGGTGTAGGCCTCGAGCAGCCCCGGGACGTCGAAGGACTTGGCGGCGACCAGTACCAGGTCGGCGTCGCCGGCGGCGGC
>JGIcombinedJ30088_10006048_pt1 | contig 10243 bp, 10 predicted proteins | sample PinacodermPK_FD_30088 | JGI IMG/M metagenome (IMG submission 30088) | reverse complement strand
CCCGCCGACCGGCGGGCGTGGGAGACACACTACCGCCGGGGGGTCAGGTACAGGTGACCGCTCATGAAGTTCGTTGTCCGGCCCCGAATAGGCCTGTGAACAGGCGTTATCAAACCTCATGTCACCATATTTGTCACTGCATGGGGGGGGCCGAACTGGCTTGGGGCGCAACGGCCTCAGCCCGTTCGTTCCAGCCCCAGCAGACAACGCTGCCGCCAACCTTGATCCTGCGAGAGTGATAGCTGCCTGCTGCGATGGCGGTGAACTCGCCTGGTGGCGCGTCGTCACTCCAGTTGTGGCCGCAGCACTCGGCGATTTGGTCGGCTCTGATCCCGCGAGAGTGATAGCTGCCTGCTGCGATGGCGGTGAACTCGCCCTCGACTGTGGTGACATCGACAAGGCTCGATGGGCAGCCGAGAAGGGACTCTCCATCGTCGACGGCCAGGAGGCGATGTGCCGCATGAAGATGAAGGCTGCCTCAGACGCTGGTGACCACGACGGCGTCAACGCTGCTTTCCGAGAGGCCCAGCGAGCCGCCGAGTCCAACGGCTACGACGACGAAGTTCAGCCGGAGACACAGGAGCTATACGACGAGATGACGTCTAGCTTGCGCTCAGGTTCCCCAGCGTCAGAGGCCGAGAGTTAGATCGAGCGGAGTCGCGTACTCAGGGTGCCCCTCGTCGATCCCACGTAGATCTTCCTGTGGTCCTCGTTCTGTGGGTCAAGCCCCCGGGCCAACGCAGCCTGTGACTGGGCGTTGAGGGCAATGTCGACGGACTTCCACTCCTTTCCCTTTGCCTGGTGGAAGGTCAAACCGGGGACGTAGCTCATCTCAGTCCGAAGCCACTGCCTGAGCAGCCCGAGCCGGGCGAGGCGGCTGGGCTTCCGCGCCGCGGGTAGGGCGGGCTTGCGTTGTCCACCGACCTTGGTGGCGAGGCGAAGCTGTTCCATCACATCGTCGAGCGGAACACCAGGGTTTCGAAGCGCGGCAACAGGACCGGATAAGTCAAGCATGTCGGGTTCGCGCCTGAGGCATCGTGCTGCTTCGGGCAGGCCGAGTGCAGCGACCCCGAGCTTCGCATGCGTGACAACGTTCAGGAGAAGGGCGACTGCCGCATCGGCCTGGCAGTCGAGCTGGCCGAAGGACAGAGGAATCACGTCTGGTCCGGAAGCGGAGATGTGATTCCATTCAGCTGCAACTACGACTTCAGGCTGAGTCGTCGCTCCCTGGATTGTCACGGGTTCTTGAGCTCGGAGCGATCGAGCAAGCTCCTCCGTCTCCTCCGTCTTGAATCGGAAGGACTCCGAAACGGGGTACACGTCGAATGCGTAGTCCTTCAGGAGCTTGTGAACCATGTCTGGTCGAGCGCCGCGCCACTCGTAAAGCGCTTGCCATGGGTCTCCGACCAGGGTTACGGCCATTCCGGACTCGATGCACCTCCGAGCGAGAAGGGCGTCAAGACCATTGAGGTCGAAAACCTCGTCGACGATGAGATGGTGGTACGTCCGTGCGAGGTAGGCGTCGATCGCTCGTCGAAGCTCTGGCTTCCCAAGGGCCAAGCCGACGATCTGCCGGATCTCGTCGTGAGTGCAGACGCCGTCTTTCAGGTTTTGTACCCAGTCATCTCGGTTGTTGTAGGGCATGCCCCAGCAGGGTCGTTCAACCTGCCGGTAGACCGCTGCGAGGGTCGTGCCGCTCATTCCGAACTCCCAGCGCTGGTTTTGGTGCCCAGCGGGCCGAACTCGAACTGCCCCCCGCTGTCGAGCCCAGGAATCGATGAGTTTTGGCCGCTTCACCGCACCGGGCCAAATGACGAGGTCGGTCAGAAGCAGGAACTCGACCACGCGCCGATGTAGTCCGTCCATCGTGGTCACTCGGTTCGGGGGGTAAAGAGTCCTAGTCCCCCAGCGAGTTGCAGTTCGGATGCGCAACTCTGCGACGGCGCTCCTAGCGAACGAGACCGAGATGATGCCCCGCGGCTCGGAACGACCCCTACGCGCATGGTGAAGCACTCCGAACCGCTCAACGGCGACCGTCGTCTTGCCCGAGCCTGGCGCGGACTCGACGAAGCTCAGCTGTGATGTGTTGAGGAGCGCCTTGCGCTGCTCGTCACTCAGCCTCGGTCGACTCATCGTCGCCCGCTTCTACTACTTCGTCTTTCGGGGCCTCTGGATCGCTCTCGACGAATCGCTCCCAAAGGAATTCGTACGCATCCGAGAAGTGAGACGGTGCGATGGCCTGAATGTCGTTCAACTCGAGTAGGTCGAGTACAGCGTCTGCGAATTCAGCCTTCTTCTTGGAGCCGGGCGCTGCCTTGGCGAAGTACTTCGCGACTGTCGACTGGTTGACCTCGTCCAACTCGCATCCGATTCGTTCGAGGGCCGTGGTGACGAGCTGCTCGTTGCCCGCAACGAGGGATGGCTCCAGCGTTGGGTCGCTCAGGAAGCAGGCGACGACTTGGCTGTCGAAATCGGTGAGCCACTTGGGAGTCCCGAGCTTGTCGGCATCACCCAGAACCACAAGTCCGTCGACGAGTTCGTAGTCCCGGGTCGCTAGGAGTCGTGGTATCCAGTCGCCGATACGGCTGCCAGCGATGGTGATTGTGAGAGAGTCGACGAAACGCATCCTGCGTTGATCACCGGCCGCCCATCGGTACCCGAAAGCGCGGAGCAGGAGTGCATCTGTGATGCCCTCAACGACGATGGAGATAGGCGCGAACAGTGCCGCTGACCTGGTGACATCGAGGTGACGGTTCGCCATTCGCAGCACCCTGTCTCGGTCTTGGGCGTCTAGCGGAACTTCGACCGGGAGGCGAGGCACGATTCTCTCGCCGGATCGACGGAGGATCACAAGCTCCTCGGACTTGGCGGCGCTGATGATCTCGCTCGAGTGTGTGGTCAGCACGACCTGCAACTCGGGCCGTTCCGCCACCACCCGTCGGAGATGGCGCGCGAGTCCGTGTTGGAGCTGAGGGTGGAGATGAGATTCGGGTTCTTCGATAACCACCGTGACGTGCGGTGACGGAGGGAAGACAGAGTCGAGCTCCGTGTCGGACTCTTCGTTCGCTGCTTCGATCTCGTCGACTTGCTGCTCACCTTCAGTCTCTTGTTGGGCCGGATCCTCGTCGGTAGCCGAATCTCCCGAGCTGTCGGCTTCGTCGCCTTGCCCGGCTTCCCCGCCAGGTATCGCAGAGAGGATCACCGCGATATGCAGAAGATTGACGTAGCCAAGCGCCGATATCTCAAGACGTTGTGCCAAGTTCCGCTCATCGACTGTCGCAAGGACGAATTCGAGGACGCGAGCGAGCAGGTCATCATCGACGTGTGCCCTACCCAAGAAGGGGAAGTGAGGGCGGACGGCACCGGCGAGATCGTCGACCTCACTCTGTACTCGCTCTTCCAGGCTCTGGATGAGCGGATCGTTGTGAAGCTGATCTAGTAGTCGGCCCACGGTTGCACGCACAGCGGTCAGTCGACGGTGCCCACTGCGACGCTCCTGCTCGGCGCGGAGGGCCTCAACGATGAGACGGGCCTCACGTCCTGCGAGCTCGTCAATGGGACGGCGATCGGCGCGGAGAAGGAGGACGACCAGAAAGTCGATCGCATCATCGTGTGCACCTTCTATCGTCGTGGCCCGTACGCGCCCCATTGACGGCTCGAGCTGGCGGCGCAGTGTGGGAGCAGCCTCACCGTTTTCGCGTTCGATTGACCACCGCGGGTGAGTCTCTGGGTCTTCGTACTGGAAGTGAACTTCGACCGAGCGCTCGGCTTTGGGCTCCAGGGCCGCTGCGATGGGCCGGGGGATCTGCGGGAAGACGTGGCGGTGAGACAGGTACATCGCCTCGGCGACCGTGGTCTTGCCGGTGCCGTTTGCTCCGACGAGCACGCTGAAGCGACCCGGGAACTCACACTCCAGGTCGGCGCCGACGGAGGCCCGATAGCCCTGAACCTTTACGCGTCTCAGGAACATAGGGGTGCAGACTCCAATGCATGATCGACCTTCACCCGACCATCGTCGCATGGAGGGCGGACACTGAGCGGTTACGAGTTCAAGTTCTCGACTCCGAGACATCCGAGGTGTCGAACGGACGGAGGCTTCGCACGTCGAGCACAACGCTATCGCTTCTGGAAAAGTTAGGGAGCCTGACAGTCCCCTTCGGCGCATCCCGGTTGACCTGCCCTAACGTAGGTGTGGAACAGTTTAGTACGAGCCACGACCGGTTTTGAGCGAATCCAGGAGGTCTACCCATGGCTGCAAATTCTGATACTGCCGGGGCGCGTCCGGCATGGTTCGTGGGAGCGTCGTACGGGGGCGGCACCGAGGACCAGACCGACCGCTTCATCGAAGAGGGAGTTTGGGAGCACGGTTTCCAAGACCAGTTGATTGAGGAGATTAGGTCCATTCATGTGGGCGATCGCATTGCCATCAAGTCCACATACACAAGGAAGCACGGCCTGCCTTTTGACAATCGCGGCCATTCAGTCTCAGTGATGGCCATCAAGGCTGTAGGTGTGGTGACCGGTAACCCAGGTGACGGAAGACGACTCACAGTCGATTGGACATCTATCGAGCCGCGCCGAGAATGGTACTTCTATACATACCTGCCCACAGTCTGGAGAGTGGTTCCAGACGATCTTTATTCCAAGAGTCTGATCGGCTTCGCATTTGAGGGACAAGGCCAGGACATCGACATGTTCCGCAACCTTCCCTACTGGCAGGACAGATTCGGCGACAACCCCAAGCCAGAGGAACGCTTCCCCTGGACATCGTTCTACTCAGGCTTCGCTGACAAGCTGCTCGCATTCCGCCATGATCGGCCAGCTCTGCTCGCCGCGATCGGGAGGCTCCCTAGCGAACTACCGAAATCCCTGGACGATCGATTTGCTGACGGCACATCCGGGCTGCTGCGAGACATCTGCCCCTTCACGACAATGGGGATCTTTAATCGAGGACTGACCGATGACAACCGCAGGAAGATTGCCAGCGAATTGGCTGGGCTCCTAGGAATGGATGAGCTGGAAGGACATCTCCTCAGGTCTGTGGCTGGAATACCGGTTCTGGACAACCGGAATAGCTGGTTCTTCCCATTTGAACCCGAGCGCGATACCGATCACATTGATGCGCTTTGGCAAGTGTTCGCCGATGCCTTGCGATACGCCGATGACAGCGACGAGGTCAACCGCGCATCGTTTATTGAGTCCTTCGACGACGCGGTGTCACGCAAGGGGGTAGGCGGGATGCTCACATTCGGTCTCTTCTGGATCAGGCCACAGACTTTCCTATCTTTGGACAAGTATTCCCGCTCCTTCGTCGGCGAACAGTTGGGTGTGGATATTCCGCAGGACACGCCGGACGGGGAAACGTATCTGGGTCTGTGCGAAGAGTTGCAGCGCATGTTCAACGACGAGAATCTGCCGGCTCACTCGTTTCCTGAGCTGTCTGCAGTGGCATGGAACACCGCACCTGAGGACAAGGGGGGCGCCCCATCTGAGAACGTCGAACATCCGCCGCCCCCGGTATCCGAGCCGCCGTATTGCGTGGAGGACATCGTCGAGGAGGGATGCTTCCTGGAGCGGGACAGGCTGGAGGAGATCCTGGAGCGATGGCAGGTCAAAAAGAACTTGATCCTTCAAGGACCGCCGGGCACCGGCAAGACCTGGCTGGCCAAGAAGCTTGCGTTTGCGCTCATCGGCAGCCGGTCACGAAGCCGGGTGCGCCCGTTGCAGTTCCACCCGAACCTGTCCTATGAGGACTTCGTGAGGGGCTGGCGGCCCAGTGGAGATACAGCCGGCCGCCTCAAGCTGATTGACGGACCTTTCCTGGCGGCCGTCGAAGACGCCGGTAAGGAGTCTGCACGAGATTTTGTCGTGGTTATCGAGGAGATCAACCGAGGCAATCCTGCCCAGATCTTTGGGGAGATGCTCACTTTGCTGGAGGCCGATAAGCGCAACCCCGATGAGGCGTTGGCGCTGAGCTACCCCCGACACAGCGACGAGCGGGTGCATATTCCGGATAATCTCTATGTCGTCGGCACCATGAACGTCGCCGACCGGTCGCTCGCCCTGGTGGATCTTGCTTTGCGACGCCGATTCGCGTTCGTGGATCTAGAACCGATCTTCGGGGATTCTTGGCGTCGCTGGGTCAGTGAGCAATGTGGCTTGGACGCGGAGTTCCTTACTGATATCGCGCGGCGGTTGACGACGTTGAACCAGGAAATATCTAATGACAACCTGCTCGGCCCGCACTTCCAGGTCGGCCACAGCGTCGTGACGCCAAGAAAGGAGACTGACATCCCGAACCCCGTCGAATGGTTCACGCAAGTGGTCGAGACAGAGATCGGACCGCTCTTGGACGAGTACTGGTTCGATGACACCGAAAGGGCTCGCGCCGCTAAGGAGGCTCTGCTCAAGGGACTCGACAGTTGACACCGACGCCAGCGTCGCCGGGGATGATCGGCGCGATTCCAGTCAGGAACATCTGGCTGTTGATGCTGTATGCATCCCAGCTCTATCAGCAACTCCCGAGCAGGCAAAGGTACGGCGTGGAGGAGAACCCCGACGACATTCCCAATCTTGTCGCAGAGATCCTGACCCGGGCCGTCGAGCGCCGGATCCGGCGCAACCTGACTCTCGAGTTCCACCACAGCCGGGCCGATCTGACTCGTGTGCGAGGACGCATCGACCTCCTCCGCACTGAGCGCCGCAGCCTGTTGCGGCAGGGCAAGATCGCCTGCTCCTTCGAAGAGCTGACCACAGACACGCCACGGAATCGTCTCGTGAAGGCAGCCCTCAACAAGCTGCGCGGCTCTGTGAGCGAGGAGCCCCTACGCAAGCGGTGTCGCAGCCTCGCCGCGGCTCTCGACCGAGCCGGAGTGGGAGACGAGACGTCCGCAGGCATCCGTTCGAGGAACCTCCAAGGCACCGTCGCCGCTGGCAGAGCCAACGTCGAGGACCGCCGGATGCTCGCAGCCGCAGATTTGGCCTTCAGTCTGAGTCTGCCCACCGAGGATCCCGGCCGCGCTCACCTGCCCGCACCCGACAGGGACGAGGTATGGGCGAGAAGTCTGTTCGAGAACGCGGTGGGAGGCTTCTACAGCACGGTCCTCGGTCCCCGCGGATGGTCGGTCAAGTGCGGCCAGCGGATCCGCTGGCAGATCGAGGAACAAACTTCTGGAATCGAGGCGATCATGCCCCAGATGCAGACCGATATCGTCTTGGAGAGCCCTCTAGCCGATGAGCATGGTCACAGGCATCGCATAGTCATCGACACCAAGTTCGCCAGCATCTTGGGGCCGGGCCGATTCGGCTCGCAAGGCCTGAAGAGCGGTTACATCTACCAGATGTACGCCTACTTGAGATCCCAGGAGCGCGACGGTGACCCGAGGTCCCTCGATTCGTCCGGCCTGCTGCTGCATCCTTCCGTCGGCGAAGACATCGACGAGTCCGCAGTGATCCAAGGACACCGAATACGCTTCGCCACGGTGGACCTCGCCGCCGACAGCACCGCCATTCGAGCACGGCTCATCGCCCTAGCCGACGAAGTCGCGGCATCACACCCACGATGATCAATGGCATCGTCGTGCCGACGATGCCAACTCCCGACGCTGGCCAAGACCTGCCAGGCTCCCCCAAGGGGCTGGTACGAATATGGGCCTTCCCTCCTTGACCTGGGAATTCGAGATGGCCTGTTGGGGCTGTTGAAAACCGTTAGTCCCGTTGTCGGAAAGAACCTTGAGGGTTTCGTTACGACCTGAACCTCCCCGGGTTTCACACAGGCTGTGGTGTCCCATGGTTTTGGTTGTGTGTTGGCCGGATGGCCGTGGTGTCTTTGACGGTAGTGGAGGGAGTAGGTGGCGCTTACCCTTCGAAGTTCCGGGTGAAGAGGCGATAGGCCAGATTGTCCACGCTCTGTTGTGAGTTCGAGAGGATGACGATTCCTTCACCTGCGTTGGCATCGAAGCCGATGAATGAGGCGTAGCCGCCGGTTGCGCCGTTGTGCCACACGAATTCTCGTTCGCCTTCGCTTGCAATTATCCACCCCAGTCCGATGTCCATGCCTAGCGCAGGATCACGCTGCTGGGGCACGCGAGCGAGTTCCATTGCCTGGCGTAAGGGCGACTCGCTCAATCCGAGATTCGCCTCGAGGAAGGTCAGAAGGTCATTGACGGTGGAGCGAAGCGCTCCTGCGCCGCCTAGGACCGGCAGATCCCAGTTGGCGGCTGGGCGGAGCCACATGTCGTGACCTGGGGCCATGCGGTCACGGAGGTCCGGTGTCAGCTCGATCGATGTATCGCTCATCTGTAACGGATTCAGGATCCGCTCGACCATGAGTGTCTCGAAGTCTGTGCCCTCTCGCAGGGCGAGGGCGTGGCCGAGCAGTCCGTACCCAAGATTCGAGTATTCGACAGTTGCTCCGATGTCGCGATCCAGCCGGTGAGAAGACAAGAAGTCATAGAGGTCTTCGACTGCGTAGTCGGAGTAGGGGTTGGCCGGATCCTCTGGATCTAAGTTGTCGGGCAGGCGAGGCAGGCCAGAGCTGTGGGTGGCCAAATGTCCCAGCGTGATCTCAGCACCGTTGCGCGATGGCACCCGCACGTTGTCGCCGAGCAGACTCTGCACCGGCGTGTCGAGCCCCAACTCTTCTTGCAACACCAGATCAGCCAACAGAGTGGATGTGAACACCTTTGTGATCGAACCGACCTCAAAAACAGTGTCCCCATCGAGCTGGGTCGGGTCGTCTGCGCTGAGGCGGCCGTATCCGACGACGACACGCCCATCGGCACTGGTCACGCCGACCACGACGCCGACGCTCTGCCGGTCCTCTTCCACGAATTCCGCTAAGAGGCTATGAATCTGCGGCCCGGTCAATGGCTCAGCACCCGACTCGCCGGGTGGCTGAGCGTCTGACTCGACCTCGTTCGAAGTACTCGTGCTCGCACAGGCAGCACACCAGAGTGCGATCCCTACGCCAATGGCAAACGCCCTGCGTATCGAACTCCCCAACATCGAAGCATTATGCGGGAAGGAACTGTGAGTTATAAAGCCAGCAAGTCGCGGTCGCCGGTATGGCTCCTGGAGTGGCGGAGTTTGGACATGGCTCGCGCCTCGGTATGGGAGCCCACTATGGATGACTCATATATCGAGGTATAATGACTCATTATTGAGTCAACTTAGGAGGCCTTATGGAGCAGCTCACGGTGAGGGGATTTGGGCATGATTTGAGCGCTGCGATCCGCCGTCTTGCCGCAAAGGAGCAAGTCTCACTGAATCAAGCAGCGCTGAGGCTCTTGAGAAGAGGTGCTGGCCTGTCTGATGGCGCCGGGCAATCTGACACGGTCGGCTCTTCCCTGGATCATCTCATCGGCAGTTGGTCGCAAGCGGAGGCAGAGGAACTCGACGGGGCGCTTAGGGATTTCGAATCCATTGACAAGGCGGCTTGGGAGTGAGGGTCCTGCTGGACTCGAACGCCTATTCCCTGCTCATGAGGGGACACGAGCAGGCCGCCGATCTCGTGAGGACCGCGGATGAGCTGCTGCTGTCCGCCGTCGTCGTCGGCGAGCTCATGTACGGCTTCCGGCGAGGGACCCGCTTCGAGGAGAACGTGGCCGGGCTCAGCGCTCTCCTGACCAACCCCTATACGTCGTTTGTGGAAGTGGGTTCGGTGACCGCCGACCGCTACTCCCGGATATTTGCGTCCCTAAGAGCCAAGGGTCGTCCCATTCCCACAAACGACGTCTGGATCGCCGCACATGCAATGGAGACCGGCGCCGATCTGCTATCGGCTGATCAGCATTTTAAACATGTCGATGGGATCGCATGGATCAGCCTTGATCCCTGACCCCCGGCAAGTCTTTAGCCCAGCGCCGCCTATTTAGACAGCCAATAGGTCGCGGGCGCCGGTGTCGCTGCTGGGGTGGCGGAGCTTGGACATTGCTCTCGCCTCGATTTGGCGGATGCGCTCGCGGGTGAGGTTGAAGTGCTCGCCTACTTCTTCAAGGGTGCGGGGCTCGCCGCGGTCTAGGCCGAAGCGGAGTTTGAGGATCTCGCGCTCGCGCTCGTCTAGGGGGCCGAGCAGGCGGGTGATCTCTTCGGGCAAAAGGGCGGTGGCGGCCACCTCGAAGGGGGACTCGGCGGAGCGGTCCTCCACCACGTCGCCCAACTCGGCGTCGCCGTCCTCGCGCAGCGGCTCGCTGAGCGAGAGCGGTTCGGCGGCGAAGCGCAGGGCCTCGGTGACCTTCTCTTC
>JGIcombinedJ30088_10006038_pt1 | contig 10254 bp, 10 predicted proteins | sample PinacodermPK_FD_30088 | JGI IMG/M metagenome (IMG submission 30088) | reverse complement strand
GGCCTGCTACGTATCCAGGGCGTAACCCGCCGCGAGATTTTCCTGTTGGTGCTGGGTGAAGCCGTATTGATAGGTGGGGTGGGGACCGTGGGAGGACTTGGTCTGGGGATTCTGCTCAGCCAGGGCCTGGTGCAACTCGTGACGCGGACGATTACCGATCTGTATTTTGTCCTCACTGTACGTGAACTCGTGCTGACCCCGGTCGTGCTCGGCAAAGGCATGGTGCTCGGTATCGGGGCCAGCCTGTTGGCCGCCCTCAGGCCGGCCTGGGAAGCCGCAACGACGCCCCCACGCGTAACCTTGCAGCGTTCGAGCCTGGAGACACGCGCGCGGCAAACCGCACCGCGGACGATGTTCCTGGGCCTGCTGGTGCTCGCTGCCGGACTTGGCGGCCTCTGGATATCAGGTACGAATTTATTGCTGAGTTTCGTTTCCCTGTTCGGTGTTCTCCTCGGTTGCGTGCTGATGACGCCGCTGACGACCGTGGGCTGCATCCGGCTGTTGCAACCCGTGCTGAGCGCGTGGGGCGGGACGCTCGGGCGTTTGTGCGGACGAAGCGTGGTGGCCACGCTGAGTCGGACTGCGGTGGCAATTGCCGCGCTGATGGTGGCCGTGTCTGTCACCGTCGGCGTGGGAATCATGGTGCAGAGCTTTCGTCAAACTGTCGTGCGTTGGCTGGAATCCTCACTCCACGCCGATGTCTATATTGCTCCGCCAAGCCTGATTGCCCGCCGGAGTGATTCTACGCTTGATCCGGCGCTGGTGCAGCGACTGGCGTCCGCTCCCGATATTGCACGGGTGAACACCTATCGAGGACTTCAGGTTGAATCCCGGCTGGGTCTCACCCAACTGGTTGCTCTTGACCTTGCAGAACGCAGCTATGACGCCTTTACGTTCATTGCCGGTGAGCCGCAAGCTATCTGGCCGACATTCCAAAACGAGGCGGCGGTCATTATTTCCGAGCCCTACGCCTATCGGCATGAACTGAGCCTCAATGATACGCTTCAACTACGCACGGACCGGGGTGTACACTCGTTTCGGGTCGTCGGGATTTTTACGGATTATGGCTCGGATCAAGGCATTGTGATGATGAGCCGGTACACCTATGACCAGTGGTGGCAGGATACAAAGATTTCCTCTCTCGGTGTGTATGCCGAGCCGAACGTCGATGTTGATCGGCTGGTCGAATCCCTGCGCAGATTGGCCGGGGCAGAGCACGAGGTCCTCATCCGCTCAAATCGGACTTTGCGTGAAGCCTCGCTCAAAATCTTTGATCGTACCTTCACCATCACCACCGTCCTTCACCTGCTCACTACGGTGGTGGCGTTCGTCGGGGTACTGAGCGCGCTGATGGCCCTTCAGCTTGAACGGGCGCGTGAACTGGGAGTACTGCGTGCAACCGGCTGTACCCCCGGTCAGATCTGGGGACTCATGACCTCCCAGACCGGACTAATGGGTCTTATTGCCGGTCTGCTGGCCGTGCCGGTCGGGGTCGGGCTGGCGTTGATTTTAGTCCTGGTGATCAATCGGCGCTCGTTTGGCTGGACCCTGCAAATCGAGATTGCCCCGGAAATCCTCGTGCAGGCGATTGGGATGGCTGTGGTGGCTGCCCTGCTGGCCGGCCTCTACCCGGCCCTGCGCATGGCCCGGACCTCGCCGGCACTGGCCTTGCGTGAAGAATAACGGGTGAGAGGCGAATGCGTCGTATCGTTGGAATCCTGCTGCTGGTAGCCGTCCTGGTCGGGGTAGGGCAGTGGTATCTCGCCGGGCAAGCATCTGACTATATAGCCGCGGAGCCCAGGCTGTCGCTCAGCCAAGCGCTGGGGGGAGAGTTGGCCGGCTTTGCGCGGGCAGACCGTCCGCGGGTATTTCGATTCCCTGACGATCATGGACCGCATCCGGCCTATCGGACGGAGTGGTGGTATTACACCGGCAATCTGAAGTCTGCCGCAGGCCGCCATTTTGGATTCCAGCTTACGTTCTTCCGAACAGCTCTGAAGGCGCCAACAGACCGGGTCGGACGTACCTCGGCCTGGGGTACGCAGGATGTGTACATGGCCCATTTCGCCCTGAGTGACGTGGCAGCGCAGCGTTTTCATGCCTTTCAGCGCCTGAGTCGGGCGGCGCTGGGTTTGGCCGGCGCGTCGGCTGCCCCCTTTCGCGTCTGGCTCGAAGACTGGTCGGTCACTGGCGAGATGGCGGCGGAGCGGCCCGTGTCCATGCAGTTGTCCGCAGAAGAACAGGACGTAGCGCTGGATCTCAGGCTGAGGTCAGAGAAGCCTATCGTCCTGCACGGCCGTAACGGGCTGAGTCAGAAAGGTGCTGCGGCAGGGCAGGCTTCGTATTATTATTCCCTCACCCGTCTGCGCTCAGACGGCGTCATTCGATTGGGAGCCGAAGAATTCCAGGTGCAGGGGCTGAGCTGGATGGACCGGGAATGGAGTACAAGCGTGCTGAGCGAGGCGCTCCAGGGTTGGGACTGGTTTGCCATTCAGCTGACAGACGGACAAGAATTAATAGTCTATCAGATACGTCAGCAATCGGGCGACATCCACCCCCTCAGCAGCGGAACCCTGGTCGCCGCGGATGGGACATCGCAGGCCCTGACCTCGGCGGACTTTCAGATCGAGGTGCTGCGAACCTGGCGGAGCCCGGCCGACGGCACTGTCTACCCGGCCAAATGGCGGCTGCGTATTCCGGGCGAGGCAATTGAGCTGACGATTACGCCGTATATGGCTGACCAGGAAATGCACACGCTGATTCGGTATTGGGAAGGCGCGGTCCGGGCGCAGGGGACAGCGCAGGGCCGGTCGCTTGCCGGCGACGGCTATGTCGAGCTGACCGGCTATGGCGAAAAAAAGGCCGGCTCTGCTGTTTTTGGCAGGATGTCATGAGAACGGAGACTTTTATCCGTCGGGTGCATATTCCCGCGCCGGCGACCGAGGTCTTTCAGTGGCACGCGCGACCGGGAGCGTTTGAGCGCCTCACTCCGCCCTGGGAGTCGGTGGAAATTATTGAACGCCGCGGCGGCATTGAAAACGGTGGGCGGGTGGTGCTGCGCATGGGACTTGGTCCCCTCTCCCGAAAATGGATCGCCGAACACTGCGACTATGAAGCAGGAGTCCAATTCCGAGATGTCCAAATCTCCGGCCCCTTTGCCCGCTGGGAGCATACCCACCGGGTTGAAGCGGACGGACGAGAAGGCTGTATTTTGGAGGATCGGATTGAATACGCGCTGCCGGGCGGCAGTCTGGGCCGGGTGCTCGGTGGCGCCTGGACCAGGCAAAAATTGGAGCGACTCTTCACCTATCGGCATGCGGTGACGCGCCAGGACGTGCTCGCGTATGATACACAGCGTAATCAGTTGAACTATGGAGGAAGACCGATGAAGGTGCTCGTCTCCGGTGCAAGCGGTTTGGTTGGTTCTGCGCTCATTCCCTTTCTGACAACGGGTGGCCATAGTGTCACGCGCCTGGTTCGCAAGGACGGGGCGAGCGGGGGAGACGGTGAAGTCGCTTGGTCTCCGGCTGCCGGAACGATTGATCAGGCCGGGCTGGAAGGATTTGACGCGGTTGTCCATCTGGCCGGAGAGAACATTGCCGCCGGGCGCTGGACCCCCGAGCGCAAACGCCGCATTCGGGACAGCCGGGTCAAGGGAACCCGGCTGCTGTGTGAAGCGCTGACCCAATGTGCCCAGCCGCCCAAGGTCTTTGTCGGTGCCTCGGCGATAGGGTATTACGGAGATCGTGGAGACGAAACCCTGAGCGAAGAGAGCGGGGCGGGCGAGGGGTTCCTGGTCGAGGTCTGTCGTGACTGGGAGGCCGCCACGGCCGGGCTGACCGATGCGGGGATACGGACCGCCCTGCTGCGGATCGGAATTGTCCTCAGTCCTGCCGGCGGGGCGCTGAAAAAAATGCTGTTGCCGTTTCAACTCGGCCTGGGCGGCGTTATTGGCGCGGGCAGCCAGTATATGAGTTGTATTGCCCTGGACGACGTTATTGGGGTGATACAGCACGCGATAACCAACGACGAAGTCAGTGGCCCGATCAATGCGGTATGTCCCGAGGCTGTGACGAATCAGGAATATACCCGAACGCTCGGTACAGTCCTGGGACGTCCGACGTTCTTCCCCGTCCCGGCCTTTGCGGCCCGGTTTGCCTTTGGCGAGATGGCCGACACTCTGCTGCTTGCCAGCACCCGAGTTGAACCACGGATACTCCTGCGGACCGGCTATACATTTCGTTATCCGCAACTGGAGAATGCCCTCCGGCATGTGCTGGGCAAAGAGGCCGGGACCGGCCGACCCGAGTAACGGGCGCAGTATGAAGCTTTTTTTTGATCGACTCTTTGTCTTTATGGAAACGCTTGCCGCCGGTGTCTGGATTGGCGCGCTGGCCGGGTTCGGCTTTGCCGTGGCCGGCACGGTCTTTCAAGAACTGCCCACGATCAACCTGGCCGGAAACGTGAACGCCGCAGTGCTGGCCAAGCTGAACCGCCTCGAATTTATTGCGGCTGCGGCTATGGCCGCGTCGGCGATTTACTTTTTGCTGCGTTCGGACTGGTGGACGGCCGTGCGCTTGGTGAAGACGGTGCTCGTGGTGGCCATGGTTGCCACGCTGATCTATTACGCCCTGGTCGTGAGCGACCGGTTGGAATATCTGCGGGTCGTCGAGATTCAGGATTTCGATAATTTCGATGCGACAAAACAACACTTTCGAGACGAGTTTACACGGCTTCACCACCGCTACACCCAACTGGTGAAAGCCAACCTGGGTATGGGGGTGCTGTATCTCCTGCTCTCCGCGTTTGAACGGCGCTAGGGGTTGGGGGCGAGGCTGCGGAGGGCGTTCAGGATATTGGCGCGCTTTTGGGCCGGGTCGGTTTCAAATGACTGCATTTGCAGAAAGACCGTGTCCACTCCGTTATCCAGATAGCGCTGCACCTGCGCGCTCATCTCTTGCGGCGAGCCCTGAATAAATAAATCCTGCATGACCTCCGGCGGCACTGCGGCCACGGCAGCCTTGCGGTCGCCGCCGGCCCACGCCTCCCACATGGGACCTAGCAGGTCGGTCCGACCCAGCCATTGGTGGAATGCCTTATACACCGGCACGTTCAAATAGGTATTGATATGCCGTCGGATGCCGGTCTCCACCGCCGGGCCGGGTGGGTCAACGCTGATGAAAATCCGGGCGGTGATTTCCACCTCGTCAGGACTGCGGCCGGCGGCCTGAGCCGCCTCATGCACGACGGCGACCGACTTTTTGACGTCATCGGCGGAGAGCCAGTTGATAATTGCTCCGTCGGCATACTGCCCGGCGATCCGCAGCATCATCGGTTTCAGCGCGCCGACGTGGATGGGAATGGGAGTCTGTGGCGGGCGGCTGAACCGAAAGCCTTTGACCGTAAAGGTCTCGCCCTCAAAGGTGACGCGCTCCCCGCTAAATGCCTGACGCAGGAAGGCCAGCATTTCTCGTACCCGGACTGCCGGGCGGGCAAACTTCCCACCGTTCCAGAATTCGACAATCGGATGCGAACCCGCGCCGATACCCAGACAAAACCGGTTTGGTGCGAGTTCGGCCAGGCCCGCCGCGCTCATGGCCAAGGTCGCCGGCCCGCGCGTATACACATTGGCAATCGCCGTGCCCAGCCGCAGGTCTGTTGCCTGGGCCAGGGTGGCCAGCGGGGCAAAACAATCGACGCCATCGACCTCCATGGACCAGGCGTCAGTATAGCCGGCCCGTTCGGCTTCCCGCGCGATTTCAACATGCTCTGTAAGGCTGAACCCTTCCAGAGGCACCGATAGCGACCAGCGTTTCTGACCCATGTATCACTCCGTGGCAAATATGCGGTGCCGACTATAGCCGTTCAGGCGGCGCTTGTCGAAGGGCCGGGGAGAGGAGCAAGTGGAGAGTGATAATGGCGAGACATCCGTTCTCCCTGAGCGTAGTGTAGCGAAGTCGAAGGGTACGCGGGGTCAGTCGTGTTTAATCCAATGAATAATATTTTCTCCAAGCGCCTCAGGCGAGGTTGTCTCCTCCGAAATAATATTGCCCCGGACCGAGATGCCGGCTTGGTGGACGGTCTTGGAGCTGCCAGAGACCAATGGATACCCTCGCCGCCATAGTGTATTGCTGAGTTGATACATTTGTGAAGGTGGATACGAGCATGTGCAACGAGAGCGATTTAGAAAAGACTATAAAGTTAGTGTGCAGGCGTCTTTTTATGGAGCCGACCAAAAAGTACGGAGACATTTTCAGAGAGAACGAAGGTGCCACTCGTTACGCCTTGATTGACCCACTACTAGTGGCTCTGGGATGGGACCTTGCTGACCCTACACAAGTAATACCCGAATATCGACCAGCCCAAGGGAAAAGAAATGCAGTTGATTATGCCTTGATGGATAGTGAAGGTAGACCGTTTATGCTGATAGAGGCCAAGAAGTTAGGTGGACCCCTAAATCCAAAGCAACTTCGGGAATATAGCAAGCTTGTAAAGGAGAATAAAAATATCGCGGTAAGATATGGCCTTATGACCAGTGGACATATTTGGAGGGCATATGACCTCCAAGACAATTACGGCAATAACACAGCAACGCTAGATATAGCCATCTCTCATGTCGATACTGTTCAGTGCGCAAGAGATCTATGGAGCCTCTCTCGCAAACGTCTGCTGGATGGTGGCAAAATTGAGAAAATATTCCTACCCAAACCAGAAGAAATCAAAATGGACGGGACTGCTGATCCTCGATTCAATTGAGGAATCGGGAATACCTTAACATATCCGACATCGGACAGTAGGCTGATTCTACTCGGACTACTCCGTTAATTATATAGTTGGGTAGTCGAGTTAGCTGAGGGCCTCCGCAGGAGGCCCTTTATTATTTTGAGGCTATGCTATGACAGGTGTCGCTGTTTTCGCTGATGCCGGTTATCTGTATGCAGCGGGAGCTACTGCGCTCACCGATTCTAAGCAGAACCGAAAACGAACAAACATGAAGTTAGGACAACAAGAAGCTATTGCTAAACTGCGTACAGAACGTTACAGCTTTCGACTATGAGTTTTCAGGATACACATCCCCTCAGGGGCTCCATCAACCGCAACACTTCGTCAAGGTTCTCCTCGACCAAGGCTCGTTGCACCACATGGTAGCTTGCAGTGTTACGAGGATGCAAAGCGTTATGGATGAAGTGTATCCAGCGGTCTATCGCATCAAGTGGTATATCTGGGAGATAATAACGGAGGCGCTGAGCCCTAAAATATACCCTATTTGGACGCTGACTGTTGATATGGAAAAGCGAGACAAGCTTATCTCTACTCCTCGGTGAGTATACACCAACACCCAGTCCCCCCGCCCTACTCCAGCCATAGAAATTACCTGACTGAACTCTCTCGTTGTTCATCCATCCCCTCATACCAGCATCCCTCAAACGCCTCTCTAATCCGGGACGCGGGCACTCTGGGGGCGGTATTCTAGCCATCTAAGCCTCCTCTGTACTGTTTTCCATGCCATAATAGACCCGACCTTGATGGGCTCCAGCATCTCGACCAACCGCTTGACCACGCAGTACGGGGTGTAGAACTCGGCGCCCTCGGCCCGTTCGGCTTCAAGGCGGGCGTACGTCTCCTTGAAGGCGTCGGATCAGGCCGAGAACAACATGCTTGTACTCCGCGGCGTCCATAACTTCCAATCAACGCTCCGGTCTATTCCCTCCGATAATGACGCTTATCGGAAGGCATGAGTCGCATCTGGGAGTGCGTCGCTCGGTCTCTCTCGACCTAGACCGGAAGGACTCGAAAACCAGCCTAGTGCTCGATCTCTTTCCTAAAGTTCTTCGGTGGCCGGGTCTATTACCGAAAAGCGGCGGCCTTCTCTATTATCCGCACTATTTCCGTGCGGTCCCTTCCCCCTGCAACGTCAGAGGCTGTGGCCCCCCGTTTGTCTCGCAGGTCTGGGTCAGCCCCGGCGTCCAGCAAGGCTCGGACAGTGGCTGTGTGACCCATCGCTGAAGCAAGCATTAACGCGGTCCACCCCTGTCCCTTCCAGTTCTGATCGTTAATTTGCACGTTCACGTCAGCCCCGGCATCCAGTAAGGCTTGGACGGTGGCCGTGTGGCCTGCCCTTGAAGCACCCATTAACGCGGTGAACCCGGCCTTGCTTTGCAGATTCAGATCGGCTCCGACTGCTAGCACGGCCTGGACGGTGGCCGTGTGACCCGCTCTTGAAGCAGCCATGAGTGCGGTGAACCCAGCCTTGTTTTGCAGATTCGGGTCGGCCCCGGCATCCAGCAAGGCTTGGACGGTGGCCGTGTGACCTACATCTGAAGCAAGTATTAACGCAGTGAGCCCGTGTGCCCCGAGCCCGTGTACTATTGGATTCCCAGGATCATTAATCTGCGCGTTCACGTTCCCCCCGGCGTCCAGCACGGCCTGGACGGTGGCCGTGTGACCCGCTCTTGAAGCAGCCATGAGTGCAGAGGTCCCGTTTTGTTCGTTGACATCAGCCCCAGCCTCTAGCAAGACCTGGACGGCCTCGGTTGCATCCTGGCCGGACATTCCTGCAACAGTGGTCAGGAGCGTTTCTTTTTCTATTTTTGCATTGGGATTCAGACCCTCATCAATACACCTCTGTAGCACGTCGGCCTTGAAGAGCGTCAGTGTTCCCCATTCTGGGCAAGCGTTGCTGGCTTGGACTAACTGCCTGGGAGTGGGGGGCTGTTTTTCGTGGCCACTTGGAAAACCGGCTGTTTTGTTGCTGGAGGGCGGCGTGGGTTTGCTTGCTTCCTGCCCGTCACCCCAGACTCCCAGCAGGAGTGCTACCCCGAGTCCCATCAGGGCTTTAGTGAGTAGTCTGGTGACTGCCAGTCCCTTCTTGAACATGTCCCTCCATTTCGTCATGGTTCGCTTCTCTCTATTTCTTCTGGTGGTTTCTCCCCCCAGGATATAAGCCTCACTGTGACCGAGTAGCAATAGGCCGAGGCGGTTGCACCAGGAAAGAAGTCTAGCTTGTCTCCGTATGTCAGTCGTGTTCGATCCAGTCGATCAGATGGTCTTCAAACGCCTCGGGCGGGACGGTCTCCTCGGAGACCACTCTGCCTCGGACCGAGATGCCGGCCTGGTGGACGGTCTCGGCGCGGCCGGAGACCAGGGGGTGCCACCAGGCTAGGTCGCGGCCCTCGGCCAGGCGTCGATAGGCGCAGGAGTGCGGCAGCCAACCGATCTTCTGAACATTCTCGGGCGAGAGGCGCACGCACTCGGGAACGAGTTGGGTCCGCCGCTCATACCGCTTGCAGCGACAGCGAGTGAGGTCGAGCAGCCAGCAGGCCGCATTCGTATAATGAGTGGTCCCGGTCTCGCTGTCCTCCAGTTTATTCAGACAGCAGCGTCCACAACCGTCGCACAAAGACTCCCACTCCTGCTGGCTCATGGCGGCGAGTGATTTTGTCTTCCAGAACGGTTTCATGTGGGGGTTGGGGGTTGGGGGTTGGGACGGGAAACTACCAGGTGTCTTCTTCCCTAACCCCGAGTTCCTCATCTCTTCTTCTACGGTAACCGGGCGATGATTTTGATCTCAACCAGGGCGCCCGGAAATGCCAGCTCGGTGATACCGATCGCGGTCCAGGCCGGGTAGGGGGCTGCCATGTAGTTGTCTTTGACCTTCATGAATGCCTGGATATTCTTTTGCAGTTCGACGTGAAAGGTCGTCATCTCGACCACATCGTCAAACGACGCGCCAGACGCCTCCAGCGTGGATTTGACATGTTCAAACGCCTGGGTGAACTGCGCTTCGGGATCGTCCGAAACCTTATACCCCTCGCCCACTCCGATCACGCCGGAACAGTAGAGACGATCTCCATCCTTGATTGCCGGAGCAAAATGAAAATCGTTGTAATAAGCCTCCATTCCCTTTGGGATGACAGCATCTTTGGCCATACGGTCTCCTTTCTTTTCGTCGTGCAATCTCGGCTCAGACCTTAGCATCATGTGGAAGGAGTTGAAACGGCTCGTTCCCGCTTCTCCTCTCGGGAGGGGATTTGTTGTTTCCTGTCTGTGCCTGTCACTCTTTATGGCTCAGTCGGCTGGGGGTCTGCTCGCAAGCTGGCGATCCAGAGCAGCACAACGCCGCCCGTTATGGCGATATCGGCGATATTGAAAATGCCCGTGCGGAGTGAGCCCAGACCGAGGTTCAAAAAATCGATGACTCTGCCGTCGTGCACCAGCCGATCGATCATATTCCCCAGCCCTCCGGCCAGGACA
>JGIcombinedJ30088_10006032_pt1 | contig 10259 bp, 8 predicted proteins | sample PinacodermPK_FD_30088 | JGI IMG/M metagenome (IMG submission 30088) | reverse complement strand
GCGAGCGTTGAGGTCGGGGAGGTATTGACATGAGAGTCGGAATCGGGCTGCCGATCACCACCAAGGGCACCAGCGGCGAGCTGCTGCTGGCCTGGGCCCGCCGGGCCGAGGAGGCGGGGTTCGACGCTCTGACCTCCATTGACCGGATCGTGTACCCCGGCTTCGAGTCGATGACCGCCATGGCGGCGGCTGCGGCCGTCACCAGCCGAATCGGCCTGCGCACCAACGTGCTGCTGGCGCCGGCCCGCAGCGCGCCGATGGTGGCCAAGCAGGCCGCCGCGGTCGACCAGATCAGCGGGGGCCGCTTCATGCTGGGCATCGGCGTGGGCCGCCGCAGCGACGACTACGAGGCCACCGGCCGCAGCTTCGGAACCCGGGGCCGCCGCCTCGACGCCGACCTGGAGGCCATGCACGCCGAATGGCGGGGCCAGCCCGCCGGCGGCCGGGACCGGCCGTCGACCCTGCCGCCCGTCCGTGACGGCGCGGTGCCCGTCTTCTTCGGCGGCAGCATGGAGGCGGCCATTGGACGCATCGTGCGCTGGGGCGTGGGCTGGAGCGTGTCGTCGAGAGGTCCCGACGAGACCCACGCCAGCGCCGAACGGGTAAGAGCAGCGTGGCGGGAGGCGGGCCGCGAGGGCTCGCCGGTCATCATGGTGATGCACTACTTCGCGCTGGGCGAGGACTCCAACGTCGACTACCTGNTGGAGTACTACGGCTACCAGGGCGAACGGGCCCGCATGTTCGCCGAGGGCGCCTACCGGCGGGCCGCCGACGTGACCTCCGCATTGCGGGACTTCGCGGCCGTCGGTGTGGACGAGTACGTGTTCGTGCCCACCATGGCCGACCTGACCCAGGTGGACCGCTTGGCCGAGGCCGTGGATGCCGCCGGTGTCTGACTCGCAGGCGACCCGGCCGGCTGCCCCAGCGGACCGGCGGGCCGATCTGATCGTCGAGGGCGCGTACGTCGTGACCCTCGACCCCGACCGACCCGTGATCGTGGACGGGTCGGTGGCGGTGGTGGGCGAGGCGATTGCCGCGGTGGGCTCCGCGTCAGAGGTCGCGGCGGCCTGCCCGCGGGCCGCGCAGCGCATCGACGCCTCCGGGTGCCTGNTCATGCCGGGGCTGATCGACACNCACACGCACCTGTTCCAGGTTCTGGGCCGGGGACTGGGCGACGGGCTGGAGCTGATGTCNTGGCTGCGGGACTTCATGTTCCCCATGACCCTGCACATGACCTCCTCCGATGCCGCCGCCGCGGTGCGTCTCAGCGCGCTGATGGCGGTTCTCGCCGGGACCACCGCCGTCGTCGACAACCACTACGCCNCCACCGACACCGCCACCACGCTGGCTGTGGCCGAGGCGGTGGAGAGCGCCGGGCTCCGGGGGGCCATCGCCCGCGGGATCTTCGGCAGCCGCGTCGAGGGCAGCGACCGCATGGGAGTCCCCGACGAGCTTCACGCCTACACCGCCGCCGAGGAGCTCGAGATNACCGGCGAGTGCATCCAGGAGCGTCCGGCCGGCTCCCGGGTCGAGGTCTGGCCCATGCCCGAGAACGTCGTCTACGTCGACCGGGACCTGATCGCGGCCTGCGCCCATCTCGCCGCCGAGCACGACCTGCGCTGGCAGGCGCACTGCAGCGAGGCCCNGGAGGAGGTCGTGATCTTCAGCGACATCCACGGCGAGCGCCCGGTCGAGTGGCTGAGCCGGGCCGGCCTGCTCGGGCCGAGGGCCACCCTGGCCCACGCCATCTGGCTCGACGANGGCGAGGTGGCCGCCATGGGCGCCGCCGGTGCNTGCGGGCTGCATCTCCCGGTGTGCAACCAGGTGGTCTCGTCGGGGGTGATGAGGCTGCGGGAGCTCGTCGACGCCGGGGCCACGGTGGGNTTGGGCACCGACGGTCTGGCNGTGAGCGGTCAGAGCATGTTCGAGGCCATGAAGTCGGCCTANGCCCTCCACCGCCTCAGCCGCATGGACCCGACCTGGCCCCCGTCGGAGGCGCTGCTGGAGTTGGTGTGCAGGCACGGTGCCCGCGTCCTGGGCAAGCCCGCCGGCGTCCTCGCCGACGGGGCCCTGGCCGACATGGTGGTCGTCGACACCCAGACGCCGCGCTTCGTGCCCGGGCACCGGCCGGTGGCGACGCTCACGCTGCTGGGACACGGCTGCGACGTCCGTGACGTGATCGTCGGCGGCGAGGTGGTGGTGCGCCGCGGCCAGTCCACCCTNCTGGATCACGCCGAGGTGATGGCCACCGCCGCGGAGGCCGCCGAGCGGCTGGCCGGCGCGGCCGGCCTGCAGCCTCTGCGGGCCGCCTGGATCACCAGATAGATCAGCAGATAGATCAGCAGATAGGCGACGCCACGGCCATCGGGTCGTATTGTCCATCGGGTCGTATTGGGGCCGGAAACGCGGTTGAATGGAGGCATGAGGCTCCCGGTGTGGGCCCGTGTCGCACCGCTGGTGCTGATCTCGGCGGCAGTCCTGCTCGCGGCGTGCGGCCGTTCGGGGTACCAGTACGTCGAGAACGCTGAGGACACCGTCTTCCTGAAGATCCCCGAGGACTGGAGCGTCGTGTCCGAGGGGACGATCAACTTCGCCCTCACGCCCGACGACGACATCCAGCCGATCCCCGGCGAGTTCGTCCTGCCCTGGCGGGCCGAGTTCGATGCTGCCCCCGGCAGCCTCCGGGGCTCGTCCGACTACGTGCGGGGATCCGTCGAGATCCAGCCCGTCGATCGGCGCATCCAGGAGAAGCTGCCGCTCACGTTCTTCTTCCCGGAGGTGAACGGTGAGCAGGAAGGGGTGCAGCAACTGCTGCACCACCTCGTGACCATCGGCGACGTGTCGGGNCACCGCTTCATCTGGAAGGAGGTCACCGCGGACGGCCGCGAGCTGATGGGCGACCGGCTGGTCCTGACCGACAGCATCAACAGCGTGGTCTACAGCGTCGACCTCGGGTGCAGCGTCGGCTGCTACCGGGCCAACGCCACGTCGATCGAAGAGGTCATGAGCACTTTCACGGTGGAGGGCTGACGATGCGGCTGTGGCCCAGAGGCTCCCGATCGTCGAAGGGGTCGGCCGAGCAGGGGCTGACTCTCGGCTCGACGACGTCGCGTCCCCGNGACGCCGACCGCAGGACCCGGCGGAAGCTCGATCCCTGGGACCGCTCGAAGTACCTGATCCTGGGCTCGATCCTGTTCGCCTTCTTCTGGTGGCAGAAGCTGAACGGCAACCCCATCAAGTCGGTGGCCGACGGTTTCTGGGAGACCGTCGAGAAGCAGTCCTGGGTCTGGGTGCTGCTCGGGCTCGAGGTGCTGCGCCAGTTGCACTTCGTGGTGGCCGAGCACTGGTCGGGCTACTACCGGTTCTGGAAGTTCAAGGTCTTCGCGCCGGTCGAGCGCCGCCAGTCCCGCATGGACCCGTGGGTGCGGTTCCGGATCGGACGGGTGCTCCGGATCCTGTTCTGGCTGCTGCTGTTCGGGGTGATCGTCGGCCAGTTCACCGATCAGAACCCGGTGGCGGCCCTCATCGGCCTGCCCGGCCTGTTCCACTCCTGGCTTCCGTGGGCCGGCCGGCTGATCATCTACCCGCTGCTGCTGATCAGCCAGTTCGTCCTGTTGTTCTGGTTCCTGTCCCGGGGCGGCGTCGAGACCTACTTCCCCGACGACATCGACACCCGCTTCGAGGACGTGTGGGGCCAGGACCCGGTGAAGGAACGGGTGCGGGAGAACCTGATCTTCCTGGAGAACCCCGAGGCCATCGAGGAGGTGGGGGGCTACGCCCCCGGCGGCATCCTGCTGTACGGCCCGCCCGGCACGGGCAAGACCCTGCTGGCCGAAGCCGCCGCGGGCGAGACCGGCAAGCCCTTCGTGTTCGTCGACCCCGGCGCCTTCATCAACATGTTCATGGGAGTGGGCATCCTCAAGGTGAAGAGCCTGTTCCGCAAGCTCCGCAAGCTGGCCCTGCGCTACGGGGGTGTGGTGGTCTTCTTCGACGAGGCCGACGCGCTCGGCAACCGGGGCGCGTCGGTGGGCGGCGACGGCGGCTTCGGCTCGGAGCGGTTCGCGGCGTTCCTGCGCGACGCCACGGAGGCCGGCTCGTCGTACCCGTACCTGTCACCCGGCGCTCAGCGGGCGCTTCAGGAGGCCGCGCTGGGCGGGTTCGACCGTGCCGGCGCCCTGGGCGCCTACGGGGGCGACGACAACTGGGCCGGCCCCCGGCGGGAGTCGATCATGATGATGGGCGGCGGCGGTGGCGGCATGGGCACCCTTCAGGCTCTGCTGGCCGAGCTGTCGGGCCTCAAGAAGCCCCGCGGATTCTTCAACCGGATCATTCGCAAGATGCTCGGCATGCGGCCCAAGCCGCCCCCGAAGTACCGGATCCTGGTGATGATGGCCTCCAACCTGCCCGAGGCCCTCGATCCGGCCATGCTGCGGCCGGGCCGCATCGACCGCATCTACAAGGTCGGCTACCCCACCATGGAGGGCCGCAAGCGCACCTACGAGGGCTACCTGGAGAAGGTCGAGCACGTGCTCACCGACGACGACATCGACAAGCTGGCCACCATCACCCCCTACGCGACGGGGGCAACCATCAAGGACATGGTCAACGAGGCCCTGATCACCGCCATCCGCGACGGCCGCAGGGTCATCACCTGGGCCGACATGATCAAGGCCAAGCAGCTCAAGGAGCACGGCCTGGCCGACGACTTCGACTACGTCGAGCATGAGCGTCACGCTCTGGCCATCCACGAGGCCTGCCACGCGGTGGCCCTGCACCGGGTGAGCCGGCACCGCATGATCGACATGGCCACCATCGAGCGTCGGGGCAACGTGGGCGGCTTCGTGTCGCACATCCCGCCCGAGGACCGGTTCACCCACTGGCGCTCCGAGTACGAGTCCGACCTGGAGGTGTCGCTGGCTTCGCTGGCCGGCGAGCGGATGCTGTTCGGCGACGACAACTCCTCGGGGGTGGGCGGCGACCTGCGCAACGCCACCCAGCTGGCCACCATGATGGCGGGCTACTGGGGCATGGGCGACACCCTGGCCAGCCACGCGGTGCAGCGCCAGTTCGGCATCGGCGGCGGGCAGCGAAAGGGCGACGACGACGACCCCGAGCGCGAGCTGCTGCGTTCCGGGCTCGGCGACCAGATCGAGCAGCGCCTGGCCGACCGGTACGACGCCGCCATGGCCCTGCTGGAGGCCAACCGCATCGAGGTGCTGGCCGTGGCCCATGCGCTGGAGACCCACAAGACCATCACCGGCGAGGACGTGAGCGCCATAGTCGACCGGCAGGTCGGGCCCTTCCTGGACGGCCGGGGCTACTACACCCCCGAGGCGATCGAGGCTCTCGAGGACTATCACGCGGCGGTGCTGGAGCTGCGCCGCACAGGCGGGACGCAACTTCCGCCGCTGCCCAAGATCGCGGGCATCACCGGCCGCCTGGTCGAGGCTGTCGCCGTCCCGGTCGGCGCGGGCGCCGCGGCCGGCGCCGACGGATGACGAAGACGATCGGTACGGGCGGCGCGGTATTTGTTCTTGCGCGTTTAGTTTCTTGTGGACGCGACAACTTTGCGGAGAAATTTGTTCTTGCGCGTTTAGTTTCTCGTAGGCGTGACAACTTTGTGAAGAATTTGTTCTTGCGCGTTTAGTTCTCGTAGGCATGAACAACTTTGCGAGGTATTTGTTCTTGCGTGTTTAGTTTCTTGTGGACGTGACAACTTATGCCGACTACTTTGATATTATTCATCTCATGAAAGATGATTCTGGAGCCGTCGCACTGCGAGGCCGGGGCCGTCCGACCCACCGCGAGGTGTATCGAAGGCTCCAGATCCAGGTCGATGAGCTCCGGGATCGCCTGGGCGGCTTGCCGCTGCCCGAGGAGGCCGGGGGCATCTGGCGGGACATCTGGTACGAGGAGGCCCATCACTCCACTGCCATCGAGGGCAACACACTGGTGCTGAAGCAGGTGGAGCGACTGCTGGATGAGGGCCGGGCCGTCGGCAACAAGGAGTTGAGCGAGTACCTCGAGGTGAAGGGCTACGCGGCTGCCGCGGAATGGGTGTACAGCCAGGCGATCCGTCCGGGCGGGCTGTCGGAGCACGGCAGGGTCCTCACGCTGGGTGAGGTGCGGGAGATACACCACCTCGCCCTTTCTCCGGTGTGGGAGGTGGCGCCCCATCCCCAGGCGGCCGACCGGGAAGGGCCGGGAAGCTACCGCCGCCACGACATTCGACCCTTCCCGGGGGGCATGGTGCCGGAGTCGTGGCCGCTCATCGATGCCGAGCTCTCGGCCTGGGAGGACAAGGTCAATTCCTTGGACGTGGGCGATCTGATGTTCCCCGAGGCGCTTGCGGAGATCCACTGCCGCTTCGAGCAGATCCATCCCTTCCTCGACGGCAACGGCCGCACCGGCCGGCTCGTCCTGAACCTGATCCTGGTGCGGCTCGGCTACCCGCCGGTGGTGATCTACAAGCGCGAGCGGTCCAAGTACCTCGCGGCGCTGCGCAACGCGGACTCCGGCTCTGTCAGCCCGCTCGGTGCGATGCTGGCGCGGGCGGCGCTCCACAGCCTCTACCGGTTCGTGCTGCCCGCGGTCGCGGGTCCGGCCCGGCTGGTGCCGCTCGAGGCTCTCGTCACTCCGGGCCTGACTGCGGTTGCGCTCCGAGCGGCCGCGAGTCGCGGCAGGCTGCAGGCCACCCGCGGCGCCGACGGGAGGTGGCGCAGTTCCCGCAAGTGGGTGGACGACTACCAGGAGTCCCGCTACCGCAGATCCTCGTAGTGGGCCTGCCAGCGTAACCCCCTGCAGGTGGCAGGGCCTTCGGCCTGCGCCGCGGGCTAGGTTGGGCGTTGGTGTTGTCGGCCCAGCAGACCGTCCAGGTGGCGGCCGCGCCGCGAGAGGTGCTCGAGCTGGTCTGCGATCTGCGGGCCTACATGGTGTTCGACACCAAGATCGTGAGGGTCTACGAGAATCCGCCGATCGACGCCGACGGGAACGGGTTCGTGGTCTTCCGGGGTTCGATCCGCGGCATTCCCAGCCCCAGGCAGCGCCAGTCGGTCAAGCTCGATCGGTGGTGGTCGGTCAGCTTCGAGAGTGCCGGCCCCTGGTGGGCGGACCGCCTCGTGTGGATGCGGGGAGGGCTCACCGCGCAGCCGTTCAGCGGCGGGTCGCTCGTCACCCACAGCTACCGGTTCCGGTTCAAGGGACCGTTCGGGCCGCTGATCGAGCGCTACGCCCGCGACTGGCTCGACCGGGACCTTCACGACGAGCTTCAACGGGTCAAGAACCACTTCGACCGNCGGGCCGCGGGTCTCCCGCCGCTCGATGTGCCGCCCNGACGGTCGGCCCGCACNGCCGNGCACCGGNCGCGGGCCTGGAAGGACTTCNGGTCCGAACCCGGGATAGGGGCCTAGAGACCCGGCGAGTCGGCGCGGTGTGGATCAGGGGTTGGCGCCGGCGCGGATCAGGCGTCGGCGGCTGGCGTCGATGGCGATGGCGGCCATCAGGGCGCAGGCCGCCATGGTCAGGAACCCTGCCGCGTAGGAGACGTGCTCCACCAGCAGACCGAAAGCGAACGGGCCGGCCACCCCGCCGACGTTGAGTCCGCCGAAGGTCATGCCGGAGGCCGCGCCGGGGGAGTCCCGGTAGGCCCGGATCACCGAGTGCAGCATCAGGCCGCTCCAGCCCCATCCGACCCCGAGGGCGAAGATCGCCCCCAGGGGCACCAGCACCGTCGAGCCGGTGGCCGCGGCCACGTATCCCGCGGTGCTGGCACCGAGCAGCACCGAGACGATCCGCAGATGGCCGGACTCGAAGCGGTCNGCCAGGTATCCCGCCGCGATCCTGGTNGCGACCGGCGCGCTGCTCGCCACCGCCAGCAGGTTCCCGGCCGTGCCCTCCCGCAGGCCGGCGTCGATCGCGGCGGACACGAAGAACGCGGCCATGGACGTGGTCGCAGCCGAGCCGAGCCCCGCGGCCAGCCCGATCAGGTTCAACGGCCCGTAGTCGATCTCGCTCAGGCCCCGGGCCGCGCCCGCCGTCTTNACNTTGGGGCCGGACCTGGTCCCGTAGGCCGGCGCCAGCACGAATCCCGCCAACGGCATGGCGATGGCGATCCCGAAGGCCCAGCGCCATCCGAGTGTGAGCCCGANNGCCGGNACGGCCAGGCCGGCCAGCACCACCGCCAACGGAGCCGCGGCCGCCAGCACCCCGAAGCCGGCGCCGTGACGGTGGGCCGGGACGCCNTGGGCCACCATGGTCGAGCACCCGGGGCCGGCGATGGCCAGCCCNATCGCGCCGATCGCCAGCGCGGCCAGCAGCACCCAGTACGAGCTCACGACGGTGGCCAGCACCAGCAGTGCCGCGGCGCAGAGGATGTTCGCGGCCCGCAACGACCGCCGCGGCCCGAGCCGGTCGGCCAGGGTTCCGGCGTGCGGCGACGTCGCCGCGGCCAGCAGGAAGAAGAAGGCCACCGCGGAGCCCAGGCCGGCCGCGCCGAAGCTCAGGTCATCGCCCATCAGCGGCGCCAGCGCGCCCACCGCGAACGCGGGGAACAGGGCCGCCGTCTGCGACGAGACCGACGACGCGAGGGAGAAGGCCGGCCGTGCGCCCCCGCGGCCGGGTGGACGGTCGGGCGCAGCGGTCACGGGCTGCAGCCGGACCGGGGCGCCGTGATGGGAGCTGTGTCTCGCAACTGCCGACCGGCCGATTCAGGGGTTGGCGCCGGCGCGGATGAGGCGTCGGCGGCCGGCGTCGGCGGCCAGGGCGGCCAGCAGGGCGCAGGCCGCGATCGTCAGGAAGCCCGCGGTGTAGGAGACCCGGTCGGCCAGCAGGCCGAACGCGAACGGTCCGACCACCCCGCCCACGTTGAGCCCTCCCGAGGTCATGCCGGTGGCTGCGCCGGGGGAGTCCCGGTAGGCCCGGATCACCGAATGGACCATCAGGCCGCTCCAGGCCCATCCGACCCCCAGCGCGAACATCGCCCCCGCGGGGACCAGCACCTTCGAGCCGGTGGCCGCGGCCAGATAGCCGAGAGTGCTGGTGCCCAGCAGCAGCGACACGACCCGCAGGTGGCCCGACTCGAAGCGGTCGGCCAGGTATCCCGCCGCGATCCGGGTGGCGATGGGCAGCCCGCTGGCCACCGCCAGCAGCCCTCCGGCGAGGCCCTCGGCCAGGCCGGCATCCGTCGCGGCCGACACGAAGAACGCGGCCATGGTGGTGGCCGCGGCCGAGCCCAGCGCGGCGGCCAGCCCGATCAGGTTCAACGGCCCGTAGTCGATCTTGCTCAGGCCCCGGGCCGCGCCCTCGGTCCTGACCACGTGCCCCGGCCGGGCCCGGTACGGAGGGGCCATCAGCAGGCCGGTCAGCGGCACGACGACCGCGAAGCCGAAGGCCCAGCGCCACCCCAGCGTGCTGCCGATGGCGGGCACGGCAAGACCGGCCAGGAACACCGACAGCGGGACCGCGGCGGCCTGGATCCCGAAGAACAGGCCGTGCCGCCGGATGTCGGTGCCCCGGGCCACCATCGTCTTGGTGCCGGGTCCGGCGATGGTGAGCCCGATGGCGCCGATTCCCAGCGCTGCGAGCAGCACCCAGTAGGACTGCACCACGAGCGCGGCCACCAGCAGCGCCGAGCAGCTGCAGAGGTTGGCCACCCGCAGGGACCGCTGCGGGCCGAGCCGGTCGGTGAGGGTTCCGGCGTGGGGGGAGGTCACCGCGGCCAGCAGGAAGAAGAAGGCCACTGCCGAGCCCAGGCCGGCCTCGGAGAACCCCAGATCGTCGCCCATCGGGAGGGCCAGAGCGCCCACCGCGAACGCCGGGAACATCGCCGCGGTCTGCGACGACACCGAGGAGACGAGCGAGGCGACCGGCCGGGTCGGTTCGCCGCCGGCTGTCTCGGTCACCGAAGCGCTCGTGGATGCGGTGTGCCGATGGCGTCGCGGCCGGCCGTGCTCATGTCGATGGATTGCGCCCAGAGGTTGTGCCGCCTCGCGGTGCAGCGTTGTGTTTCCCGCTCTTGTTCGCTGCGCTCACGGGCCGCCCAAACAAGGGCGACACTGCCCACGGCCTCGCTCGGCGCCTTGCTGATTTCTGGCATCGGTGCCGACTATTCGCTCGGCCTAAGACGGGCCGCAGCCGAAGTTGTCCCGCAGCACGGTCCCGGCCTCGGCGATTGCGCCCAGGTCGGTGGCGTCGTGCACGTTGAAGATCAGCCCGTCGAGGCCGGCGTCGAGCAACGCGGCCACCTGCTCGCACACGCTGTC
>JGIcombinedJ30088_10006031_pt1 | contig 10260 bp, 7 predicted proteins | sample PinacodermPK_FD_30088 | JGI IMG/M metagenome (IMG submission 30088) | reverse complement strand
ACGGCAAAAATCCACCAGCAGAGTACTCAAGGTGATCATCGCTTGCGCCCCGGGCCGAATATGAGGCTATCGTTCCCCTTGGTGATGGATGCGGGCTAGCACCGTGGCAGCCGGGTCTATCGTACACAAAATGCCCGTGGACCTCATGAGGAGGTCATTCTTGTAGTCGAGCACGTTCGAGTAATCTGAGTGTGCTTTGCCATTCGGCGAGACTACCGGCGTTTCGTCGGTGACCGTGAACGATACCGGGCCACCTGATGCCACGAAGTGCGTGCGGGACTCGGCCCAATACAACAAGTTGCTTTGAGTGTGAGCCAAGAACTCCCCGGGGGTCCCGACACCCGGAAAGTCCGGGAAGTCCTCGCTGATCGGGCGATCCCATGGCTTAAGGGTGTACAGCTCGACACCGTGGCTCGAGGCCTTTGAGCAAGCCCCGTCTGTGTAGCCCGATGTTGAGAAGATGGCCTTGTGGGTGACCTTCGGCATATCGGCCAGCTTCAGACTCAGTTGCTCAACTACCGTGACATCAAGCGGCTTGCCCTCGTGCTTTACCTCGGAAGCCTTGAACGCAGTAACCTTTCCATCATTGCTGGTCAGCGTGACAGTTACATCGACGTCTCGCTCTTTGCCGGCGGCATCGTCCATCACCATGTCGCCAACGGTGACATCTATCGCGTCCGAATCATGTCGCAAGCAGCATAATCCGACCAGATACTGAACCATCATTGGTGTGAGCATGCGGAGTACTCCTAACGGCGAGCCTCAGCCGCGGGCAGGATGCGTAGTGGAGAATTCGATTTCGATAGTCGATGACCGACCGCTTTCCGTCGTTCGGACGATGTTTTCCGGGATGCTTCCCTGCTGCCGCCACAACTTCCACATTGCGTCGCAAGCCATGGGGAACCGGTTCGGTTCCGTACCGCCGACCACGTTGCGGTGCAGGTCGCGTGCGACGATTCGGGTTGCCGGTCGCCCTGCCTGCCGACCCGCGTCGAGCATCCGCAGCAGTTCGCGGTTGAAATCGTCCTGCGTGAAGTCTGGGGATTGCTCGGGATGGGCAGGAAGTTCCGGCCAGTCGAGTTCACGGAGAACGTGGCGGCGAAGTTGTCCGTGGACATCGAATGCGGTTTGAAGCCGGGCGTTCAGCCATTCGAACCCCTCATGAGAAAGCTCAACGGCTGGCTGCTGCATAAAGGCGCGGCGCGGGTTCGTGTTGCCCTGACCGCGGGCCGCATTGCGCTGGGTGGGTGCGAAGGAATCGCTCCCGAGAGTGTTCATCAGTTCTGCCAGGGAAACACCGTTCTGCATGGTGCCCGCAACGAACTCGGCATGGTGAACGCGAATGTAGCGGGACCAGTGCGCCTTCCACGGGCGCCGCTCTATGTCGGCTGGGGTCGCGTCGTCCCGTCCCGCCTCGTGTTTGAGTGCGACGGCACGTCCGAAAATGCGGATATCCGGCCCTTTCACGAGCCGAGAAACGAACATGACAGCGCCGTCCTCGACGCCGGTAGGACGCCTGTTGCCTCCGGCAGGCCAGGCGAGTGCCCAGTGGCAGCCCGCGCGGTCGATTTCTTCAATGGTGGAGCAATCGAGAGGAACACGGTTGTTGCCCTCGCCGAGGAACTTGACGAACGCCTGGGGCGAATCCGCGAGTATCGGCGGCGGGCTGGAGTTGGGCAGGGGTTCGAAGCTCGCCACCGCTCCGAAGTCTCCAAGATCCCCCGATTCCGAGGGCGGCCCGCTCGATGCCAGATGGTTCGATAGCGTGTGGGTCCAGCTGTCGAGCTGCGAATGCTGCAAGTCGTTGCCGGCGTCCTGCCAGAGCGCGTCGAACCAGGTCAGGCAACGTTCGACGGCGGCGCTGTCTTCGGTGACGACCCCGAACTCTCGGTTTTCCGTGAGGCCGGCGCCGGTAAGGTTGGCCGACGTGATAATCGCCCGACCCGTTCCGAAAACGTAGAGCTTGGCGTGAAGGCCGTGAACGCCGCGAACGGCTCCACCGGCATCGAGAAACAGCCGGAGCGATTGGATATCGCTCACGCCTTCCGCAAAGTTGGGAAGGCTGAACCGCGTGATGACGCGGAGGAAAGGGAGCCGCGTGGACAATATCCGGGCGAGAGCACGGCGCTTGATGAAGGGGCAAACGATCCGAAGCGCGCCCGGATGCTGGAGAAGACCGTCGACGAATTCGGACTCCCAGCCCCTGTCGACCAAGCGAAATGTCATGGCGGGCGCTCTCCTGCACTGGTGTTCGAGGGTATTGAAGGATCGACCGCCGTCAGGAGGGACCCGAATCGTTGTCAGCGGCTTCGGCGACGTCGGAAGGTGGGCCAGCCGCAGAGCTCCTTTCCCATCCCTGGTTCCCCTCCATCCATTCTGCCAGCCTGTCCCAGTGCTCAAACACATGCAGGCAACACAGCCGAAACATGAACCAACATGCGTAGATCGCGTCCGTTCCGTAGCATGCCGCGCCCGAGACCAGCCCGTGGGCCAGTTGATGCCTGAGTGCGGGGCCGCCCGGGAAATCGAACAGGTTCTCAATCTCGTAGACGATGGCGGTGCCGAATACACCCTCAAGCGAATCGCGATCTTTCTTGAGCATCACCGACAGGGTCCGGTTTTCCTGCGTCATGTCGCTCCGGATTGACGAGGGTTCATGGCCGGCTCGCTTCAGTATGTACCGTAGCGAGTTCTCCAACTGCGGGACGAGAATGTGCAGCGCGGAAATGAAGTCGCCGCCGAAAAAGCGCGTGAAGGCAAGACTGAAGAGGCCCTCCCGGTCGGCAGGCACAAACGGGCTCATTGCAACGAGGGGAATGAAGTCGCGCTGTTCGAGCGGATGTTCGAGTTGGATTAGGCGTCGCGCCGGGTCGATCAGCCCGGAAGCGACAAGCTGTCTGAGGAGTCCCTCGTTGCGGGCGATGCTATGGCGCAAAGCAAGGTCATCCGTCTCTGCATCCCCGACGAACGCGGGAGATTTGGAGATGACTTTGCCCTCGTCATCGACCATCAACATCGGAATCAAGCTGGAAAACAAGTTCTCCCCGGCCTGCCTTTGCGCTTCATCCCGCAATTCATCCGGAGTTCGTGACGCCGCCAGTCGCGCGAAGACGGCGAATGCGTGCGGGAGACTCAGGCCTTCGACGCTTTCACGGGCGTCCTTGTGGAGTTCGGTCAGATCAACGGGTCTCGAAATGGTGCCCATCTGATCGCGTATCGAGACTTGCGCTTCGCGGAGGCGGGGCTCGAGTTCCCGTCGTCTTACATCGGTATTCGGTATCCGCCTGAGCGCTTCGATGGCATGCATCAGGTGGCTGGCTGCGACGATTCCACGACCCCCGTCGCCTTCGGCCAATGCGACAAGACGTTCGGCTGCGGACACAAGGCAGCGGTCGCGCTCTGCGTCGTCGCCGGACTGCTGGTGGGCGCGCGCGGCAAGTTCCCATAGTTCGCGCGATGTGAAGGCGTCTGGCCCACCCGTTGCAGCCAGGGTCTCTGCGTTCCGGGCTACTGCGGTCGGTTCGTCAATGCGAAACCGAAGAGCGATTTCGGCAGCATTGAGGAACCCGCGATGGTCCTTACGGTCGAATGCGTCCTGTGTCACGTCCGAAACCAGTGCCTTGAGGCGCGTTCCTTCGGGATCTTTCCAGCCTGTCGTCTTGGCGATCCGGCAAGCGCGGCACAGCATGTCGGCGCCGCCGCGGCTGCTGGCTGACGGGTTGTTTGGAAAAAACTCGGATCGGGCTTCGAGCACGGCTTGCACGGCATCGCTGTACGCATCGATAGCAAGTTGCGCCATGGCGTAGAGCTTGCGGTCGTTGAGCCAGGCCACGTCGGAGATCCTTGCCCTCAGGCCCGGATTCTGTAAACCGGGGGCAATTGCGGCGAACACGGCAGACTGGTCGCCCCGCAGGTCGCTGGGGATCATGCTGCGTGTCCCATCCGCCAGGACCATCATTGGCCCGTACGGCTCCGTACCGTCGTCGGGCTTGAAATGCATGCGGGTGACCTGAGCGAGAAGGCCAAAGACACGGGCAGCGCCTTCATCGCCCGATTGTGCGTGCTGCTTGCTGGCGGTTTCGTAGAGGCTGCCGAGATTCCGGCAATCAACGCTATTGCCGTCTCGAATTGGTGCTTCGACGTCCGCTTCCGCGAATTCTTCCGGGGTAACTGTCACGGCACCCGACGGCGCCTCATCCCCTTGCTGGTGTCCTGGTTCGTCCTCCGTCATTCGGCCAATTCCGTGTGGGCTGGCGTCGGCAGGCACATTCCGCTTTCAATAGCACGACAGCGGTCCGCCACTTGAAATGTACCGGGCGACTCCAAATGGCCGATTCTATCCGCACGTTCGCGGTAGATGGGCATCAACGAGACCGGGCCAAGACTAGCAGTCTCTGGTCGCGGTGGATTGGCGAAGATGTTCGAAAGGGTCATTACGAGCGGCCTTCCCGTAGTCCGTCTTGTACTTGCCGGGTCGCGAGCGGCGTCGAGACATGCAGCGCGGACGAACTCGGCGGCGGCAAGGCCCCGGCGCTCGGCTGCCGCCTTGACCTCTTCCCATTCGGATCGGGAGAAGCAAATGCCTCTGGTCTTGCGCGGCTCGTCCGGCTGTTCCGCCTCCGCGACGCCGTGTTCGGGCGTCCATGAGTCCGTTGTCGTCATGCAATCCCCTCTTCCGGTCGCCCGAACCGATCCCCAAATCGGGCAACCGGCCAGTGTGAAATGCGACGAATCTTCCCTGCGGTAGCTACCCGATCGACCGCCTCCTGGCAATTCCGGCGGGCGAAAGGCACGGCGGCGAAGATGGTACGGGGCAAGGCCTGACGGATCACTGGGCCCAGTCGCTACGTCAGGGAAGCGGCGGAATCGAATAAGTTGGATCGCGCATCGGAATCACGAAGTGTTCCCCGCCCGCGGGGATGAACAGTAAACCATCCCATTGCACACCGCGTTTCATGATATGCCGTTCACCAAGGGGTTTCGGCGAGGTTATGCCCGTCGCGCATTGCTCTGTTCCCTGGTGCATCCTTTATGTGGGACAGCATTCGCCAAGGACGGTTGTCTGTTGCGGATTCGCGCTCTGGATTCTCGACCGTCGAGGCACAGAGCAGACTGGGCACACAGTCGGGTGATGGCCACTCCGATCCGCTCGGCGGCGGCATCGACTTCTCTATCGTGGACATGCGCATAGCGCAGCGTCATGGAAGAACGGCTGTGACCCAGAAGTCTGGCGACGATCGGCAATGGCACGCCACTCATGACTGCGTGCGAGGCAAAAGTGTGCCTCAAGTCATGCAAGCGAACATCCTCGATGCCGGCCTCCTTGCGGGCCCTGTACCATAGCCCGATCTCGCGTCCGCATGGCCTCGCAGGATCGCGCGGCGAGGGAAAGACCCAGTCGCTGCCCACCCTTGGTTGACGCTCGATGAGTTCCTGGGCGGCCGCCGACAGCCAGACTTCGCGCGGCCCGGTCTTTGCGTCGGTCAGCCTGAGTGTGGCGCCGTGGACCTCACACCATCGCAGTCTGACGATCTCGTTGCGTCGGCAGCCGGTGAGAAGGAGCAGACGGATCATGTCGGCCTGAGGCTGGTACGACGGACGCTTTGCGACCATTGTGTCCAGCGTTTTGTAGAGGCGGGCGATTTCCTGCCTCGACAGGAACCGCGTCAGGGACGGGCGCTTGTTTCGTTTCACGCCCCGCGTCGGGTCGCTGCTGATATGGCCGCTCGCGACGGCGAACTTCATGATGCGTCGTAACGTTGCCAGCGTCCTGTTGGCGCCGCCCGGTGCAATCTGGCTGTAGGCATCGAACCACACCTCGACCTGACGCGGTCCGATGTGATCGAGCCGCAGGGAACCGAATGACGGCAACAACTGCCTTTTGAGTTGCCGGGCAAGGCATGCACGCCACCGAGGTTTGCAATGGTCGAGGAACGCTTCCGTCCATGGCCCTGTGGCGAAGGCAGAAAAGAGCGGGACCACCGCGTCAGCCTTGCGATCGCCGGATTGCTCCTGGACCATGAGGGTCAGGCAGTCTCGACGCGCCTCTTCGATGGTCTGCAGTGCGACGGGTCCGATGGTTGTGCGCGCCGGACGGCCGTTTCTGAAGCCCTGCCAGACATAAGCGCGATGGCCCGAGGACCGGACCCGCACGCCAAGGCCGGCGATACGGGTGTCCCAAACGGTATATTCGACCTCGCGTGGACGGAGTCTCTCGACGGCGGCGTCCGTCAACCGCACCCTCCTCGCCTCGGTTCTCATGCCAGACCCTCCGAAAGGACCGGCGCGACGGCATCGATGGCCTCTCGAACTGCCCCGTCGTGGAGATGCGTATAGCGCAGGGTCGTGGACGCCTTGCCGTGGCCAAGGAGTTTGCCGATGGTGAGGATGGTCTCGCCATTCTGGAGCGCAACGCTGGCATAGCTGTGACGAAGGTCGTGCAGGCGGACGTCGTTCAATCCGGCCTCCGCGCGAATCCGCCACCAGAATCGGTCGAGATGGAACGGCTTCGGATTTGTTGCCGAAAAGACCCATCTATTCTTCCGCGGGAGGTTGTCGAGAACATCGCGCGCGGCTTGTGACAGCCAGACGGTGCGCGGGCCGGTCTTGCTGTCGGGTAGGAACAACTTGCCTTCGCGGTAATCCGCCCATCTCAGCATGATGATCTCGCTCTTGCGACAGCCCGTCAGGAGAAGCAACTCAACGGCAGCGGTATGCAACGGGTGTCGCGATCGATGGTGTGCCAGAACGGCAGCGAGACTGCGGTACTCCTCCGGCAGGAGGAACCGTTCGCGTCTGGTCTCGCGGTAGCGGCGGATACCGACACAGGGGTTGCTGTTCTCCGGCCTGTAGCCCCAGGATTCGGCCTTCTGCATGATGACGGAAAGGACCGGTGCAGAGCGATTTGCCGCTGCGGGCTTTGCATGAAGGGACCGGAACCAGGTTGCGACGTCCTGCCGGGTGATGGCGCTGATCATGCGGCCCGTGAAGAAGGGCAGGATCTGCCGGTGAAGATAGATCCGGTTGGCCTTGAGCGTGCCGGGCTTCCAGAGCCGTTCGTAGTGGACAAGGACGTCCTGTGCGACGGTCTCGAAGAGTGCGTCTTTCTCTATCCCGGAATCTGCAGGGTCACCGTTCCTGTACGTCGCCAGCATCGTGCGTGCCCGTCGACGTGCCTGCGCCACGGTCACGGTGCCGGCATCGTCGATAGTCTTCCAGAGTCTGCGGCCCTCGTGCTGAGAGTGAATGAAGTAGCGTCTGGCGCCCGAGGGCATGATGCGGATGCCAAAGCCCTTCAGTTCGGTATCGCGCACATCCAGGATGGCCTTCTTTGGCTTGAGCCTATCGACCCGTTGCTGGGTGAGGTGCATTCTGGCCATGATTGTTCCTCCGGTGTCTGTGACGTTGGGGGAAGAAAGGCATCGCCCTTCCGTCCATAGTTGCAGACACGGGAAAAATTATGTACGTTAAATCCGCCGTTTAGCACCACAGGTGCGGCGTCCCGTGTAGCTGCACCACCTGGCACGTGGCAGGGGTTTGCCGGGCAACGGACCGGATTGATCAGGTGGCGACGCTGACTATTGTGACACCGGGATCACCACCGTCAGGAGGACACATGAAACATCAACGCAAGCCGGCTATCGAATCGGGGCTCGACAGGCGCCATTTCATGAACGCGGCCATGGCAACGGGCATGACCGCTGCCGCGGCTTCGGCGCTGTGGACCCGAACGGCTCATGCAGCACCTTCTCACGGCGGGCATGTGACCATCGGCACGGATGGCGGCGCCTCAGTCGACACGCTCGATCCGATCAAGGCGATCGGGACCGATCACGTGACCATGGCGGCTCTGTGCTGCTTCGACGCCCTGACGGAACTCCAGGCGGACGGAACTCCGGTGGGCAGTCTCGCCGAGAGCTGGGGGACCTCGACGGACGGACGGACATGGACCTTCAAACTGCGCGAAGCGGAGTTCCACAACGGCAAGACGGTGACAGCCGATGATGTCGTCTGGTCACTCAATCGCCACCTCAGCGACGACAATACCTATGCGGAAGGCAAGCAGATCGTCGGCTCCCTCGAGGAACTGAAGTCCGACGGACCCGACACTGTCGTCATGGTGCAAAGGGAGGTCAACTTCGATCTGCCCGTTCATCTGTCAGCCTTCGGCCTGCTGATCGGACCCGAGGAAACGACCGACTGGGAACGGGGAGTCGGCTCCGGGCCGTACGTTCTCGATGAGTTCACCCCCGGCGTGCGTTTCAGCGGCCACAAGTACGGAAACTTCTACCGGGACGACCAGGGCTTCTTTGATTCGGTGGAACTGCTCAACATCGAGGATGCGTCGTCGCGCGCGAGCGCACTCCTGAGCGGGTCAGCCGACGTCATATCCCAGCCGGATGCGCGTACCGCCGGTCTCCTTGGAAGCACCGATGGCGTGAGCCTGCTGGAGGCTCCCGGAACACAGCACTACACCACCGCCATGCGCACCGACGTCGATCCCTTCACCGACAATCACATCCGCCTTGCGGTCAAGTACGGCATCAGGCGCCAGGAAATCGTCGACAAGGTGTTCGGCGGGTTTGGCTATGTTGGCAACGACCATCCGATCGGCCGCAGCCAGCAGTTCTTCAACACGGACCTGCCGCAGCGCCAGTACGATCCGGACAAGGCCGCGTGGCACCTGAAGGAAGCCGGTCTGGACAGGATCGCCCTCGAGCTGAAGGCCAGCGACGGCGCCTTCGGCGGCTCGGTCGACATGGGTGTGCTCATGGCCGAATCGATGGCGCCGGCGGGTATCGACGTCACCGTCGACCGGGTGCCGGGTGACGGATACTGGTCGGAGGTCTGGCTGGTGGCACCCTGGTGCTGCGTCTACTGGAACGGCCGCCCGACCATCGACTGGATGCTGACGTCGGCCTACATCTCGACATCGTCCTGGAATGACACCTACTTCACGAACGAACGTTTCGATTCCCTGCTCGCCGCCGCCAGGAGTGAACCCGACCAGGCGCTGCGCCGGGACATGTACTTCGAACTCCAGGAGATTCTCAACATGGAGGGTGGCACCACCGTCATTGCCTTCGCCAGTTCCCTCATCGGCGCCTCGGACGCCCTGGGTCACGGCGAAATCAGCGGCAACCGTCGCATGGACGACGGCAGGCTGGCGCGGCGCTGGTGGTTTGTGGCCTGACCGGCATTGTTCACGGGATGTGAGGAACGGGTCTGGCAACGCGCGAAACGGAACACCTGTGGATCGGCATGACCGATGGCGTACGCCTGGCAGCACGGCTGTGGTTGCCGGTGTCCGCCGACCACGCGCCGGTCCCCGCTCTCCTCGAGTTCATCCCCTATCGAAAGCGTGATCTGACGCGGTTGCGCGACGAGAGCAACCACGCGGTGTTTGCCGAAGCGGGCTATGCATCGATCCGCGTCGACATGCGTGGGTCGGGCGATTCCGAAGGCCACATGGCCGACATGTTCACCGATGCCGAGCTCGACGATGCCATTCGCGTGATCGAGTGGATCGCGGCACAACCCTGGTGCGACGGCCATGTGGGCATGTTCGGTCAGTCCTGGGGTGGCACGGCAAGCCTCCTGGCGTCTTGCCAGGCTCCACCGGCGCTGAAGGCGATCATCGCCTGTTGCGCCACCCACAACCGGTTCGACGACGACATTCACCACATGGGCGGCTGTCTGCTGACCGATACCATCGAGTGGGGCGCCCAGTTGCCCGCCATCCTTGCCTCGCCACCCGATCCGCAAACGGTGGGTGAGGGATGGCGGGACCTGTGGATGGAGCGCCTGGCGAGGCTGACTTTCCCACTGGAGAAGTGGATCAGCCACGAGTGGCGCGACGACTACTGGCGACGGAGTTCCGTTACCGGGACGATGCACACGATCTCCTGTCCGGTGCTGGCGGTCGGCGGCTGGGCGGACCGCTACAGCAATGCGGTCCTGTCACTCGTCGCCGGAACCGGCCGTGACTGCTGGGGCATTGTCGGCCCCTGGGGCCATCACTACCCCTTTGCCGGAGAACCGGGACCGGCGATGGGTTTCCAGCAGGAAGCCGTGAGGTGGTGGGACCACTGGCTGAAGGGAGTTGACAACGGAATTGACCGCGAACCGCGCCTGCGCATCTGGCGCATGGAATACCAGCCCCCCGCCGACCGGATGGCCGAGCGCAGGGGCGATTGGATCGCCGAAGACTCCTGGCCGTCTTCCCGGATCGCTCCGCTGGTGTTCGCCCTCGCCGATGGG
>JGIcombinedJ30088_10006027_pt1 | contig 10266 bp, 14 predicted proteins | sample PinacodermPK_FD_30088 | JGI IMG/M metagenome (IMG submission 30088) | reverse complement strand
TGAAAGAAAAGACACTTACACTCCGGTCGTCAAAAACCGATCAGGAAGGGACCGGTGAAAGCCTCTATGTCTGTGACGCAACACGAAACGTGTTAGATCGGTATCGCGAACGCGCTGACATTACAGACGGTGCTGTATTCCGACACATCCGCCGCGGTGACCACATCCAACCGAATCGGATTACCGCCCACTCCGCACGCCGTATCATCAAAAAACGGGCTGCTGTTGCCGGTGTGGAAGGCTTTATCTCCGGACATTCCCTCCGCGTCGGCTCCGCTGTCTCCCTCGCGCAAGCCGGTGCGACCATCGTTGATATGCAAGTCGCAGGACGCTGGAAATCCTCAGAGATGCCAGCACACTACGCCAAAGCCGAGTTAGCCGAACGCGGCGCAATCGCGAGGTTCAAAGACGGAAAACGATAAGTAGACACCAATGTATGAGCGTGACCATTACGCCCTGGCCTTACCTCTAAAGCCGTGGTTTCCGCCCAAACGTTTCGGGCTGCTATACTCCTCTTTTTCCGTGCCCCCACCCACTTTTTAATGTTAACTCTTGCTTAAATATCGCAATTTCTCAAAGAACAATATGAAACAGTTGAGATTATTGACAAATATATCCAACGCACGCCATTATCTACTGGAAACACCACTCAATCTAATTTCTATGCCAATTTTGTCAGGCGACATATTGTTAAGGAAGTCATTTCAAATGCGATGCTTTAACTGGTTTTTATCTCAGATTTAGTGTATAATAGGGGATAACATTCCTAAGAGAGAGACTGTTCCCTTTGAGGCTCTACATGGAATTATTGGATCACGAATTGCTAAGTCCAGCTGAGAAGCAATATCTCATTGGCAAAGGGCATCGAGGCTGCTCACAGGCGACGGAACGTCTTATTCTCCTGAATATAAGGCTCGTTCACTGGGTCTGTTCAAAGTACGCGACAGAGACCGTATTGAGAAGTTTGACCTGATGCTCGGAACACGGCTTTCAATCTATGCAACGCTCGCGATCCATCATACTGTAGGGTGATCGCCCCTATTGCTGTCAATGATTCGCCTGCCTGCGAACATAACAGAGACTGTTCGGTGATAGCAGAACTCGCTTGGTAAGGAAATCTAACCCCGAGCAACCGGAGATCGCCACCCGGATTGAAGACTTAGAACCGAAGGCGATTGCGAAGATGCGCTTGCTTATGGAAGCAACACTAAATGTTGTCTCATTAGATACAACCATTCAGTCTGACAATGGTAACAAACGTTCTATCGCCGATACATTACAATACGACGATTCAATCTACGATAAACTGTTAAATGAAGTATCTTTGGACTTCTTTCTCAGCAAACTTCAGCCACACGAGGCAATCGTTCTCACTCGACTTATGGCATCCCTCGCGAGATGACAAACACCGAGATCGCAGATGCTATCAGATGCCGTCGCAATGACATTACCGGTATCCGCAGACGTGCGCTTGCGAAATGTCAACGGATTGCCGAACATTTGAAATCAAGCAATACGCTCACTTCAGCTGAGATTATGGCGGATCCGATAGGTAATCCGCAAATGGAGTTTATATTTTAAACAATTTCAATTGAGGAATAAAAGACCCGTTGCGGGGTTTCCCACAATGGGTGCCGACGAACGGCAATTCGTCAAGATGATCCCTCAGAACTTCAATTTAAGGGAGCGATCATTCTAATTATAGGCAGAAAATTGAGATTTTGCATCGCCGTACAACGCTCTATTTTTGTCTGTAATTTAGAATGGTCATTAGCAGAACAATGAGTATAGCAAAAGCCTATAAGATTTTGGGCTTAGAATTAGACGCATCACAAGAAGATGCCAAGAAAGCGTATCGCGAACTTGCCAAGCAGTACCACCCAGATAAGAACAAGACAGAAAAAGCGTCAGAATTTTTTCGGTTGATTACTGAAGCACATGAGTGTATTCAAAATGCGACTGAAGCGGAAATAGCAGAGTTCCAAACGATAGAATCTGTTCGCTTTCAACACCATGAGGAACAACGCCTCGATCCACAAAAACTCAATAGAGACAGAGAGACAGATTCTCTATCTCAGCTTGATCTGGCACAAATACTTGAACTATTCAAGCAGCACTCGACGAGGAATACTGATCAATTTGATAATCTCAATGGCGCGTCGCTTATTGCTTGTGATGGTCAAGAGACATTTCTTGGAAAGGTTAGTGGATATTCTGAAAGAGACTCTATTTTTAATCCCTATAGTCGCTACGGTAACGTGTATAACATAACGTCCATCTGGAATAAATATGGTCGTTATGGCAGTCTTTATAGCCGATATAGTCCATTTAATGCTTTTACATCCTCGCCACCTGCTATTTACAAGAATGACATCTTCATCGGATTCCTAAGTGTTAGCAATATACCAAAGATACAAGGTTATACTGTGGTCGATCCAAATTGGCTTATGAATCACTATGGAAAAGGAAGTCGGTAGCCACATGTGGTAAGATTCTGTGGGAAGCGCATCATAGATACGTTGGTGAATGGGGATGTTGAAGTCTCACGGGTTGGATGAAGTGTGAAGTGCCAACGTTTATTTAGACCAAGTGCGCTCTGACAATCAATAGTAGAATGTAGGTTAGATTCCGACTCGGAGGACGCACTCCGCATATCCTACCCTAACTGCGCTGCTGGAAACGGCAGGGTGGAAAGCAAGAGGAAATGACGCATGTCTGCGGACATAGGCGAAACTCATAAGAGCGTCCAAAAGTGGCACGCCCGATAACGGATTGACATGGAGAAACGAAAGTTGAATATTCGTAGTAGGAATTGAACCTACATTCTACTATTATTCGTTGAAACGCACGTACAATTTTGGTTTAGAAGGTGGCCCGAATTTCCGAGGGCAGTACAACCACCAACAGCCCAATAACACTGCCTTTCCATGCAGCTAATTACAGAGATAAGCCAGGTGAAATAGATTTCTTTCGGACTATTTGCAGAACGACGGTGTCTACACTCAAGAAACTTTGGTACAGCGATCAGGACGGAAATATATCTGAATGCGCTGCGCATATTAGATCTGATGACAGTCAAGCCGCTTGGCGAGTAGACTATCGGAATAATTTCTTACGCGACGTTACTTTTAAGACCAGAGATTGGGAGTATGAACAGGAATATCGACTTATCTTGGAGGATACACTCAGTCAATATAATGAGAAAGACGACCGCAAACTAACCTATGACTTTGACGCTTTGAAAGGCATTATTTTTGGGATAAGGACATCCAGAGAAAATAAACTGAAAATCATACAAATTATAAAAAAAAGAAAAAATGTGCCGAAAACAATCAGACTGATTTCACATACTTTCAAGCTTATTACTCCGCCAATGACAGCAAAATTCATAAGCGAGAGATACGGTTAGGATAGAAAGGAATAGATAGGAATGGATAAAAAACAAGCCATGCGGGAAGCAATGCAATTTCAACTAATTCAAGAATTTGCTCAAATTGATGGACGTACCCGTGAGGAAAGAGTTGATCGTTACCTTGAAATTGATCGACAGAAAATTATTAGCGAGCAATCACTTCGTTCACGCTTCTACAGAATGTATTCATCTCTACCGCGATGGACACTTCATTAATCCCCTACAAGCCCCTACAAGCCCCTCAATATCACGCCCCTGTGGTAGAAACCTACCTGAATACGCACAAATCACACCAGCACGGCAAAACTCACGAAAGTCCCTTATTGAAAAAGGTACGGCTGACGCGTTTCTCCGATCGACACCGAAATGGCATTTGGCGAGACGCGGACAAAGCGGTACAATTCATCAACCCCTCTGCTCACGAGGCATACAAGGGCGTTTCTCGCTAAAATCCCGATAGCGCACACCTATCAACTCGTAGAAAAACCACAGCAAAGCCCACAGCGAAACCGAAAATACGGCAAGGCTTTGGCGGTGCACCGCCTGTAGCACCTAAAAACTTGCTGGAAAAGACAGTTGCCTATCAGTTGAATTTTCTCGCTAAAACGGAACAAAAAGATAGACGTGTCATGGATTCATACGGAATCAAAAAAGTATACATACTTGAACAAAGTTGCATTTTTTCTTTTTTAATAACCCAAGTTACTACTAATGAATTTTGAACGTTTTAAGAAGATTTTCAAGACCTTTTTCACCCCGAAGGGGTGCTATGTCTATAAATAGGTGGCAACTTGGGTTTTAATAGTATGCAAAACGTGCAATATTTAGGAGACAGGCGGTTGATGAGAGTTGTAGTCTACAGCTGCATCTTCTATGAAGTCAAGACCCTCCGCAAGAGTGAGAGGACCCGGAACCAAAATTTCAAATTGCTTTATCACTGTGTTCGACGGCTCTCGTCTTGACACCTCCCGCAATTGCTTTAGGCGATGCACAGCTATTTTTCCTGTCTCGCCAGATTGATGGAAACCGTCAATATCCATTCGCAGGATGCCGCGGTGCTTTAAAAGTAGAGCTTCGGCATCAAAAACAAAAGCACTATACCGCTGATTTTTCGCATACTCCCAAAATCCATGAGCCTCTAATTCTGCTCTGATTTTCTCGTTATTGACACCATACGTCACGCGCACTGAGGAATATTGTGCGAAACTTGGATAGAAAAAGATGTGTTTTTCATCCGTGACGGGAACACTCGGATCCCCGGTGCGAAAATGAGAGGGATGGACACCTCGCTCCTTGAGTTCTGCATTCGAGCGAATATATCCATCCGCTTGTATCTCCGCGACATTTTTTTGGTTTGTATTGTGGTATGCGAGGATACGAGGTTTCGGTTGACGCTTTTTTGATTTCCGAGAAGATTTTTTCTGTCGGTGGCGTGGGCGGTTCTTTTTCATGAGTTTCCTACCTATTCACAGTTTTTCTTCGCCTTGCGCATATAGATCGTTAAGATCTCTGCATGCGAATCTTTGGTCTCTTGGTGTCGGGTCGAGAGGCATGATGATATGCAGTATCTGTCCACTCGGGCGATAAACGTTCATTTTGGACTTGATTGCCAAAGATTTATCGCTGATGTACACAGTATACATTACATCCTGTTTTTCTAATCCTGCCGTTTCCTTGAAAACCCGACCTCTCACGTCGTCTTGGACGACAACCGCATTGACACCGCCGAACTCGATCTTAAAGACAGCTAGTCCAATTTTATCAACTGGCTTTTGCTGGCGTGATGGAGACTTCGATGAGGCAGTCGCCTGTTCATAATTCCTTTCGAGAATCCCCACAAGCCCCTTAACGCATTCCCCCACTTCAAATGCGAAATTTATATGTAAATTCCCGTCTATTGCGGATTTTGAATCTTTTTCATGCATCATGTTTTAGTCTGAGCAAAATGCCGTTTCAGTTCGGGCACAACAGAATTGGCGTAGTCTAAATTAGAAGCGTCTAAAAGTGTTGAGCGGTTAACTTTGAAGTCAAATCCGTATTGGCGAACCACCGATCTAACTGCTTCTGTAACCCAATCTTCAGTATAGGGTGATATAATTATTTCACCGGTTTCACCAATTAACAATTGAACATCAACTTTAAGAGGCATTCCTATTTCCCATATCTCTGGCAATTCCAATTCCTTCTGAAAAAAATCTTCCAGTGGAATATCACCGAAATTCTTACCCCAATAGGCACCAACAAGTGAATGAGAATCAATAATTAGACGCACTTCCTGTTCATATTCATACGCTTTTCTCTTAAAGAAATAAGGAAAATAAAACGGTGTATTAGTATCACTTGAATCCTTGACATGCACATAGCCAGACACATAGTCAAAGATATATTTCATTTCGTATGTTTCAGGAGAACTATACTTTATTTGACCGATGAATACATCAAGTTCATCTGATAAACTCTTTTTCAAATTTTTCATGGTTGTTTTGATGGCAATACCACTATTACGCATCTGGTACTTTTCCCACATAGCCATTGATTCTTCTTCATTCTGGTGCCAACAGTTACACATGATATATTTATGCCAATTTTCCATTGCCTTCACTGCTGATTCCAAACCTGCCTTTTCAGTGTTTTCAGCCTGATTGATTGCTAATTCGTAGGTATATTTTATTAACGGAGGTCTGAATCCTTCAAACGGATCTTCAAACCTGTCAACTCTTGTAAAAAATAGACTTTCTGTTGCCAAGAGACTAACGAATTTCTCAAGGCTCATGTATCGCCATAAAATAGATTTATCTCCAGGAGGCGTGATTCCTTCTAATTCTTTATACATAAAAATGTCCTTTCTCATTGTCAGCTATCTGCATCCTATCATCCTCGCCTTTATGCCTTTGAATACAAAAACCGTCAACTCTTGCCGTCAACGGCTTGCTTTTATGATGAATGAGCGCAAAACTACTCGTGCGGTTCGCCTTCCGATTGCGATTTGGTTTCAAGGAGTTTTTGTAGAATAACCGCCGGTAGTGAAACCTTTTCAAAACTCATAGTATAGCGCAAGTTACTTGCATTGGTATCCAAGGCACCTCCACTACAGTGTATGAGTGCTATTCCTTTTATCTCACCGAACGGTAATGTCACGGAAAGGACAGCGTCTTTTTTAAAGACAATAACATCTGGAGTAAAACCCTCTTTCCCTACACCATCACACGAAAAACGCAATTTGGAAAGCGGGATCGGTGGCAAACCAGGGACAGATAAAACAAGACAATCACAACCCGAAATTTCAAAGTCCGCCTCAAAATCATAATGAGACATTCCAGAGTACTCTGTTAGACCCGCGCCCTCTTTAAACCGAGTCAGTGGGTATTTGTCAATTGCGACGGCATGGCCCCCACAATCTACACCCAATTCTTTGTTAATCGCCTTAACTTTTTCGCTAAAAGATTCAGAATCCTTGCAATACTTTCTGTCTGCCCGAAACTGAAGCGGATTTCCATTGAAAACAGTTATCTTGAAAGACAATGGTTCTTTAGTACTATCGGGAAAAGATTTAAACGCCTCAAGTATTTTATCCGTAGGCTGGATTTTAACCAGCAACACATCAAGCATAATAAAAATCCTCCAAGAGAGATTGATTGAAAAAAGTGCATGCCCGAATGTATAAGATGGCATTCGGGCGTGTGAAGGTATTTCAGTGGAGTTGTATCATCCGTCCGCCTTACCCATGTATGATTCCCCCGGGACCAGGCATTCTATCTCTCATTTCCTGCATCATGTGTTCTTCAGACATCCTACGCTTTAAATTCCAATCACTCCATATAGGGTTTCTGTCTTCACGTCCCAATTCGTCGAAAGCTTCATGATGTAATCTTTTATATCGCTCTTTTTGGAATTTGGGACCAAGTGCTTCAAAGAATTCCTTCAGAGTTTCAGGAGTATGGACTCTTTGGCTATTCCAGCCCTCAGAGAACAGAGCTGACATTCTATCTTTTAGATTATTAATCCTAATCTTTCTCATTTTTTCAAGATAAGTTGGGATTCCATACATTATGGTAATTGGGGTTCCAATTAGGGCTGTAAACGCGATAATTATAGCGGTCGTGTTTCATCATCCAGGGAGTAGGTGCCGTGTTCCACCAAAGGTTTATCACCATCACTACTACCTACGTGCTTGTCAATGTAAAGCAAGGCAAGAACAATGATGACTACACCAAACAAGATACTGAAAAAAATTGTGTGTTCTTTGCGGGTCATACTATCTCCACAGTCGTTTCGTTCTTATCGCGGGTGAACACCTTGCGATGGCTATAAATGTCCCATGGATAGGGACCCTATTTTTTACGAAATCTATACATTTTCAAGTCGTAGAATTCTTCAAAAAAATCAATTAGATGTTCAAGATATTCAGGCGGGTTATCCCGTTTCGTGATATGGAATAACTCTCTCCCAACGGAAGATAAGCGAAATCCTGATACTGTAATCTGTTGGCAATCCTCCGCTTTAGAACGTAATACTTCTTAACATCTTACCAAAAACGTCTGCTAAAATCAACACCTTTGGAAGACCCACCCACATTCCCTGCGGTGTGCAAAAACTGTCGGTGCGCTGGCGGTCTCTCGTGTAAAGGTTACTGTATCTCCTACCGCTATTGCGGGCTTGCTACAGGTGTCCAGCGTGCTGTGGCTTCGGGATCGCGGCGTGCTGTGCCAAAGAGCGGGTACGCACATTGGCAGGCACTTGCTATGACTGCGCACGGGGAATAACGTGCTTGCACCCGAAGCCAGGCACGCGTCCACCTTCCGCGGCGCACCGCAACCGCTATCTATCTGCTCGTGTCAAATCCCCTGAAGCCAGCGCGATTTTCAATACGTCTCGCACCCTGCACCTACCAAGCCATCAACCCATCTGTCCGTCCCAAACGTTTTCTGTTCCATAAAGCCCTGCGAGAAAGACAATTGACAAATAAAGCAAAGTGTCGGGGCGGTTTCGGTGCAGTGGCAGCGTTTTTAGTGCTGTCAGCGATTCCAAGAAATACAGTTGATAAGTGGGTTGTGGTGGGGGTTGCGGTTTCTGTCTCGTGTCAGCTGGGTTGGTTCTTTGCTTTAGGTTTCTGTCTGCCTGCGCCGTTGTTGCAGGCAGGTTTCTGTACGGTTCTATGCGTTTTTGGTGCCGCTGGCGGGGTGAAAGACAGAAAGAAGTAACCAGTAACCAGAAAAGACAAAGAGTTTTCTTTTGAACGCTGGTCAACCACTGACGAATGGCACACAGCACTTGATAACTTAGGCTTCGAGGGGGAACGTTCATGGAGACGAAACCCACACAGAGACGTTGCGCGTGATGACGGCGATATTCTTGATCTCGCAAAAAACATCTATTTGCGGAATAGAGAAAACGGTGCAAAGAAAGGTGAATCAGTGCACATCACTGCCCAGACAGTGAACAAGTCCGAAAAAACGATACGCAACTGGCGGAAACGCTTTGAGTGGGAAACGACCGAAACCGAAGTTTGAAATCTATGACACCGTTCAAGTCTACAGATTCGGGAAAGGCTTCCAAACGACCATTAGTCAACCAACCCGCCAGCATCGGCGGCGCCTTGACCGCTCCCCAAGCTTCAGCTGGCGGAGCGGTCAACTCTATCTCCTGACTCGTCATTTCGGGATGTTCGGGCTAACCAGTGATCAAACAACAGGTCTACTAAATGAGTGAGAGACACCCTATCAGCACCATTCACAATTTTATCTATATCCTTCTCGGGGTAATTCTCTTTCCACACCGTTTTTAAAGAATCAAGCTCCGACTGCAAATCTGCCGCAAAGCCCGCAGCGCTTTTCAAAAGATTTGACATGATCTCTAATCGCTCCCCAACAGGGGTGCCGACATACATTTTATCAACCAACTCGCTCGTCTGATCCATCATATCGCCGATATGATTTAACTCATGGTTAAATTTGTCCTCCTCACTCAACTCAGAAAAATCTATTTCGACCGGCGGGCGCGCAGATTTCTGATAAACGCCATGATCCACACGCTCAATTTTACCCTGTTTCGAGAGACGCTGACGGGCTTTGTCGATAGATGATTTCTTACCTCGCACGCCTTCATAGAGTTCTGACATTGTTTTGGGTCCCGAATCCAGCATCGCTAAAATTTCTTGTCCAATCGTAGACATATTTCACACCTTTTTTGTCCTTTTAGGCACTTTCTGTCCGAAAAGTGTCCGGTTTTTGTCGGGGTTCTGTCCGATTTTTGTCGGGGTTCTCACTCGAAATGTCCAGGGTTCTGTCCGATTTTTGTCGGGGTTTTGTCAGGTTTTTTCACAGTTAGGAAAAACTGCGCCATGATCCAAACCCTGCTTCGATTTTGTTTTTCAGTCCATCCGAAAACAACTCTTCTCATTTTCGTAATGATTCCTTTTGAATCACTCAAAACCTACAGGGAGTTGAAGAAAATCAGCACCACGCCAAGAAGCCAGTCGTCCGTTACGGCTTCACATCAAACCCCCAGCGCATCAGCGATCTGCTGTTGGGTTTCGCCTGCTGCAGAACCCTGTAAAAAACGCCTTTACTTGTTTTTTATGTAGTTTTTATGCAAAATTGAAGTCTGACATTAAGTATATATATATGCCGGCTGTCAATTTTGCATATTTTTCTGAATCACTCGAGACACGGTGCCTTGATTGATTTTTCCAAAGTGCTTGGATATATGCGAGACAATATCGCCTTGCTTATACCCTTCGCGATGCAGTCTCACGATCTCAGCGTTCCGTTCGGCTTTACTTTGCTTTCGTGCTTTTTCCGTCCGCCTGTATGCCGTCCGTTCCGATTGCCCCGTCGCTTCTGCGTAGGCTCGGA
>JGIcombinedJ30088_10006025_pt1 | contig 10269 bp, 11 predicted proteins | sample PinacodermPK_FD_30088 | JGI IMG/M metagenome (IMG submission 30088) | reverse complement strand
GCAGAAAAGAAGGTTTCCTCTGCCATAGCCACAGAAACACAAAGCAATGTAATCGCTAAAAGACATAACGTTTTCATGAGAGATTCTCCTGTTTATTAGGTTAGACTGTAGTTTCGGGCTTACAAGCCCTCCCACATGTTTACTCTTTTTTTAACTGCCAACCTTCCAATCCAGTTAGGCTTTGAAACATCAAATTCAACAGTGAAATTTGCTAATAAAAAAAATGATACGGTGCTCTTGAATCATCCTCTATTTGGCTTTGTGGAAAGGGCATATACATAAGGCGAAGTCAGCTGTTGGTTTGGAACGCGAAGCCCTACGAAGAGATTACCAAGCACAATATCTGTCAGATTCACACATTTACAAAGCACTTCATGCCCCCATTTACCGATGACTGCCCGCCACGGCGAATAATCAACAACACTCAACTTCAAGGGACCGCCTGTATATCCAAATTCAGTGACGTGAAATCCAGCGTCTCGCAATGCCGAAGCGAGGGCAGTCGGCGGAATTACCTTGTGNGTCGCGAGAAGTTTCGGACTCGCGACGCGAGCNATCGGTGTATACATACCCCGCAGATTCGGCATTACCGTGAGCATCGTTCCACCCGGTTTAAGGAGACTGTACATCTCCTCCAAGATCACTTGTGGTGTGCTGAAATGTTCAATCAACCCCATTGAGTAGACAAAATCAAACGTAGTGCGATGCTTTTTTGCAAACGCGAACAGATCTTCACAGAGAATTGTTCCCTCCGCACCTGCAAGGGACAGGTTCCGTCGAGCAAGTTGACATCCCAACTCCGAAAAATCAACACCGTAAGAGTCGCTTTCATAGTTCTGGGCGAGGTAAGGGAGCCACAAAGAATCGGCACACCCCAACTCAATTAGCGTCGGTTGTTTAAAACCTGAAAGTGCTCGGTCAAACAACTTCGCGAGCTGACGGTTGGCTACATAAACCCATCGCAGGTGACGAATCTTGTGCTGTTGACCGTCCCAAAGCGTTGTCCAATAGGATTCATCCGTTAAGGGTGTAACATGCGAATCCATGCTAACTTTCCTCCGAGAAGACCGCACCATGCTCTAAAATAGGACATAGGTCGCAGAGTCGGTCTGCGCAATAATTTTTATGGAGACGGATGATTCCCTGTTCAATTTTAGCGGTCGGCTTCAGAATCCGCATCTGCTGTTCCTCTGTGAAAATTTGTTCATCAATTTTACTGATAATTTTGTTTCCCGTTGATTTGGAACCGACACTGTAAAGCCTTAGAATTCCTTCCTGTAATTTCTGACTATCCGCTTCGAGTGCCCAAACATAAGCGACTGGTAAGATTTTATTGACGATGATGTCTATAGCCCGACTCGCTCCAATCAGTCCAGCATCCCGAGTGCCGCCTGTCCCGAAGTTAGAGTGCTTTTTCCAGTAGCCGATGGGTTCAATCATCAGTAGCGCGCAAAGTTCTTTCTCAATAACTCGTAACAACTTTCGCGCGTCCGCAGTCGTTGCCTTTTCACATGTCGGCAGAAAATACATCATCAGGCTACCTTGGGAACGATGGATCAACTGGCTTATCGCAGCAATACGTCGAGTCGGATGGTTCAGAGGTCTCCCAGTGAAACTCCAGCGTGCTTCTGTCATGCGTGGCGGAAGTTCAGCATATTCTGACGTGTGCCACAACGCCTCTAACGCTGCAACGCTCGGATCATCCGTTACTTCCGACGGCAGCGGTTTCTCCCTTTGTGAGGGTAAGAGTCCGGCAACGCCAAAAAGGATCGCTTGAATCTCCAGTTCAGATTTCTGGTCGAGATCAGTGAACGGGACATATTGCGCTAATTCCCTCATCGGTTTACTGTTGCGTTCGTATCCCAACGCTTCCATGATACCTTCGTAGAGAAGTTGCTCGAAATCAAGGCGCGTCCTTAACAAACGCATCGACTCCGTCTTTTCCAAAAACCGTTCACGTCCTAAAGATTCAAAAACACCTTTCAGTATCTCTATGTTCAGGTGTTTCCCCGTTACTCGGCAAAGTTCATCTGTCGTCTCTGCGTCTTGGGTATCATCATGGAGATCACCGGTATCTACGGCAATCCATTTTAGGAGTTCCAAGGTCGGAACGCGCTTGTTGTTTTGGAGCCGTGTTCGGAGATTGAAGTCGTCGTTAAAGAACACTGCATGTAAAATAACGCGGTTGTATCTGGAATTAAGGTGATGTTTATGNGCATACCACTCCGAAGATCGGACATGAATCTCAACATCGCCGACATGGAGTTTCCCATCAATTTCAATCTCGGCGTGCATAAAATCGGGACCTTCGTTATGATTCCAGACCCCAGGCTTTAGCACGCGAACTGCCCGTCTATCAATCGACGCCATATTGGTATCAAAAAAGCGTTGCTCATGCCACAATCCCTGAACGAACGCTTCGTCGATTTTATCGAGATCAGGATTATAAGTCTCATCGATTTCTCTGAACAGTTTAGAAAGACGTTCGACTTCGGTTCTGGCACTCATATACGTTTCCATCGGTTCCGATCTACTTTGCCTCCTGAATTTCGTTCAGTAATGCCTGCGTTGCCACTTGTGGCTCAGGGTGCGCGCAAACANCAGAGATGACCGCGATGCCGTGCGCCCCTGCTCGAATCACTTCACCTGCAGTCTGAATACCAATACCACCGATCGCGATAACTGGACACGCCGCGATGTCACACATTCGGCGGAGTCTCTCTAAGCCCTTAGCCGTTTCTGCATCCGGTTTTGAAGTGGTCCCGTAAATGGGACCAAACCCGATGTAGTCAGCACCTTCTGAAATTGCGGCGAGTATTTTCTCTTCNGTTCGGGCAGATGCGCCAAGGATCGCTTCTGGGGATAGAATCCGCCTTCCGATAGAAACCGGCATATCATCTTGCCCAAAGTGCGCGCCTGTTGCCCCGACAGCCAGTGCGATATCGGCTCTATCGTTCACAATTAGTGGCACATTGTATTTTGCGCATACCGCTTGCATGGACTGTGCGATTGCTACTAATTCGCGCGTTGTTCCGTGTTTCTGACGGAATTGCACCGTATCCGCACCGCCTTTGACTGCGAGTTCCGCTAACGCAGCGTGTGTAAATCGAGATTGTAGCGTTGTATCCGTGATGACGTGTAGAACGCCGATATCTTTCATGTTGGCATATTACTCAAAATGTGATAAATTAATACATCAATAATTTAGTATATCACATTTAGGAGANGCTTTGTGAACAATTTGTTGTTTCAATCTGGAGATAAAGTGCTTTTTATTGGGGATAGCATTACAGACTGTGGACGACGCGATGCACATGCCCCCCTCGGACACGGCTATGTCCGCAAAATAACCGAACTCATCACCGCTAAATACCCGGAACGTCAGATCACTTACGTCAACAAAGGCATTGGTGGGGACATCGTTGAAGGCTTGGAAAGTCGGTGGGACATTGACGTGATTGACGAAAAACCGAAATGGCTTTCGGTGAAAATCGGTATTAACAATGCGAGTCGGCAATACGGAGAAGGCGTTTCGACGGTGGACTACCTGCCGATTTGGGAGGAGTGTTATCGACGGATTCTCACACGTGCGAAGACTGAATTAGGTGCTTCACTTTTCCTCTTTGAGATTTTCTATATTGCAGAAGATGTTGACACGCCGCGCCCATTAGACGTAGACGCTTACAACGCCAGCATCCATAGACTCGCGGAGGAGTTCGACGCACGGTTGATTCCGACCAGTACCGCTTTTGAAAGTGCGGTCGCCGCCCGTCCGGGTGCACTCTGGACAACTCAAGACGGTGTCCATCCAAATGCAGAGGGTCATACCTTGATGGCACTGGAATTTCTCAAGCAAGCGGCGTGGTAACCTAAGGGTCGGGAATCGGAGGAGAGAATCCAAGCGTCGGGAATCGGAGTTCCCTCCTACAGAAGAACGAAAGAGTCGCGAGTAAAACTCGCTCCTACAGAAGAGGGATTGTATCTATCGCCCGGATGATTTTTTCAATGCCTCAATCAATTCGCTCTCACGGTGTGAGTTATATTCGGAGGCAAATCGTTGTGCTTCAATACGATTGCCCCAATAAAATTGCCANCCAATCAAGGAGATACCCGCACCGTCAACATAACGGCGTTCACGAATCGCATCTGCCACAAGATAAATGAACGCCCCACTCAAGACTGCTGCGAGAACACCTTCTTTGACTCTTCCTACATAAAGCTGCCCGCTCCCGGGAATGACTGTGGAGAGCCATCCTGCCATTTGTGGGGATTTGTGCGGAAGTGGTGTCTTTTCAAGCAGCATATCCGCCAATCGACGCGCATTTTTTCCGTGTGATGTATCCATTTGGAGGGTATTGACTCGCCGCAATTCCGCAATCGCCTTGTTCCAATCGGCAGTGTGAACGTAACACCAGCCGCGCAGATAGTGTGCTGCTGCNACTGCTTCTGTATCCTCACTCGATTGCAGAAGTTCAAAGAGCGTCGTCCGCGCCAGTGAATACTTACGGGCATCAAAATGGAGTTGCCCAATCATCAACTGGCTCCGAAACCGAAAAGACGAATTCGGATGAACGGTTAAAAATTCACGAAATAGGTGTTCAGCACGCTCAGGTCGGTTTTGATAATAATAACTCTGGGCAATCCGGTAATCGGCGACATCCCTGAATTCTGNGTCAGGTCGATAGAAAAGGAGGCGTTTGTATTCAAGTCTCGCCGCTTGATAATCGCCCGATTCAAAGAGATGCTCTGCGTAATGGTATTGCTGACTTTGCTCGTCCGAGCCACTGCTAATTGCGAAGACGATGATAGAAAGAAAAAGAGACGCTGCTGTCATAAAACCTCGTGTCCAAAAGACTTCTTATCAAATATCTATCCATTTTTCCAATTCGTGCTAAATGCTTAGAAGAATTCATCTATACTATCGTTTGTCTTTGAGAGTTCCCCAGAGTGTTACCAGTTTCCCTTCGGTGGAAACTGACAGTGGTATTGGCTGCCAGGCAGGAAGCATATCGTGTTCAAACCAAGTTTGCGTTAGGTTGACAGGGTTGGATCCATCCGCGTTCATGACATAGATCTCATAGTTTCCATCTCTGTCGGTGGTAAAAGCGATTTGTGAGCCATCGGGAGACCAGCATGGATAATCATCATCCCCTTGGTTTTTCGTTAACTGAATGATATTGTCGCCATCAGAGTCCATGACATAGATTTCAAAGTCGTCATCTCTCGCTGAAGAAAAGGTGATTTTCTCACCATCCGGAGACCAAGAAGGATACCAGTCGTCTCTTGCTGGATTTTGTGTTAGGTTGATGGGGTTGGAACCATCAGTATTCATCACGAAAATATCAAAAATGCCGCGATTTCTCGTTGAGGCAAAAGTAATTTGCCTTCCATCCGGAGACCAAGAAGGAGATCTGTCTATTCTTGGATTTTGCGTTAGGTTAACCAAGTTAGAACCATCCGCGTTCATAACATAGACATCATAGATGCTATTTTTCTTTGAGGCAAAGGCAATTTGCGTTCCATCTGGAGACCAAGAAGGTTCAAGATCTATTGTATGTAGGTTGTTAGTCAGTTGGAGGGTGTTGTCCCCCTTGGTATTCATGACATAGAGGTCATAATCGCCATCTCTGTTTGAAGCAAAGGCAATTTGCCTACCATCCGGAGACCAGGTGGGGCTAATGTCCGATGCCNGNCCTTTAGTGAGTTTGATAGGTTCTTTCCCATCGGCATTCATTATCTTCAGATCATATGTNAACGTTTCACCGCGCATTGTTAGGTAGGCAATCTTCGTAGCATCAACTGCCTGATTCGCCGATGCAACCAGAACGCACACCAATAGCAGAAAAACCCACCGCTGTAAGCAGGGGCTCATCATAATTCGCTGAGAAAATGCTGGTGTCATGATTCTACCGTCCATAGTTACAATGCGGGGACTTGGGTACACAGCGATTTAGACTGCTTAACCAAGCCGATTAAAACCTATACTTCCACACGACGAATTCCATTTTGTCTTTTAAAGGCGATATTGCTCCGAATAACCCCGAACCCCGAATTTCCTGTTGGAGTCGATTACGAAATTCTTCCTCGCGTTGGACATTGAAAACCCGCGCCGATTGGACACTCTGATAGATACCATTTCCATAGAAAAACAGACTCAGCACGCCAACAGGTATCGCAACTTCGTAACGCTCTTGGTCAGCGTAATAGAGGCTTGCACTCCCCAATACCACCATACCAACAAAGGTGTAAAGTCCGTCAGTCGTCCTTCCACTATAAACCTGTCCACTCCCCGGTACGAACGCTGAAAGCACGCCAGCGACAGTTGGAGAACGGCGCGGAAGTGTATCCACGTTTTTTATCGTTCGCGCCAACCTGTCACTCACTTTAGCAAAAGGACTCTCCGGGTAGGCTGAATGGACATCGTTCCACACGCTGCTGGCACGCGACCATTCTCCCTTATCGGCATGGAGCATTCCAATTGTAAAGCGAGCGCGTGGTGCTAAGCTACTCTCCTCATGCTCTGAAAGAAACCGTTTGAGTGATGCAAGCCCCTGCTCGCTATCCCCCAACAGAACATGACACTGCGCAATATTGTTTTTTCCGCGCTCGACAAGAATACTCTTCGGATAAGTATCAATCAGAAATTGGTAAGCCTGGATCGCCTTCTCCAATTTACCTGCATTCTGGTAGGATGCGGCAACGCGGAACGCTATGAAATCAATTTGTGGAGCATCGGGATGTAAAAAGAGGAATCGTTTATACTCGTGAGCGGCGTTGAGATAATCACCCTCCTGGAAGAGTGAATCCGCAAAATCGGACTCAACAGCTACAGCAGGTAACGGAAGCACACATAAAAAAATAAGAGGCAGGGCACACCCTACACGCTTATATTGGCATAAAACGAAAAAAAAGGTTTTCATTCGGTATCAAGTTGCTTTTGCACATGGTCCTTGCTAACTGCCCAAACGCGATTTCCAATATCCGTGAGGTGAGGGGCAAATCGAGAATTTGCAATCTCGCTTTTGAAGCCATCGGGACCGTATGCGCTGAGAAGAATAAGAGCAAAGGCTATAACAAGTCCGCCAGAAGCAATACCAAAGCCAAGTCCGAGTAGATGGTTTACCCATCCCAAAACGCCNCTTTCGAGAATCCGCTGAATACGCTCAAAAAGTGAGTCAACAAGAATAGAGACGACCAGCACAATAGCCACGATACTCAGCCACTTCGCCCAACTCGGATTTGCTATCAACTTTTGGATAACTATCGCAAGCTGACCCCAAAATTGACAAGCGATAAAAAACCCGATGCCGATGACGAATATACCCCATACACTTCGGGTGAAACCTGCACGGTAGCAACTTATACCAGCTAATCCAACAAGAATGAGAATACCAATATCAAGTTTCGTCATTTTTGATTTTTAATTTATGGGACTCTTGGCTACGCTCCATTTCGTTACGCGCAGGTTTCTGGTTAAGTCTCAACGTTTCTTTTTTTAACATTAAACCAAAACCTTAGCCCGTAAGCGTAACAGAGGGGTTTTTGCGAATTAATACGGAATACGCGTGTGGCATTCCGTGGGGTGTTTCTTCAGATATACAGGGGGGAACGTCAAACTCTCAATTGTCCTGACTGAACCGCAAGGTATAATTACAAAACTGAGTTGGGTATATGTTCGGTCTCTTGAAGAAAAGGAATCTCTGTCAAATTGCCCCCAAATACCTGTTCAATTGCAATCTCTATTGGAGTGCCGTCGCCTAACTGGTGAAGCAACTTGCGAATCTTGGGGAAACCGAACTGCTGGATGAGAAATTCTGCTACTGCAGTGGATTGGATATACGCCAATTTCCGATATTTTGCGGGAAGTTGGTTAAACGGTTTGTTCAGAGCAGTAAAAGGGAGTAAACGCTTCATCTGAACCGCCTGCTGCAAGTCAAAGCGTTCGGACTGGAACATGGGGCGGGCAATGCTTTGTGCGAGTCCTTCGTCAAGCCATGCAGGACAATGCCCGTGTGCTAAATGATGAACCAACAGATGTACCCATTCATGCCGTAGCAGGGCGTATAAAATGCTTAGCACTGGCTCACCCGCTGCGCAGTATTCCAGACGGATGCCACCATCGTAGCACCCACTCGCCCATCTTGGCATCGAACGTTGAGACGTAGCACGCCCGTTTGTATTTGTAATTGATATAGAGACCGGCGAAGCGGGATAGTACCCTAATACTTCACCCAATTCCGAGTAAGTTCGATAAATCAGTCGACAGATGTTCCAGACTGTCTGTGGATTCGCTTCAGAATGATAAGTGAGATCGAAAAATTCCGAATTTACAACCTGTTTAGAGATCTCCGTAGGACTCATTTGTAACTGTTTAAGGAATTGTCCCGGAGGTGGTTCCTTAAAGTCATCCAAAGAAATAAGCGTATTATAACACGCTTTCTCATCAAGAATGCGCGCTTTACGCCTAAGGGCTGTTGGCGAATCAGGACATAACCGAAGGGCGATGTCTAAACACACCAATGCTGTATCCCACTCGCCAACCATCTCATAGGCTTTCGCGAGGTCGGCATAGATATAGTGATGCTGTGCCGCGCCCAATTTCAAGCCAGCGAGATAGTGTTGGATAGCTTCAACGTAGCACGCCTGTCCATAACTGAGCGTTGCTTGTTGAAAATGTGATAATGCCAATGACTGGGTATATCCAAGGTGCACAGCCTTCATAAGGAACGGTGGTGCATTAAGGGCATATCCCTCAATGCACAACGCAATCCTTCTCCAATTATGACCGTTCAATATCGACAACTTTGAAACTAACTTTGCCACATTTTAGCGTAGAACCGTCTTGAATGAGGGTCGGTGTTTCAACACGTGCGTTATCAAGATAAGTCGTATCAGAACTACCCAAATCCGTGACGTAGACATCGTCATCTTTCTGCTCAAATCGGACGTGTAAACGAGAAAGCGTCCGAATTGCGTTGTAACGCTTCAACATCTCTGGGGATTCAGNTGTTTGTTCAGTATCCCACTTCTGCAGTGCATCCGCGTCGGGTATAGACGCATCGACCTGCATGATTTCGGTAGTTTCGTTGCCCATACCGTGTGGGCTATAGCCGGGTTGCAGTTCCAGTCCGTTTACATCTACAGTATCGGCTTCTACTACTTCGCCCCGAATTTCCGCCATTACACGTTCGCGAGCGCGTTGCTCGGCACCAGGCGGCGGCATGATATTCTCTCTTTCCTCAAATCGGTAGTGTGAGAAGTCTATTAATTGTTTCAATGGCTGAAGTTCCGGAAAGTTGTGAATTTCCTTTAGAAGACGTTTCTGCTTACGTGATAACTTTCCGTTTTTCAGCCAGCACGTATAAGCTTCCAACATCTCTGCCTTTTTTAAGTCATCTGCCGAGATGCCGGTCCTCCGCCATTTCCTCCAGAAGCGCATAAGTTAATCCTCCAAATTAATATATCCACTGAATGCCTTTTGCAATCAGAATCTTCCGCAATTCCTCGGTGCACCGAAAAATCCAGATTTTCACAGTGCCGTCCTTACGGTTGAGAATGCGGGCAATCTCTGCAATACTATACCCTTCTAAGTGCCGCAACATCCACGCAATCCGATGATTTGGTTTCGTTACCTGTTCAAGGGCATTCTCCAAAATCTGTTGCGCTTCTGCGGCTTCTAATTCTTGCTCGGGACCCGGGCGCGGATCTTCGTANTTACTTAAGGGTTGTTCATCCTCGTCAGGCGAACCGCCAAGAGGATGTTCCCGAATCCTGTCCCGTTTCCGTATTGCATCGATAATAGTATTTCGAGCCACCGTATTTAACCATGCTTGAAAACTACCCTGTTCTGTGTCCCATTTGCCCAGCTTCTGCCAAACTTTAACGAACACATCCGAGGCGACCTCTTCAGCATCTTGATAATTTCCAAGCATTCGGTAGGCTTTGTTATATACCCATTTATAATGCTTGTCGAATAATTGCCTAAATGCGGCTTCGTTGCCTGCTTTCGCTTGTGTCGCGAGATAGGTATCTTCGACAGCAGATAAATCATTAGATATTTGGCGCGCCATTCAAATCTGCTCCTTCGCCTATAAGGATCCTGTTTCAGCAGGCTATACAATGTAACGTCAACAAAATCTACTACGTTTCAAAAAACGAAAAGAATGGCACGCCGCGGAGAATTAACGCGCTACCAACGTTCCCTAATAGACTTATGAGAAAAAGGTTAATTTATTATATAAAATTTTCACAAAATATGTCAAGAAAAAA
>JGIcombinedJ30088_10006020_pt1 | contig 10274 bp, 8 predicted proteins | sample PinacodermPK_FD_30088 | JGI IMG/M metagenome (IMG submission 30088) | reverse complement strand
CAGATTCTTGCTGATGTCTGCATGCGTCATTATGTGCTTCTTTCTTAAGGTATTTCAATTGCTCTTGTATGTCTCTCACGTTTTCATCCTGCTCAATAATATGCGAGACTAGGGGGCTGTCCCATACTAGGAATTCGCATGGCCACCTCTATAATGGTCTTGGTGGTAGGGCAAGGAGATCTCTTTCCTCATTTCCTGAGGGACTATGTCCGGTCAGACTTGGAACGAGTCTCTGGGGCATGGCGTCTTCTAAGGGCTGGAGTTGTTCTTTTGTGACATTAATTGTATCCGTTAGGAACGTCCACTTTCTTGTAAGACTGTGGGTAAAGGCAGTGTGTGCAGCTTGAGGTTTGATCTGTGCCACCTCGGCCTGTCGGGTTACTTGTTGGATTAGGGTGGATTCAGGCACTGAATGTGGTCCCTCACTTTCGAGCGATTGTGTGACTTTTGCAATAGTAGGGCTGGCATGGACATCACAGCTCACATTGCTATTGGCTCCAGTGAGGATCGCTGTGAAGAGCCTTATCATTTCAAGGATAACTCTTTGCCAGAGGTGCTTGAACGTAGTAAGAATATGTTCTGTCGCCAATGTACAATCTCCTTGTAGGCTGAGGCCATTGCTGGAATAAAACATTTACTATCAAATTCTCCCCAAGTGAACTTACAACTAAAGTGGTTAGACACTGCCAATTCCTGTTTCTCGGTAGTATCTAATGATGGACTAGAGGTATTGCTTCTGTTTGAATTGCTGTCATTGGAAGATGCCAAAATGCCGTTCGAATTGCCTTTATGACCTGTCATGTCTGCATTTCTGGCTCACTCACTTGGCGTAGCCAAATTTTCACATTTCGTGGGATCACATCTTGAAGAGTCACAGTCTAAGCATCTTCTTCCAGCTCTAATACACAGGTATCTTACACATCTGCCTCTGCCCATGCACGGGCAGCTTCTAGGTATGATCTTCTCCTGTACTCCCCTTGTTTGGTGGACCTCAGTGCTTCCAATACTCTGTCTTACTAATCTCCCAAATCCGGCGCTAAATCTGGTTGCCATTTTCTATACACCAATTCTCAGTATTAATCGGATTTGGTACTTTTAAGATTTTCTCTATGAACATAAGCGACAATAATCTACTTAAACATTTCATGAACACCCTCACTTTTGAATGAAGTGAACAGAAAGCTGGGCGTGTTATTTTTACGCTATTTCTTCTTGAAAAGTTAGGATTTGTGCTGGCTAATTATTATGATAAAACAGTGGGTCCAATAAAAACTCCTCCACGCAGTTAATGAAAGCCTATGTGGCCAAAATGCCCTTCAATCAGTGGCTATTGATTGATTCTGCTATGTGTATTTTTATCAAGATCAATTCGTTACTTCTCATTTGTTCACTAGACTGCACAAGCCAAGACAAAGCGACTTAAAGCTTAGTAAAATCAAGAGATACGGAGCGCCACCATTTGGTGGTAACATGAAGTCATACAAACTTCTAACACTGAATACAATATATAAGGGCACCACACCATTTGATGCACTACAACACTTTCTTAGTGGTACATTTCCTTTTCAAAGTTATCATTATCAGACAGTCTACTTTACAACCCGGAATGCGACTAATGGTCTCTGTGAAAGCAATAGTAAAAACACTAAGGGTTTACATGACAGTGTAAATACACATACATACCATTTTCCTTTTGGTTTTGATGTCAATCCAACACACTGGAAGTGGAACCACTCAGTTGGGCACTGAAAAAATAAGCGCAATAAAGATTTACAAGTCACATGAGGGTGGTGACCTTTGTGAATTGCAATTCAGCTTATCATATACAAGGACTTCATGCACCTAAGGAAGGTGCTTGCAGGTAATCTACACAGGGTCAGGGAGGTAAGTCACAAGGAGGCATGCAACATAGATCATATTGCTTCCAATGAAGGAATATTTGTAATTATATTCTCACAGAGTGATTGGCTGTGAAGTTAGCTACTAGAAGTCCAGAAAAACAAAAAAATTGATTTGATTTGATTAGTTTACAATCACTTCCCTCCACATATATAATACAGGCAACATGTTGCAACTTACGGTACCTGACACAAGTTACTTACGTGGCTCCGAAGTTTCCGCAGTTTTCCCGCACAGATTTCCGTGAAAGTCCACGAAGACATCTGCAGCGCGACCTCACCCCTTCTGCGTACTACCCGCGTGGATTCCGCAGAAGGCTTTACAACGGGTTCGTGCACTTCAGACTGCGTTGATTCCAGATGATGTTGGGAAATTTTTCGGATTTTGGAGCATTCAGAGACACAGTTTGTTTTAATCTCAATCTAATGCTTGAGACGAAGAATCGTCTTCGACAGACTGCGTCTCCTAATGCTTCCGAAATTGAAAGGATTTCCCAACGACCTTAGAACATACAGGCAGGCGAGTGGAGACAGCTAACACAATGAATTCATCGCTACGTACGCAATCATTCTGAATGACTTGCTAGCTATTCTCAACAGAAACAATTGAGAAGCCAATAGCAATGGAACATATGTACGTAGGTGTACATGCGATCTGCAGCGCGCAAGTCCGCGGGAAGCCTTCGAGCACTCCACGGTCGGCTATTGATAATCCCCATTATACCGCGCGGTATTCTGCGGAAAGTCTACTCGGCAATTCCGCATAAAAACGTAAGTAATTTGTGTCAGGTACTGTATGTACATTACACCATTGTGAGTATAGTAAATCGTACGGTCATTATAGAGGTCAATGTTTAAATGATGGCCAACATGTTTTTGAACAATCAAATTCATTAGAATTCCACTCTAGAACAAATATTCAACTGCAAAGTGAATATTCAGCTATTCAGTAAGATCCTTAATTTCCGAACAAGCAGCCCTAGCTAAAACTTCTGTATTAGGCAAACAACAGCGCAGGTATATAATAGTTTGAAACCACTTGCTATGTAGACCTCTTTCATAATGACGTTAAACAGTCTGCATTGTTTACGCATATGTTTTGTTGGCAAAGGGTACATGCTATACATTGTGTGGTTGAGGCAAAGAGCTGTAGGAGTCATGCTAGTGAGTTTCCACACTATTAACTGTACAAATCGCTCCAATTGAGCTGCCGGCATTGGATTGCTTGATTCCAGCATAACAGGAGAAACATTTAGTGTAGCTGAGAGCCATTCTCACAGACAGATCGGAAGCGGAATCGTCTGATTTTTGGTGTCAAAGATTTCAGAAGAGGCAGGCCTACCAGAGACGCTTAACATGATGACTACATACCTGCACTCTTCAAGGATGGGAAGCGGAGAGCAAGCGGTTACCAATTGTGACATGCAGGAGGAGTGTGACCTGCCGGCATTGGATTTTATTGGTGAATCCCAACTACCTAGACTCAGGCAACCACCCAAAAGACTTGACAGTGTTTTCCCATCAGTAAAGGACTACTACTAGCAGACTGTTTTGAATCATGCGATTTAATGATTGGTCTATTGCATGAGGGATTCAACCAACAACGTATGTCTCCAGTTTTGATGATTGAACAACTTCACATCACAATGTCAAGGAGTGTTGGTGTGTACTTGTGTATAAGTTGCTAGCTTCACAGCTTGAAAGGGAATGGCGACTGGAGAAAAAGAGCCACGTTCTGGTGCTTGGCTCATTGCGCTTAAACTCTAATGCAAAGTTTCAGCCATGTGAGACATTGATCCAGACACAATTCTTCGTTTCCAATCACCGTAAACACGTCACAGGCTGGCTGCAAAGCTGCAGCCACTTAGGACCCGCGCCTTGAGGAATGACCTATGCAGTGGTGCGTGGTGGTTTATCTCCAGTTGCAATTCCCTTTCAAGCTGCGAGAAGCTAGCAATTTAGACACAAGTACACACCAGCTTGCAAACACTCACTGACAACGTACAGAGAGATAAGAGCACCACCATCCATCTCAGGCTCGTGTACATGCTAGCTTCCTGTGGAGCATACCACTGCAAATTCAACCTCAAGGCACAAGTACTAAGTGGTCGCAGCACCTGCGGCCATATCTACGACGATTAGAGATGAATAGTGGCTAGATTGGTGGCTCGCGTGGCTGACACTCCGCACGAGAGCGTAGGCCATGAGTTCGGGTGCCAGATTCTTTTTCTCTAGTTGCCATTCCCTTTCAAGCTGCGAAGCTAGTAACTTATACACAACTTTTCATCAGTGCAGCTAATGCAGAGTCCTTTAAATATGATTGCAATGTGCTGGACTTGAAGATGCAGTTGCGTCTCTAACCAGTTGCGATCAGAAAAGGGCTGTTCTCAAGTGAAAAAAGTGACATAGATTCATACCATCTGTGAGGCCATGAATGCAACTGATGTTTACAAAAGTATGCTACCTGCTGTGCATCAAATGCTGCAGCTTTACTTGATTTTTCCAGTAACATCAACAGTTTCAGAGCACACATTCTAAGCTCTCTGCCATGTACTACTGCTAATTCATATGTATGTGTGCTAGTATTACTGAACAGAGACTGAATAACTGCATGATGCTTTACACTGATAAACACATGACAGATTCACTAGACTTGTTTTAGTGGCTAAAGAGTTTGTGAGGCGATATGATGAAGATACTTTGGGAACTATTAGGATTGGTGTTGTGAATTCCTTTTTCATAGCTATGTAGCTATATGTGACCAATAAGACATGAAAAGTGCATTTCCAACCATTGTATAGTCGCATGTGCATGATTGAGTATATAACTATTGCATGCAAATCTTGCCACAATTGAGCCCCTCCCCCTGTTGCCCCCGAGTGTAGAGGAAGTATTTGGAGACTGAATAATGGAAAGCTCATGGGTTCTGAGGGGTCATTGGAGAAATGCTAAAGGCAGGTGGTAAAGTAGTGGTAAGGAGGCTGGATAAGATTATAGCTACACCATGGAGGAGTTGGGATGTCCCAAACGACTGGGAGACTGCAGTGACTGCTCCAATCCATAAGAAAGGAAGCAAATCCCAATGCAAGAACTACCGTGGCATTAGCCTGTTGACCATACCTGGTAACTATATGCCAGTGTTTGGAAAGAAGGATAATGGCAATCACTAAAAGGAAAGTGCTGGAAGAGCAAGGAGCATTCCAGAAAGGAACAAGCTGTGTAGACCAGCTGTTCATTGTCAGGCTGTTAGGAGAGAAGAATACTGAAAGAAGAAGAGGATGCTGGTGGTTTCTTTTAGATTTCTAGAGAGCATAATAAAGAGTAGATAGAGAGTTACTGTGGAAAGTGCTAAGGACATATGGGGTGAGTGGCAACTGATGAGAGCAGTAAGGCCACAAAATGGTAAAGCTTGTGTCAGTGTTCTAGGGAAGAAATCCATCTGGTTTAGAGTTGGGCAAGGAGTGAACTTAGGAGACCAGATCAAGACGTTGGCCAGTGGCAGTGCTATCTAGAGTAGAGAAGAAGCAGACAGAGTGACAAGAAAAAAGAGAGGTAGAAAATATGACAAATGACAGGATGGAAAGTGTTTGGGGATAATGTGCCAGGAAAGTGGCCAAGGTGAAACCCAAGGAAAGATGGACTTACGATCAGTAAATGAATTAGTGAACAAACAAATGTAGTTATATAGTATGCTGCATGACGAAACCAAATACGGTATGTGACAATATAGCATTATCGTTTCTGTTTGGTTTCGTTTATACGAAAAGGTCAAATTGTTTGTACGGGCGGTCTGTTTCGTCTGTTTGTTTAAGCCATCTGGCAGAACGGAGGAGAAATGATGGCATAGAAACCAAATGATCGTCCGGTCTACATATACAATTAGGCGCGCTGTTTGAAAAGGTAGCTTTGAGCACGATTTGTTGTTTCTGCCTTTCACAAGCGGCAAGAGATGTAAAGCAGGTACAAGAGACATAGAATTCTCCACTTTGTGCGAATGGGCTAGTCTTGCGTAGCTAGATGAAAGCGGTCTGGCTACGCGAGACTATGAATGGGTTACAAGCTACAGTTCCTGGCCAGCAGACTCAGTCTGAACAATGCACAGCTTCTTTGACCTTGCAATCAAGCAATTGACGACTTTAACCTTGATTTTGGAGCTTTTTACTGGCAACACATAGCACAGTAACTTAAGTCGTGGAATGGTACATACTGAAAGGCGGGCAATAAATTGAACTCGAGCCTAATATATACTTTGTAGCTCATTCGCTATAACACAAAAACACTTCTGCCACCGGTTTCATGCCAATCTAGTATTCCATAATATCTATATATAATGGTTTAACTCATACAAAGTGGCCTATAGGTATTGTACTAGTACAAATTACAACAGAGATCACTAATTGTGATCAAAGCTGCTAGCAAGTTCTTAAAGGTAGGTAGTGAAACATGATTACAACATAAGAAGAGAAGAAAGCAGGTGTGTGCACAGGAACCAGCTTTTTAAAGGAAGCACATATCACAGTAAAATGATAAGACAGCACTCATCAATGATACATATTAGTGCGGAGCGATAGTACATTTTCTGCTATCACGATAGTGGCTGAGGCAATAGTCACGATATTCGATAGTTTCACGATAGTTTTTTCACCAATACTGGGTCTGTTAATTCGATCCCCGAATTGCTTGGCACATAAACACTACTTATGACAAGTAATTGAAATGGATAGATGTATAATTCCAACACAAAAGTTGCTGTGTGCAATAGTGTGAAGCAGTCTCCATCAGAAACAGCAGCTTTTTGTTGCAAGCTTATCAGCTTACTTTCAGTAGTCATGTCACAGAAAATGGTGGATACGCACGAAGTGCTTTGCTGCAATCATTCTGGGAAAGTGCTTGAGTTTAACGGTCTTAGGAAGCGATTGATCAACTATCTCTAATGATAATCTAAGAGAAATTTTAGGGGTTTGGTTCTACTGTAACTAGCCCACCATCGTGACAGTTCCTGTGCACTTTCACTATCACGATAGTAAATTTACTATCATGATAATCGCATAATCAATACTATCGCTCAGCACTAATACATATAATCCAATGAATCTTCCTCTGTTTATAATGTTAGTACAGTTAAGTGTGAGAAGCTACAAGGTGTGCATGTGGGTATACTCACAAATACCACTCACATCTTGGTTATCACAGCCAATCATCTCTCCAAAAGATACCTGAAAATTGGAAAGAGCACGAAGAGACACAGAACACTATCAGGTAATGCACACACAGCACTTCCATACTACAAGTGGGACACAGGAGCTTGACACTCATTAAGCGTTTGCCATATTGGTTACTGAGCAACTGGCAGTGCCCACAAGTAGTAGCTGTCAAAAATGCCAGATTATCTTTTTCTACCTATTGCATAACTGTCCAACTTCTAATGTGCGAGACTACAGTTGATACCAATTGGAAAGGGTGCCCATAAATGTGGAAGCAGTAAAACAGAAGCTGGGTCACCATGACATCACTCTGTCCTAGGTGGCAAGACCTATATAAAGCAGCAAAGTGGAAATACAATGAAGCTTGTCTCTATTTTGTAGTTCAAGCAGTCAATGAGGTGACTGAAGAGTACAACCATTACATCAGCAAAGCAGGAATAAGTAGTGAATGGAGCCCATTTGGATCCATTACTGATAGATTGCGTTGTCATGATATATATATCAAAATTTCATTTCTACATGCAGGCAATATATGATCATTTCCCTAAGTGTAGCAGTGAGTAGATATACATTGCCTTGATACTCCGAAAATTGCAACTGTGTAGTAGTCTGACCAAAAGCAAACTGCCAGACACCGGGTCTCATTTGTATGTGACTATATTAGCTAGCTACCCAGAAGCACCAAGAAACTAGTAAACAAGAAAGCCCTTAGGGAGACATACCTAATAGCTATACTTTCAACTGACTCTTTTTATACCATATAGAGGGGAATTTTGGATGTTGCAAATTTTTGTATAAATGGTTGTACGACCTTTAGAAATAATTTTCATATTCTATGCCACACTCCCCCATGGTTGGAAAGTAGACGTGTGAATGTCGGCGTTTCCGGTGGAGTCAATGGTGAGGGTGTACCACGTCTTCCATTTATCAAGTATCCTCAGATTTGTGAGCTTGAGTCTCACCATGGAGTCAACCCGTGACGAGTAACAATTAATTTTGTGGTTTCTCATTGCGTCACTGTAAGACATGCATGACCAAACAAAATTCTACATGACCGAACTAAGTCAGGAGTGCTAGGACATTTGACCGAACAACCATAAAACCTTATTTCGACCACTGCTGCCACATCACACAGCTGCTGCCTAAGTTGTGAGAGGCCTATGCATAAGCCATAAATAGCAAAAATGGCGTCTGGAATTTGCCAGGGCCCGCAAGAGTCCACTCAATTACGCCAAAAACGTCACTGCAAATTGATCAAGCATATTGCATAACATAGACGTATGCGAGGCATATCTTATGCGCTATGTGTATACCTAGTTAATAGGTGTATTAGCAGTTAGCAATAGAAGACAGTTAGCATGTCTGATCTGTCATGGCAAGATCCACAGCCCCCAGTTCAAGACGTTTAGAGTGGTGTGTGGATGATCTGTCGCTGTGGAGATTCAAGATCTATGATCATAGATGGGCAAAACTGAGGAGTGCAGCAAGCCTTCTGAGGAATACAATTGCACTGGAACTTCGCCCTCCTATGCAGGACATCACGATTGGAACAAAGGGTGTCTGTTCAACTTCTCAAATTCACTGATTAACCATTGGTCTCTGTGTGTGTGTCCGAGTCTAATCTGGGACTGCAGGCTATGAAGCGGCTTATGAGCGATACGAGTGGGTTCAGAAGGACAAGGTAGGAAGTTATAAAAAGGCGATTGTCTCGAAATGACTGCGTTCGAGAGAAATGGCGTGAAAAGAGCAAAAAAGCAAATATGCGGCTTACTCTTTCCAAGAACGACTAAATCGTGCTCAATGGCGGGATGTAATTGAGAGGTGCCGAGTCCAGCGTTCTACTCTGTGACCAACAAGCCTAGGCTAGCAATTTCAGACATGGACCAAAGTGGATCGAGTCCTGGGGTAGTTGTACAGCATAATGGTCGGCTCTCATACTCAGTTTGATTCTCCTCTAGTGTCTGTGAGACTCATCATATTGACCATCTTTCCCTCAGACAAGTTACTGTAGACATCCAGAAGAATCCAGAGCAAGAATCTTGAGTGTTTGCAGAACTGCCAACTACATCATCTTCCTGTTCAGAGAGGGAACCTGTTCCAGCCACAGCTGACAACCCACCAGTGCCCCATGCTGATCTGCCCGATACTGGTGACCAAGATCATCCCAGGTATCCCTCTCATGACAGGAGACTGCCAGATTGCTATGGACATCGTTGACACATTTTAGTGTGGGAGATGTGGTATATTCAGTGCATTTTAAGTGATTTTGTGTAAGTAGTTATGTTTGACTGTCTGCCAGGGTAAGTAAACTTGAATTCATTGTGCACTGTGTGTTCCGTTAGGATGTGAATGTGAACCACTGTTGTAGGGCGCTCTTGTTGTTATTTGAGTTGTTGGATCAGCTCACAGAGTGTTTCGAATGTGAACCCCTAAGTCATAGCATTGGCAACAATAGTGGGATGGCAGTGCGATCTATGCTGGGAACCTTATCAAAGTTACAGTCAGAGACGGAGTCGTTGAGTTGAATCTTTCCTCATTTAGAGTTGCTCCAAACAATCTGGCTAGTCATGCACACGTTAGACTGCCTAGCCACATTTGTATTTCTGCATTTCAAGACATAAACTCAATTACGAATGCAGTGACATGCACACACACACAGGTCGCAGGGACACAGTAACAGGTATTTAGTCAAGGCAGAAGAGAATTTGTTCCAGTACAAAACAGTGCGCGCTGCTTGATACAATAGTTACTTATACGTTTCACTGCGTGGTAAGCTTTCCTACGTGAAACACAGCTACCCAGCTTTAGAATAGAAGTTAAGCTCCTTCACTAAGTTTGGCGTTACTCCTGTCCATTGTTCTCAGCAGTGCTGTGAGGATTGTAAGTCGGGAACCCCCCAAATGGACAAACTGCAAACGATACAGCGTGTTTCTCAAGGTTAGTGTCACTCATGTCCCTTTGTCTGAGGCAGTAGGTGGACAACGTTGATGTTAACATCCAATCAACACATTGTGATGTTCAGATGATGACAAACAGCGACTTGTGTGACTTTCTGAGGTCTGTTCATGGCTTTCCCTCAGCCACAGAAGCATGGCCGCTAATATAAATGTTACAGAACGCATACTTTGCCTGTACTTTACAATATACATTCCAGTACAGTTACGTATAGCAC
>JGIcombinedJ30088_10006015_pt1 | contig 10280 bp, 10 predicted proteins | sample PinacodermPK_FD_30088 | JGI IMG/M metagenome (IMG submission 30088) | reverse complement strand
GTGTCATTGTGTCGTAGTGTCATTGTGTCGTAGTGCCGTAGCTGCAAGAGGGGAGAACACCCACTCAATAACGCATCCTAGCCGCCATTTGAGACACTCAAGTTGCTCTTGGGGGCCACCGATTGAGGCGCGCCCGAAACGCCAGTTTTGAGTAGCGACTCGACCTCCGCAGGTCTGGGCAAAGAGGGTTGAGCGCCTGAGCGCAAGGTGGTTGCGGCACCCACTCGCACAGCCCAACGAACCGCATCAACGATTTTTTCTTGGCGCACCAAAGCATCAGCGAGAGCCGCGCAAAACGAATCACCAGCGGCCGTGGTGTCAAGCGGCGTAACTCGCGGAGCCTCAACATGGGTGACCAAGCCTTCATCCACAACCAAAGCCCCGAGAGCGCCAAGCGTTACTACCACAACACCAACCGGTAACTGTGCCGCGAGTTGTGCAGCGATTCGGACATCAACTGGCCCCTCGTAACCGGTCAGCGAAGCCAACTCACTCTGGTTCGGTACTAGCACATCAACTTTCGCCAACAAATCCTCAGGAAGCGGCAACACCGGTGCTGGCGCTGGGTTCAGCACCACGATACCCCGAGCGTACTCAACCGCAGCCGCCACGGCCTCGATTGGCACCTCCAACTGCACAAGCGTTACCGCCGCGCAGCTCAATACGGTTTGAGCCGCTTCCACATCAGCCGCCGACACCCGGCCGTTGGCACCCGGGCTCACCACAATCGCGTTGTCTCCATCGGCTGCCACGGCTATCAAGGCAACACCATTGGGCACGTCTGGGGTGGTGCTGAGATAGGTGGTGTCTACGTGGTCGTGGTGCAGAGCGCGGCGTAGCAGTTCGCCGCCGGAGTCATCTCCGACCCGACCAATCATGGCCACCGAACGACCCAAACGTGCCGCCGCCACCGCCTGGTTAGCACCCTTACCACCAGCAATACGAGCCAAATCGCCGCCGAGGACCGTCTCCCCAACCAACGCAATACGTGGCACTTCCACCACTAAATCCAGGTTGGCACTACCCACCACAGCTATCTCGGCAACGANTCGCTGCATAACGACAAAAAGTTTCTANCCGAGAGTTTCTAACCGAGAGTTTCTAACCGCAATNAACTAGCGCGGTCACCTACTTNACCACACCCTCTTCGATTTCATGGAGACGTTTCACCGCGCCAATCAAAACCTTGCGCGCCACCAGCGCGCTCTCGTCAAGCAATGCAGTGAACTCCCGGCGATTGAGAACTTCGATAGACATATCGGTGTCGGCGGTGACCGTGGCAGTGCGTGGCACACCAGCAATAATCGCCAATTCCCCGAAGAAGTCTCCAGGCCCGAAGCTAGCAAGCACTCGGCCATTACGCCTCACCGTGGCCTCCCCGTCTTCAATAATCATGAATTCACGGCCCGGTTGACCTTGAACCGTTAGATTACGGCCAGCTTTCACGTCTACCGTGGTCATGAAAGAGGCCACCTTTTTGAGTTCCCGTTTCGATAGCTCCGAAAAAAGTTCAATCTCAGCTAATTGCTCAATGAGCGCCATAATGTTTCACCTCCCGACAGACTAGCTGCCTGCCTCATCTTGGTNTAGCAGATCACAGCGACAGCGGCCAGAAATTTGATATCTCCTCGTGGTTAACGAAGATGCGTTACCAAACTGGCGCGAACGTCAAGATTGGTAGTACCGTAAAGGCCAATCGCTATGACTGGACTATACCTCTTCTTACTCGCCGCTGGTGCACCGCTACTCCTTTGGATGGTGTTCGCTGGAGATGCGGATGCTGACGGGCCAATGTCGGTTATTCCGTTGTCGTCTTTGGCTTTCGTGGCCGCCTCTTTCGGATTTGTGGGCCTAGTGGGTGGTGCTGTCGGTGCCACCGCCTGGAGCGTGTTTGTTACCGCACTGTTAGTGGCTCTAGTCTCAGGGCTAATGAGCACCCAAGCTTTCAAATGGATCCGCTCCAACTCGAACTCCAGTGAAGTCATGAACGCCGAACTTGAAGGTTCCATGGCACAGGTGATCCTCGAAATCAGTGAAGCGAACCGCGGCAAAATCGTTGTTGAGCTCGCCGGGGCACGAGAACAGATGACCGCATCTCCAGTAGACGGTTCAACCATCAAAGCAAACGAGCGGGTGGTGATCGTCAAGATAGAAGGTGGGGTAGCGCTGGTTGCGCCACTAGGGCCCGACCTAAAACTCGAATGAACTCGGCAACAGGCATCGCGAGNGAACTAACAGCGAGAGAACTANCAGCGAGNGAACTAACAGATCGAAAATGTTGGCCACCTCGGCCAACCAAAACAGCGCTTCGGCGCAGGAGGTAAAGCAATGGCCGTTCTACTAGTGGCTGGATTGACCATCGGTTTCGTGGTGATCTTTTTGATAATAATCCTCAATTCGTTGATTATCATTTGTCCGCCCAATCGGGTTGCGGTGATCTCTGGACGTAGCCGTCAACTATCTGACGGTCGGACCGTTGGCTATCGCATTCTCAAAGGTGGTCGCACNGTGCGTATCCCGATTATTGAGAAAGTATCTTGGCTCGACCTCAACACAATTCCGCTGGAAGTGTCGGTTACCAACGCCTACTCACGAGGAACCATCCCCTTGAATGTGCAGGGAATCGCCAACGTGAAAGTCTCTTCCAAAGAGGGCGTGCTGGAAAACGCCGCTGAACGCTTCCTNAACGTACCTAACCAGAACATCGGTCAGATAGCCAAAGAAACCCTTGAAGCCAACCTNCGTGGTGTGCTCGCCACGCTTTCCCCAGAAGAAGTCAACGAGGATCGCTTGAAGTTCTCCCAGCAACTAATCAACGAAGCAGACGACGACATCAAAACCTTGGGGCTTGACCTTGATGTGATGAAAATCCAAAACGTAACCGACGACAACCTCTACCTTGAATCGGTAGGCCGCAAACTGACAGCCGATGTCGTCAAACAGGCACGGGTCGCCGAAGCCAACCGCGAATCCGAATCCGAACAGGCCGAAGCCAAAGCTCGAGAACTAGCCCAAATCGCCCAAGCCCAAGCCGACCGCAACATTGTTGAGGAACAAAACAACCTTCGCGTACGCACCGCAGAACTAGATGCCATCGCGCGAGCCAAAGAAGAAGAAGCGTCGGTTGCGGGCGACATTGCTCGAGCAACAGCCGAACAGAAACTAGAACAGCAGCGCATAGAACTGGAACGGCGGCGCCTTGAAGCGGATGTGGTCACCCCAGCGCGAGCCAACCTCGAAGCGAAACAACTCGAAGCCCAAGCGCAAGCCGCCAAAATCGTCGAAGATGGTAAAGCTCAAGTTGACGTGTTCCGCCGTCTAACCGATCAGTATCAACTCGCCGGTGACGACGGTCAAAGGATCTTCGTGCTCAACATGTTGCCCGACTTGGTAGACAAAATCGTTTCCACGGTCAGCAATGTTTCAATTGATCGAGTGGCTGTGGTAGACGGCGGGAACAACCACAACGGCGGTGGCATCGGTGCTTTGGTTGCGCAACTGCCCGCTGCTGTGGTGAGCTTAAGCGAGCAGATTGAAGCGGCCACTGGTATTGATATTCTGCAAAGTATGCGCCCCGATGACATTAACAGTGGCGCGCAGCATGGCCAAGATACGCAAGACACGGCTAGCGGAGATACCGTTTCGCAGCTTCCAGCGCCTCCGTCAGCGGGCTAAGTTCCTCAAACGGCCGAGGTCGAAAATCGCAATTTGGCCCCGTTTGAGTGCGAGNACTCCCGCGGATTCGGCGCGCCTCAANGCACGATTGACTGATTGNCGGCTGGACCCTGCCATGGCAGCGATGTCTTGTTGGCGAACCTTGATCACTAGAGGACAAATGCCTCGGTCGAACATTGCGGCTAGCCGCAGCAGCACCCGCCAGACGCGAATTTCGACCGAGGCGAACAACATATCCACGTGTTGTTCGGTGGATTGCTCCAACTTTGTTGCTAGCGCCTTGAGAAACAAGCGATCCACGTTCGGATCTTGGCTGCGGAGTGCCCCGAGTGACTTCTCAGATATTGCTAAAGTCTCGGTTGGTTCCAGAGCGGTGACGCGAGCCGTTCGCCGTCCATCTCCAACTATCGCTATTTCACCGATGATTTCACCCGGCCAGCGTATTGACAACGCAGCCACATCCCCGAAGGCCACAAAAACTTCAACCAATACACTGCCTTTGTCAATGAGATGCAAAGTGTCGCCGAGTTCGCCTTGTTGAAAGATAACTTCCTTGTTCCGGTAACGGTGCCGTTGCATNTGTTTGCGCCAGTTGACCGCTGCCGACCCAAGTTGTTCCGTCANGTTAGCTCGCATCAACAAACCGTGAACGCTCCGCGGCTACTTGTGTTCGGAAGTGGAGGGGATATGCAGACCAAGACCACAAACTTTATCCAGAAATGCTAAAACTATAGTTTGGTCAACGAGCCACGTTCGACTATTGGGAAGGAAGAGAGGAGTGCAGACATGAAATCGCCAGTTTACTGTCGGGCGGTCGCGCCTAGCGCATCCGTGCTGCTTGCATTGTGTTTGGTTGCCGCTGCTTGCGGTGGCGACAGCGGCAGCAATCGCGTCAATAACAATGACACTGAGGTCGCGGTCGAGGAAAGCGACACCAACAATACCACTAGCAACGAAGCTGAAACGGTTGCGCCCACTAGCANTGCGCCACCGTTGGAAGGGGCAGAGGAAGGCACCGTTTGTATTGGCGCAGCTTGTGAGGAGCCATCAACTGATGCTGAAATCGCACCTGAACCAGTGCGCGGCGGCACTTTGCGCATCGCCGTGGAGGCCGAAGCGGACGGCCTCAATCCGGCGACCAACAACTTTGCGGTTTCGGCATACTCCATCGGTTATTCGATTTTTGATCCATTGTTCGGAATCGACAGCGAAGGCAATTGGTTTCCATTCCTCGCCGAATCGGCGATACCNGTCAACGATGGAATATCTTGGCAGGTGCAAGTCCGAGAGGGNATTACTTTCCATGACGGAACCCCACTTGATGCCGATGCGCTAATCGCCAACTTCGAGGCGATGATCGGTGACCCCATAGTGTCCTTAGCTCTCGCACCGAACTTCCCGCAAGAAAACCGCTACGAAAAGATTGACGACNNCACCGTNCAATACAACCTAATTCGTGCCAACGCGCATTTTCCGGTCAACTTCACGAGCCAGTTAGGNATGATTGCGTCTCCGGCTTGGCTTGAAGCAGCCGCCGTAGATCAAAACCTCAACCAGCACCCTGTTGGTACCGGGCCGTTCGTGCTTGACAACCGCACGCAAGACGTNTCTACAAGGGTCGTCAAGAATCCGAACTATTGGCGTGGCAGCGAAGACGTTTATCTTGACGCAATCGAGTTTTTTATTACTACTGACCCGGCTTTGGCTGCTGAACAGCTAGTTGCCGGCGACCTTGATTTGGTGGTCACCTCAAACGCTGATGCGGCTCTGATCATTGGTGGATCCGATGATGCAACCGCAGTGCAGAACGTCTACTCCGAAGAGAACTTTGTGATGTTGAACTCGCAAAAGGCACCGANGGACGATATCCGTGTTCGCCAAGCTATTACTTTTGCCACGGATCGTGAAGGTTACCGAGATTTGATCACACAGGGTACTGAACCGTTAGCAGACTCGATGTATCACCCGGATCTTATTTGGAATAATCCTGATGTCGTCCAAGAAGCCAACATGCCCGAACGTGCAGCACCCCTTGTGGATGCGTATTGTGCGGAATTCGCGCAGAACTGTAGTGACGGCAAGGTCAAGATTGAGTTGCAGTTTTCGGGTCCATCAACGCTACAAACACGTATTATGGATGTACTTAGCGCTGGTTGGGAAGCGTATTTNGAGATCGAACGTCAGCAACTTCCTCAAGATCAACATATTGTTGAGACTGCGCTCGGTCAGTTTCAGGTGCTTACTTGGCGGCAGTTTGGTGAGGCTGACCCAGATAATGAGGTCATTTGGCTTGAGTGTGCAACCGCAACGGGNTTGATNGCGTTGAATTGGGTTCGCTTATGCGATCCTGAGCGTGATGCACTATTNTTTGAAGCGCGGGCGACCGACGATTTAGATCGTCGGGTGGAGATAATGCAGCAGGTTCAAGCTGAGGTCAANGCGGCTTACACCTACATTTTCTTGACCCACTCGAACTGGACGGTTGGGTTCCGCAATTCCGTCAAGAACGTCTGCGGTCAAACCGGGCCTGTCGACAAAACGTTACTTTGCAATACGCAAGGACGTGGGTTTTACCACAACGTTTGGATAGACGAAGGTTAGGTGCTGCGGCACGAGTTAGCATCGACGCAACTTGATCAGGCTCGAAATGGCGCAGTTCGCTTTACGCAGAGTCCTGCAACTCATACTTGTGTTTTTCGTGGTGACCTTCGTGGCTTTCGCATCACTGAANCTAGTGGGCGATCCTTTGTTCAATCTTGTTGGTGTGATCTCTGGTATCNNTGAAGAACAATGCGAAGCGGTTGCTCGCGGNGAANTTGAAGACACGTTCACCTCTGGAGGCAACATTGGTGATTGCGCCCTGATTCAACGAGCCAAAGCAGAAAACCATCTCGATAAAGGCGTGCCACAACGTTATGGCATTTGGGTGATCAACATGTTTAGAGGAGATTTCGGCACCTCTTTTGTGAATGGTGACGAGATTTCCGACATCATTGCTGATCGATTGCCGGTGAGCGTGCGCTTAATTGTGTTGGCGCAGCTANTCGCTTTAGGTATCGCAGTTCCTTGGGGGGTTGCTGCCGCATACAGAGCAAATCGCGGTTTCGACAAGGTGTCGACAGTGGGTTCGTTCGCTTTGTTGTCAGTTCCAAATTTTGCGTTAGGTGTGATACTGCTGTATTTCTTTTCGTTACGCTGGCAAATATTCCCGTCGAGGTACGAAAACCACGGTTGGTGGTCGGAATTCAAGGCTTTGATCTTGCCAGCCGCCACGTTGGCGCTCGGGTTGGCCGCTACCTATCAACGGTTGCTACGCACAGATCTCATAACCACATTGCAAGAAGATTTCGTGCATATGGCGCGTGCCAAAGGTTTGTCCGACCGCCACATCATGTATCGACACGCGCTGCGACCATCGCTGTTTTCAGTCGTCACAGTTTTCGGAGTCAACACCGGTGCATTGATCGGTGGGGCATTAGTGGTTGAACAAATTTATTCAATCCCCGGTGTCGGCACCGAGTTGGTTGAGGCGGTGTTGCGCAATGACCCGCCAGTAGTTGTGGCTCTCATCGCGGTGGTGGCGGTTGGTTTCGTGTTGGTCAACTTTTTGGTTGATCTTGTTTACGCTTACCTTGATCCTCGAGTGAGGTCTGCATGAATGTGGTGCTAGATGAAGCCGAAGCCAAGAAACTGGGTTGCATATTTTGGTTGGCGGTCGGCTGGTTGGGTGTGCTCGTGGCAACCACCTCTTTTGCGCCGCTACTTCCCATTGAAGACCCGTCGGCAATAGCAACCGGGCCCGCCCGCAGCGGGCCGTCGCTAGACAATTGGTTCGGCACCGATGCGTTAGGGCGTGATGTGTTTGCGCGTACCGTGTTTGGGGCGCGCGTGTCTCTTGTTGTCGGCTTTGTTGCGATTGCTTTCGGAATGGTGGTAGGTGGAACCTTGGGAATAATCGCTGGCTACTTCAAAGGCTCGATTGATCTGATCGTCAACTTTGCGTTTTTTGCGTTGCTGTCGTTTCCGGGATTGGTGCTTGCGTTGTTGATCACGAGCACTTTTGACCGCAGTTTGCGGACAGTGAGCCTCACCTTGGCGGTGTTGGCGGTCGCTCCGATTGGTCGACTAGCGAGAGCGACTACCTTGCTGTATGGGGAACGCGAGTTCGTGCAAGCCGCCCGAGTGCTGGGAGCTAGACACTTCAGGATCATTACCAGAGAACTCCTGCCGGTGGTGATGATCCCTATGGCGGCTTTGGCACTCTTGGGTATGGGTGTGGCGATCGTGGCCGAAGGCGGCCTAGCATTTCTGCAACTTTCGGTGGAAGAGATTAGTTGGGGTGTGATCATCAATGATGGCCGCGGTATCCGTGACCTGCAAGAGAACCCACACGTGGCGCTGATGCCCATAGCGGCGATGTTCATAACTATTCTGTCGCTCAATTTCGCTGGCGACCGCTTGCGAGATTATTTTGATGTGCGTGAAACAGCGTTTTAGGAGACGGTAGCGCAAATGCCTGATAATTCTCATTCAGTGAAGCAGTTGTCTGTGCAGAATTTGTCGGTTCGATTTCCTACTGTTCGAGGCACGGTTTGCGCGGTTAACGGTGTGTCGTTTGAGTTGAGTCAGGGTGCCTCGCTTGGAATTGTTGGCGAATCAGGGTCGGGTAAGTCGGTTACCGCCAGAACTTTGATGAACTTGTTGCCTCGCAGTGCCGAAGTAAGTGGTGGTGTCGAATTTGAAGGTGCCGATGTGCGGCGGCTTGCTCAAGAGCGTGTCAAACATTTTTGGGGAGTCAAAATGGCCATGATCTTTCAAGACTCAATGACATCTCTCAATCCCGTCAAAAAATGCGGCACACAAATCTCTGAAACCTTGCGTTATCACCTCAAGCGAGACCGCAAAACCGCGCGCCACGAAGGTATAGACCTACTCAACTTAGTGGGCATACCTGAACCCAAGAAACGCTTCGATCAGTACCCGCATGAGTTATCTGGAGGCTTGCGCCAACGGGTGGTTATTGCCATGGCTCTAGCCTGCGACCCGTCTCTGCTCATTGCTGATGAACCAACCACCGCTGTAGATGTGACGGTGCAGAAACATCTGCTCGACTTGCTTGATCGGCTTCGCAAGGAACGGGGCATGTCGCTAATCCTGATTACGCATGACTTAGGCGTAGCACGCCGGCGCTGTGACGAAATCGCAGTCATGTACGCCGGTAGGATTGTTGAGCGGGGCAAACCAGAAGACCTCTTCGAAGACCCCCGACACCCGTATACCGATGCTTTATTGCGGTCGATGCCGCGGCTCAACACGCCTATCCACTCACGGCTTGAAGCTATCGGTGGGCCACCCCCAGAATTAATCAATCCAACCGAACAATGTTCATTTGCGCCACGCTGTACTTTGGCACAGGCTGATTGTCTGCAATCGGTGCCCCAGCTAAGCGGAGTTATCGGAATGCGAGAGATCGCCTGCTTTTATCCGGCCAACACCAAACGCGGCCGGCGAGCGTTAGCCAAAAACCGAGCGCGAGGCAAAACCGCAGCAGGTTTGCAAATGTCTGCACGTAGGCACACGAGCGGTTGATTGATGGCCGGATCAGGTGACGGTTCGCTCCGCAGTGAGGGAGACATGTTGTTGACCGTGCGCCATCTGAGCGTTGAATTCCCTGTGGGACGAAAGCGTCTGCTGTATGCGCTGAGTGGTGTGTCTTTTGATGTAGCAGAAGGTGAGACCTTAGGCATTGTGGGGGAGTCGGGTTGCGGCAAATCCACGCTGGCAAAATCGATTATTCGTTTGAACCAAATCAAGAGTGGCTCGATCGAATACCAAGGTCGCAATCTCGCAACTCTCAGAGGAGATGAGTTGCGGCGCGTCCGCCCCGACCTGCAAATGATCTTTCAAGACCCGATTTCCTCACTAAATCCACGGCGCAAGATACGTAACGTGATTGCTGAAGGTCTCGCAATCTGGGGGGATCGGCAAGGCGTCTGGGCTCGAAACCATGTTGAAGAACTCATGGTGTCTGTAGGCATTGATCCTAAGTTAGGTGATCGGCGAGCCCATCAATTCTCTGGNGGACAATGCCAACGCATCGGTATCGCACGCGCATTGTTGCTCGACCCGAAAGTGTTGATTTGNGATGAACCAGTATCGGCACTAGATGTTTCGGTACAAGCACAAGTCCTCAATTTATTAGAAGACATGAAAATACGTTATGGATTAACACTATTGTTCATTAGTCACGATTTGTGCGTGGTACGCAATATTGCTGATCGGATAATGGTGATGTATTTGGGTAAAGTTTGCGAAATTGGCGACGCTAAGGCAATATTTGAACACCCAAAGCACCCATATACGCGTGCGTTGCTTGCCGCTATACCTGAACCAGCGCCAACAGTTGAGGTTGCTGAAGGTGACATATCTGGCGAATTGCCATCGCCGATTGACCCGCCTCAGGGATGCCGTTTCAACACTCGTTGCCCACGCGCCACGGAGATTTGTTTTATTGAGGAGCCACTAATCACTCAACTTGGAGACCAAGACCACTATCTAGCATGCCATAATCCCGTGATTAGCTAAACATCGTTTGACTAATTGAA
>JGIcombinedJ30088_10006010_pt1 | contig 10287 bp, 13 predicted proteins | sample PinacodermPK_FD_30088 | JGI IMG/M metagenome (IMG submission 30088) | reverse complement strand
AGCAATCCACCAGCGGCCTGCCAACCGCCGGCAAAATGCCTGGGGTGGCGGGCGGCAGGCCCGAGCAATCGTCATTGTTCAGCACCGTCCTAGACGGGCTCCTTCAGCGCGGTCAGCGTGATCGGGCCGGGCCCTGCGGATTGTCAAGCCACGCATCATGCAGCTCTCGACGGTGCCGTACTCGTTTGCAGCGGTTACCGTTCCGGTAATGCGGGGACGATTGTGCCTCCCGGGATAGCGCGCTTGCGTATCGACGCCATGGCGCCACCAGCCTCGGAGGAACTCGTGACCGGCGGCGCCGCGGCAGGCTACCGGCGGGCGGGATGGTGGACCGGCCAGCGGCTGGTGGATCGCTTCGAGTCCCATGTCACCGAGGTCCGCAGACGATCTGGCCCTGGTTGGCGGCCCCGACTACCTGTCACGGGCCGATCTCTGGAACGCGGCAGGCGACGCAGCCCGCAAGATCCGTGCGATCGCCGGCGAAACGAGGCGGGTGGTGGTGGTTCACCTGCCCAACTTCACCTCCTGGATGGTTCGCAGCCGGGGCTGTCAGCGCCCACCCGGCCGACCTGTCCGCAGCCACGGTGCGCTTCTCCAAACCCGTCTACCCCGGAGTCCGGCTCCGGATCGACGCCGAAACCCACCAAGACACCGCCCGTATCGAAGCCTCCGTCGACGGCGCCACAGCCATCTCCGGTGCCTTCACCTACTGATCGGTACGGTCATAGCCCAGGTGCCGACCACAGATGAACCGTCGACGGGTGGCCTTGCTGGATCGGACATCTCACGGACCACCTCCTTGCTGGTCGCCGCCAGCGGAAGCGAAACATCCATCGACTCTGGTTCCTGGTTACTCACGACAGTATCAACCAAATAGGTTCCCGACCTATCTTCAACCAGCACCCTGTGGAATGTCCAGCACGTACGTGGATCGATGGCGAATCTGGTGCCGGGACACTAGCCGAGACCGCACGGAATCCACGGTCACAGTCCCAAGGCCTGCCCGCTCTCGGGAAACTAGAGGTGGTCCAAGCTCCTGTCCTCGAAGGTCCGGTCGGGAGAGAAGGGTGAGTCCTCCAGCCGTGAGGTGATCAGGTCCGCCAGGATGCGTCCCCCTGCCGGGGAGCACATGATGCCGTGTCCGGAGTATCCGGTGTTCACCCACAGTCCGTCGATCGGGGTCCGCCCGATTAGGGGACGGTGGTCGGGGCTCATCGTGTACTGCCCGGAGTGAACCATCCACGAGAACTCCCCTGCCCTCCAGGCCTCGCCCCAGAAGGGACTGATCCGGGCGGCCGCCTCCGAACGGGAGGGATCCAGCACCCGGAAGGCCATGTCGTGGTCGGGAGGGACATCCTCCACCGGCTGCCTACCCGGTCCCCGGGGAGCAGCGTCCAGCACGTGGGCTCCCGAGAGGACGGGACGCCAATGCACGCCTGTGTCGTCGTCGATGGTCATGGGGGCGTCGGGCGGCACCCGCGCCAGGGAGGGAACCACCACCTTGTGGCGTGGTTTCACCTCCAGGGGCAGGTCCACCCCTGTGAGGGAGGCCAGCTTCCCGGTGAAGGGTCCGGCGGCGATCACCACCTGCTCCGCCCGGATGGCACCGTGGTTGGTAGTGACGTCGAAACCCCCGGAGGGACGATCCCGGAGGGACAACACCCGGCACGACGTGTGTACAGGGGCTCCCGACGCACGCAGCAGTCCGAGAGTCAGGGCCCTGGGATCGACGAAGCCGTCGCCCGCCCGGTAGCGGGCCTGGACGACATCGGGGCTGAGGTAGGGGAACATGCGGCGGGCCTCGTCACCATCGAGGATCTCGATATCGGCCTGCCCCCAGGAATGCTGGCGAGCCACCAGCCGCCGCTGTCCCTCCGCCCGCTCCCCGGACGTGGTCGCCCAGATGTAGCCGGGCTGGCGGACCCCCAACGGCCGTGAATCCTGGCCGGTGATCTCCGTGAAGTTCAGCATCAGGTCCACCGACTCCCGCACCAGTTCGGTCTCCTCCGGGTTATCGAACTGCAAGCGGAACGCCCCGGTGGCGACCGGGGTGGTGAGCGCAGCCGGCGCCGCCAGAGCCTCGAGAACCACCGGCGACAGCCCTGCCCGGGCCGCCCAGAACGCCGTGGACGCGCCCGCTATCCCGGCGCCGATTATCACCAACTCCGCGCCGGCCGGAAGGGTGCCATGCACCTTGGAAGTCATTGGACCAAAGCTAGCTTGATCGTCGTCGGTCCTGCGTTGCGGGCGGCGTACTCTGGGCCGCCGTCGACGCCCCTGGCTGCGTCCTGCCTCCTCGACGTACCCCGGCGGGTACGCCTCCGTCGGCGAGTCCTTGCCATTGACGCCGCTTGCGGCGCCATATCCCACCGCCGCCCCACAGACCAACCACGGGGTGCCGCGATCCCGTAACGACTGCGGATATCGTGGACACGCCGTAGTTCGGGAAGGCACAAGCCACAAAGGGGATCGTCCAAGAACCAGACGAGCGCTCGAGCTCTCACTTGAGAGTCCCACCTCGGCCTCGTCCGGCCCAGGGCGGTTGTCACCCCGATTGTCCATCGCGGACGTAGAGGCAGGCGCCAACCTTCCAAGTCCTAAACCGATCCCAACCATGCTTGCCGACCGCAGGATCCGACCGCCGCACGACGACTTCTCAACGACCTCTTACCGTCAACATATGTTGACGGTAATAACGTTGGTCTCGGAAGAATTGCACCGTGCACGTAGAAGCGAGCGCACGCAAGCACGGTGTTCCCGACGAGGACATGCTGCATGCACTACGACTTCGGGGGCGAGCATATGAAACAGACGACCCGGATGTGACGATGTTCATCGGTTCTTCCATCACAGCAGAACCGTTGGTGGTCGGAGTTGTCGCTGACGATGAAGGTACGGCGATCATCCACGCCATAAAGGCTCGCAAGAAGTTCCTAAGAGGCTGGTGGATCAAATGAGCAACACAAGAGATGAACGGGCGCAGGCACTGGAGGAGTGGGCTGACCGTGTTGACCCATCTGAACTCAGGCATGCCGATACCGAAGCACTACGGGAGATCGCCTCGCTGGCCCGGCTGCGCGCTGATGTCGAGGATGATCTGACTGCAGCAGTTCGATCGGCCCGCCGCACTCAGCGCACCTGGTCAGAGATCGGAGCGATGCTCGGCATTTCCAAGCAAGCCGCTCAGCGAAAGTACGTGTCGAAGATGGGTCCTGAGTGAGGACTAGGTCGGCCCTTCCAGTTGACCCTCCAGTGACCTGAGAATGTGACTCTCGTACTTGGCTACCGAGCATTGCCTTTGGTTTGGGACTGGCCTCCGCAACACGGACCCAGAACTTCGGGCGACGAGAATGTTGCTCCTCGGATTAGTGCCCCGACCGTGATAGTCGTTTGGTCCGGGCTGATCGCTTCCTGTTTCCTGCTGAGCCAGGCCGTCCGATCTCGTTGAGGTATCGAAGATGGCCGCTCCTACAGAATGCTGTGATCCCCGCAACGTTCCCACTGCACATGCCGCAAACCACCCTTCTGTGAAGCCCCGAGAGAGAACGTCGCTCGCCCATCAGGCGCCCATGTCATCTCGAACAACCCCGGTGCTTCCCGCACTCCCTTCACGCGAAGCCCCGGCCGGAACCAGCGCCGCTCTCCCGCCTCCATTGCCCGAAGGTCATCAATGAACCTTCGCAGGGCCGTGAGGAAGCGGATCCGCTGCTCCGGCGTTAGATGGCGTACGTCACTCAGGAACGAGCCAGACTCTTCATGAGTTGGCATCCGTGGTGTGGGCTAGTCGTTATCCCGCTCGAAGGGCTGCGATTCGAGACACTCGAGGAAGTCATCGCTGCTGGCGTGGAAATGCGTTCGCCCGGCCTCAAAATCACCGGTCCTGTCGGGATTCGTCCCCACGGATGCGTCTAGGTCAGCCAGTGTCAACTCTCCGGCGTCCGTGTCGGTAGTAGGAACAGAAGCCATGGCTCTCCTCCACTCAATTGTGTGTTCAACCATCAGTATACAACGCATCGTGATAACCGTGCAGCCCCGCCAAGTGTCCGGTGCCGCAATGTCGGATTGTATGGTGGCTGGGTTGTGGGATCCGGCGGAAACCGCTGCCGGGTCGTCTGACAACGGATAATCCCCCACGCACCTGTGAGTAATCGACGATAGCGGTGTACGACCGGAAGTTCCGTCGTGCACGGGTTCTCAGGTATCAACGCTCGACTCGGACATGAGATCAAGAGCCCGGGTCAGGAGGGTGGCCATCTGCGCCCTGGTCACAGCCGTGTCGGGGCAGTACCGCAACGGATCGCTCGCGCATCCCTTTGTCACACCGGCTGCGGCGAGAGCGTCGATCACGGTCTCGTGGTGGTTACCCGCCGTATCTGTGAATCCCGCCGGAGGTGCGGCTTCGAGGTCGAATGCCCGTGCTACGAAGGTGGCCATCTGCGCCCTGGTCACAGCCGTGTCGGGGCAGTACCGCAACGGATCGGTCGCGCATCCCTTGGTCACACCCGAATCAGCGAAACGCTCCACGTAGCTCGCCCACCAGGCATCGGGATCCACATCCGCGAACCGGGTCCCGGCGTCATCGTCCGGCGTGGGAGCCAGGTTGAGCACCCTGGTCATCCACACCGCCATCACCCAGCGCAGGAGCGGTTCGTCAGGACAGATGAGGCGCTCGCCACACTCCGTACCTTCGAGGACTCCCGCCGCCGCGAGCCGGTCTAGCGACGGTTCGTGGCCCCCGCCGTCATCGTCGAAGCTGTCCGGCTCGACCGGTGCGTCGAACGGTTCATCGACGGGTTCCCCGGGGTCTTCCCCGTCGTCGCCGTTGCCCGGGACGGGAACCTCCGGATCGTTGACCGGTGGGGGAGCCTGGCCGTCGATCGCCGTGATGTTGGAGGAGTTGAGACCCAGGTCGGTCCGCAACTCGACCCCGGCGACCGTGACCGACGCGGACTCGCCGTTGTGGACACCGCGGAACATGACCTCCGCCGGCGAGGACACTGATTCTCTTGTCACGAGGATCGCCTCGGTGACGTCGTCCCAGTCCAGCCAACTCGCGATCCTCGCGGCGCTCACCCGTTCCTCCCAGGAGGCGTTGGGGTTGCCCGTCGCCGGGTCGAGGTCCCAGGGATCAGCGACCGGAGCCAGGTAGGGCCACATGTCGGATGCGGGCGCCTGGCCGTTCCAACCGGTCCGGAACCCGTAGATGTTGCTGCGGGTGAACCCACCGGTGGAGGAGGAGAAGAACGCCTGCACGATTCCCGCCTTCGTGTACCTCTCCCACTCGTCGCCGAAGTACGTGAGCACCCGGTCCCTCGTCGTTTCCACTCCCTGGAGCCAGGGCCCGCTACGCGACCGGGACTCCCTGGCCCAGCCGCCGTAGTTGATGTCCAACCAGCTGTCGTAGAGATGGCACCAGCACCTGTCCTTGCGGGAGGCGCTTATCCCCGGATCGTCGTCGGGATGACCAGGGCGCGTCGCGGTTTCCCAGTGGAAGAACCCGAAGGCCGCGTAAGTGCGGGCCGCAACAGCCTGGGCCTCGTTCACTCCCGGCGCTTCCCAGTCGTCCGGTATCTCCGCAATCCCTCTGATGTATTCCTCGAGCCCCAGCGCCAGGACCACATGGAATCCCACGTCCACCGGGTCGTCGCGTATCTTCAGTTCCCCGTGCCGGTACTCGCACTCCTCGCTGGACCGAACCAGGCAGATCTTGTTCCTTCCCTCACCGTGACGGAGCCGGATGCCGTCCGCGTCCGGCCACGAGATCGCCGCCCGGCAGACACCCGGGGTTCCCTGGAGCTCACCGTCGTGGAAGAAGCCGCACTCGTTGCGATCGATGCGCCGGAACTGCCACCTCTCGCCTTCCTGGGGCTGCTCCGGCTTCGGGCAGGCCCCCGCACCGTCGTTGGAGAGGCAGAGGTCGAGCGGGCCGCCGACGGCTGTGAACTCCAGCAGCGTGACCTCCCTACCCAGATTCACCCAGAGCGGGTTGTCCAGCGTCTGGAGCAGATCGTTGGGGAGGGACAGATCGCCGAGGGACGCCGGTTCCGAACCCGGGAAGTAGTAGGCGGCGATGTCCTCACCCGGCTTGCTCGGATCGGCGAGCGCCTGCCCGTAGGCGCCCCACTGGCCCATGCCCACCCGGTGGCCCCTTCCCGCGCCCTCGAAATCGAACCCGGGCGTGTGGTGAGCACCGGCGGCAACCGCCGGAATAAGCCCCAGCAGGACCGCCACGAGCACCAATCTTCGGAACACGCGAAAAGTTTAGGGACGATCCGTCAGAAATCTGAGCACCCGCGCAGAGGGACCGTAAAGGTGGGAACCAGAGGCCGGGTTGGTGTCGTCCAACCTTCATGCACAATACACTCACCACAATCCGACCTCTGATAGCAGTATTGGCGACCGTCGCCGTCCTGGCGGGCGCCTGCAGCACCAGTAAGGGCGGTGGATGGATCGACGGAGAGCCCGACTGGTACCACGACGAAGTGTCCGATGCCGCCGTCGCGGAGGAGGCGATGGTGGAAGCGGAGATGGCGGAAGATGCCGCCGACATAGCCGTTGAGGAGACCGCGGCTGCCGAAGCCCCCTCGCCCACCGCGGCCCCCGCGACCACGATCGGATCGGGGGATGAGCCTGCGCCGGAGGCCGACATCGCCCCCGAGTCCGAGCAACCGCAGACACGGCTCACCGGCGGGTCGATCGACGACAACGAACGATTCGAGGATTACCTCGCCTACCGCGCCGAGTTCTTCGGCCTCGGCGTACCGGTGCGCGACCTCGACCCCGCGGGACGCATTGTGGTGACCGTGACCGGCGAGAATGGCCTTCCCGCAGCCGGCGCCGAAGTCGTGGTGACAGGCGATGGGGTAGAAGTGATCCTGCGAACCACCGCCGACGGCACGGTTCGTTTCCATCCCGATGCCTACGGGGACGGCGCCGGGCCGTTCACCGTGTCCGCCGGCGGAGTCAGCACGACGGCCGGACGAGGCGAGATCGTCACCCTCGAGACCTCCCTGCCCACCGCCTCCGGCGAGACCGTCGCTCTCGACGTCCTGTTCCTGCTGGACGCCACCGGATCGATGGCCGACGAGATCCACCAGCTCAAGATCACCATCGACGAGGTGGCCCAACGCATCCACCAACTCCCCGGCGACGTGGACGTGCGCCTAGGCATGACCCTGTACCGCGACGAGTTCGACTCCTTCCTCACCTCCACCTTCGACCTCACCCCCGAAATCGAGGCATTCTCCGAGGCCCTCTCCGTAGTCGTGGCCGACGGCGGCGACGACTACCCCGAAGCTCTGGACGAGGCCCTCGCCGAGGCTCTGTCCCGACCGTCGTGGCGCTCCGCCTCCGAGACTGTCCAGCTGATCTTCCTGGTGGCCGACGCGCCCCCTCAGGTGCTCCGGCAGGTCCCGGTGCCCTACACCGACTCGATGCGGGAAGCAGCCCGGCGAGGCATCAAGGTCTTCCCGGTGTCGTCATCCGGCACCGACGACCAGGCCGAGTTCGTGTTCCGCCAACTCGCCCAGTTCACCGGCGCCCGCTACGTGTTCCTCACCTACGGCGCCGAAGGCCGCGCCACCGGCCCAGCCAGCGACATCGACGAACTCGACTACGAGGAACTCTCCCTCGACGACCTCATAGTGCGCCTCGTCGCCGAAGAACTAGCCGCCCTGACCGCGGCCCCCGACGACGAGTCCGGCTCCGAGGCGCCCACGACAACCCAAGACGACCAGCAAGGCAACTGACTTCCGTCGGTGACATGAGTCGTTTGCGCGGCGGCGGCGTCCGAGGCCACCTCAGCGCAGCGTTGCCGGACGGAAGTTGTCAGTAGGGCCGCCGGGCCACGTCGGGTCAAGGCACGTCAACGAGGACCGGTCACCGGCTGCGCTCTCCAACTGGCAGCGGCAACTGGTGGAGCGCCGGGACAGGCTGGATGCAGGCGAGAAGAGTGACCCCGGTTGCCTCGGTGGGCGCGGATGTTTCCCGAGCCCGTCGGCTCGCCTGCCGGTGCGAGGCTGTGTCAACGGGCGTATCAGGGTATCTCCCGGAGCCCGCGCGTCGTGAGGGCGAAGCTGCACGGCCCTCTTCGTGAATCCAACTCGGCCATGTCGTCCCAGAACTTGATGATGAGCCGATAGATGTCGTCCTGAGTCATGTTCGAGGTCCCCGTAAGGAAGACAGCTCGGACTCCCGCGTCCCGTAGCTAGGCCCGCTCGATTAGCCGAGTTCTGATCTTCTTGTCGCGGGTGATGAACAGCAGGTTTCATCGGTCGGCCCCGATTTCCTCGAACATCTCGGTGTCCTTCGATCCCAGCGGCAACTCTGGAATGTCTTCGTGCCCGGGATAGAGAACGGTGCCTACTCGGGGTAGCTCCGCCAACTTCCTCCCCACCGGGAGAATGTTCTCGTCGGCGAATACACCCCTGAGCTTAGGCAACGTTGGAGCATCGCACCGCGTCGTCCACTGCCTGGGGCGTGATATCCCACATCGCAGCGACAGCATCTCGGAGTTCTCCGGCCGCAATGGATTCGGCCACTGTGGCAACCCGCAGACGGCGTCCGGTGATCGTCGGCTCACCCGACGCGTACTCCGGATCGATCACAACGTTGTCCGCGATGCGGAACCGGCGCACCATGGCATGGTCGTAGTGCGCGGCCTGCTGGAAGCGTTGAACTTCGAGGGAAGGCAGGACGGTCTGCCCGCTACGAACCACGAACCGAAGCGATGGCTGTAGATTCGTTTCCCGCTGAACCCGCAGGACCAATTCACGGCCAGCAGCGTTCAAGAACGGCTGCGCGGCGGCCAATGGGTAGTCAGTGCCGAACTCTTCGCGGAGCGCCATGATCGCCGGGCGCATCCGGAAGACAGATACTCCATGCCGTCGGTACTCTGAAATGAGACGCGCCTCTACGAACTCTCCCCATGTGACGGTTTCCGAACCGGTAGCCGTAACCCTCACCAAGGGTTCGTAGCGCCGACCCCGCCGCTCGTATCCATCGATCCAGCGACTCGCTGTACCACGGGAGAGGCCCAGCAGACGATCAACTTGGCCTACGCCATACACATCGCGGTCCAACAGGGCAACCACATCACCCACTAGCGCCTCCTCAGCAGGCCGCCCGAATGTCAGGCCAAAATAGCACCACAGCGACCCACGACCCGCCTCCCCGACGGCGCACAAGCCCAGACCATAGGCATTGACCGCGGTTTCTGGATTCTCGATCGGCAATGCCGAGCTAGCCGGATCCGGGAACCGGCTGCCGGTCGGGTAGTGGTCACAAGATCATGACTACAATTACGGGCATGACGAGCCCGAGCATCAACCCGGCAGAGCGCTCGGTGCCCGCCGGAGAATTCAAGACGAATTGCCTGCGTCTGATGGACGAGGTGCAGGAGACCGGAACGGTGATCGTCGTTACGAAGCACCGCCGTCCGGTCGTGCGGGTGAGTCCATTCCGCGAGGAGCCGCCCAGGCTGGTCGGGTCGTGTAAGGGTCAGTTGCGGATCATCGGAGACATCGACAGCGAACCGGCCACTTCTGCCGACGACTGGGACATGCTCGCCCACCCCCGGTAGCTAACCAAGATCACGGTGTACGAGCGGGAACCCCGCCGGTGAGCCTTCTCTTGGACACCAACGTGCTGTTGCGGCTCGTAGTCGACAGCAGCGACATCAGCGAGACCTTCAAGGAGGAGGTCGAGTCCGGCCTCGCCGTCGGCGGTATTGCGGTTTCCACGATCACGTTCGTGGAGACCACCCGCCTGCACCATCACGGGCGTATCGATCTGGGGTGCCACCCGGCCGTCTGGCGCCGCGAGCGGCTGCGATCAGGTCTGCGGGAGATCCCCGTCAGCGGCGATGTCGCTGCCGAGTCGGCGTTGCTCATGAACACCGGTTTCCATCGCGACCCTGCTGACCAGCTGATCGTCGCCACGGCCATGTTGGCAGGGATGAGGCTTGCCACAACCGACCAAAAGATCATCGGCTGGGCACGACGTAGCCGGCTGCTCCCGCTGGTGGACCCGACCGCCACCGCCCTGAGTTAGACCGTCTCGGACGGTGCTGAACAATGACGATTGCTCGGGCCTGCCGCCCGCCAGCCCAGGCATTTTGCCGGCGGTTGGAAGGCCGCTGGTGGATTGCTCAGCACCCTCCTAGTGTCCCGAGTCTTTAGTTCGGTGGTGTTTGGAATACGTGCGGTCATGCGACGGGTTGGTTGTGTCACAGGCCTGTTGCATGCTTGTAGGTAACCGCAAAGCGCCAACGGTCCGCTTTCGGTANCG
>JGIcombinedJ30088_10006011_pt1 | contig 10288 bp, 10 predicted proteins | sample PinacodermPK_FD_30088 | JGI IMG/M metagenome (IMG submission 30088) | reverse complement strand
CCCGCCCAGGCGGTCACGCCCCAGGCGTGGCACCAGCCGTTGCAGTGGAAGAGCGGCAGGGTCCACAGGTTGACGGTGCTCCCGGAGAAACCCAGCGCCATGCCGTTGGCGACGGCGTTCAGATAGGCGCCGCGGTGGTGGTAGACCACACCCTTGGGATTGCCCGTGGTACCGGAGGTGTAGTTGAGGGAGATGGCATTCCACTCGTCTGCGGGAAGCAGCGGTTCATCATCGGCACGGCCCTGGGCCACGAAATCCTCGTAAGCGACATCGCCGAAGGAAGGGTCATTGTCGGTATCGGGATCGTCGATGGCGATGACGTGGACCTTGCCGGAGTGGCGGGCGAGAGCCTGACCGATCACGTCCCGGAACTCGCGGTCGGCGATAAGGACCCGGGTCCCGGCATGACCCAGCATGAAGGCGATGGATGGTGCATCGAGGCGGAAGTTGAGGGCGTTGAGGACGGCGCCCGCCATGGGCACCGCAAAATGGGCCTCGAGAATTGCAGGACCGTTCTGCGCCATGACGGCAACGCTCTCGCCCGGTTCGACGCCGTGCCGGCGAAGCGCGCTCGCCAGCCGCCGGCACCGTTCGTGCATGGTGGCGTAGGTGACGCGCCGCGACCCGTAAATCCATGCGGTCCGCAAGGGGTGTGCCGTTGCGGAACGCAGCAGAAAGTCGACCGGGGTCAGCGGTTCGTGATTGGCCGGATTGGCATCGAGATCCGTTTCAAACCGGCCCGTGCGGAGAGCGCGATCGACCAAGAAGCACCTGTTGTCAGTGTCCGTGTCTTCTTTGCCGCTTGTTCCGGTTCTGTCAATGCCTGATCAGCCACGGTTCCATCGGCGGCGGATTTATGCAGTATCGAGAGTGAGGGAGAGCGGACTCCGCACCCGCGATGGAAGGGATCCTCATGAGCGCCGGTGTTCGAGGTATTCTCTTCATGGTGGCGGGCTGTGCCCTCATCGTCTTCAACGATGTCATCGTCAAGCTGCTGACCGAACAGTATCCGGTGGGTCAGGCGATGTTCGTGCGCTCGCTGTTCGTCATTCCGCCGGTGCTGCTCTTCGCCCTCCACGAGGGAAGGCTCAGCAATCTCAGGGTGCACAACGTCAAGGGCCAGATTCTGCGTTCGGTAATCGTGGTGACGGGGATGTTCCTGTTTCTGACAGCCATCACCTTGATGCCGATCGCCGACGCCCTTGCCATCACGTTCGCCGCCCCTCTGATGGCTACGGCTCTGGCCGTTCCCGTTCTCGGTGAACGGGTCGGGTGGCGCCGCTGGTCGGCGGTCGTCGTCGGCCTTGCCGGTGTCATCCTTGTTCTGAGGCCCACGGGAGAGGGTATCGCCGCCGTGGCGTTGCTGCCCCTTGGCAGTGCGGTCACTCTCGCCTTGCGCGATATCCTGACACGCCGGCTCAGTGTCTCGGACTCATCGTCCTCGATCCTCATGTTCACGACCCTGGCGGTCATGGGGGCCTCCCTCGCCTCGTCCCTGGCGGATCCGCTGCTCGGCTGGAAGGCGGCCGCATGGCAGCCCATGACGGTGGGGCATGTCGCCATGCTCGCCGTCGCCGGAGTTCTGCTGGCCGGTGCCCAGTACGCGATGATCGAGGCCGTGCGCCTCGCCGAAATCGGTCTTGTCGCACCGTTCAAGTACACGAGCATGGTATGGGCCGTGCTCACCGGATACCTGGTCTTCAACACGGTGCCGGACATCTGGATCATTTCCGGATCAACGCTGGTCGTGACCAGCGGTCTCTACATGCTGCATAGGGAAGCGACCCTGAAGAAGGACCGGCGGACAGTGCCGCAAAGACCTGAAACCACCGTGCCCCAGCGGGCGGCCGCCAGGAGCAGGAGACCGGCTGATCGGACGGTGTGACCCAAGAGATCAGCTCTCACGCCGCTGCAACCGTCGACTGGCACCCTGCCTTCCCTCTCGCGAATGCCCCGCGTTATCCAGGTTCGATAGTCATCAAGGACCCGTGTGATCACGGTGGCCTCCACTATCCGCGCCTCGTGGCCATCGAGTTCCGCGAGCGCCTGCTGGAAGGACGACAGCATCACCGCGTGGCGGCGGAGGTCGGCCTGCAGGGTACGGAGATCCGTGGCCAGGGCATCGCCATCGGGTTTCAGGAATGGGTGCGGCGTGTAGCTGGCGCTGCAGGCATCGATCGTGAAGCGGTCGGGAGCATCGTTCCTGTTCTTCATTCAGCGCAGGAGGACCCGTTCCGCTGTCAAGGGCCCGGTCCGTCACGAAGGCGCGATCGAAACGTGCAGCAACGGCCTCGACAAGGTGACCCTCTTCGCGCAGCCGGTCGATCGCTGAATCGATCTCCGGCAATGTTTACCGGCCCTGCGCCAGGGCAACCGTGCGCCGCTCCTCGAGATGTTCGACCGCCCGGAGGGCCGAGGAGGATTGCCGGTTGGCGACATCCCGGCGATTTCGTCGTGGCGGACAGTCGGGGCCTTCCGGCGAAAGCCGGCCAACGGTGCAATGCGTGATCCTGTCGCCTTCGCCGTTGCGCTAGAAGAAGACGTAGGAGCGAACCACGACGTTCTTGCGGCACCGGGCGTCGCTCGGAGCGGTCGGATCGATGCAGGCCGTGTGGAACGACCAGCGCGAGACGGAGCCGTCGGTGATGGAATCGTAGCACTTGAGCATCGAGACTTCCGTCGGCTCCTGCCGGGGAATCCAGTACCACTCGTGGTCCGGCCGATAGGTGAAGCGGGTGGTTTCGCCCACCCGGTCGTCGTAGACGCGGTAGCTGGTGATGTATGGCTGGTCCGCGAAGGACGGCCATGCACACAGTACGAACGGGTACTGGCCCACGGTTTCCATCGGCTTGGCCAGGTTGATCGACATGAACCGCCGCGACATCTTCGCATCGGCCTCGGCTTGTGTGTAGCGCTGTTCACGCCCGAAGTTTCGCAGGTTTGCCGTCAGCAGCTCGCGGCAGCGCACTCGGCCGCTGTTGTCGTTCAGGTCGTTGTGGACGATGTTGGCGTATCCGGTGTTCACGCCAGGATTCTTGGCATCCTGGTCTTCCCTGCTGTCGCCCCGATAGTCCTTGTCGAAGACGTCATGGTTGTAGACGAGCGCATCGGTCGCGTCCGGAAAGAACTCCAGGAGGAGGTTCTCGATCTCCGGGTAGAACACGCGTTCCACTTCCTCCGAATCATAGAAATTCGTGCATTCGGATTCCAGGTGTGCCAGCGACACGCCGAGCCTGTCCATGCATTCGGGACTGGTGACCGAAAGGCCGGGGTAGTACTCCCCGATGCGTCGCGCGTCGCGCATGATCTGCGGGAAGTAGAGGCCACGCCGTTCACTATCCTCGTCGGCCTTGCGCAGCAGTTTCGCCTCCGCCTCGCGCGCCGGATCGTGCCAGAGCGCGTTGGACGAGACGATGGAGTATGTCGGCTGCTCGTAAACGGTGTAGCGCAAGGGGAGCGCCAGGCCGCCTTCGGGAGCCTCGATGCCGTTGGCCCGTATGTGGTCCAGGCACTCTTCGTACTCCCGGAATCCGGGGCCCCACTTCGTCTCGATGGGCCCGGGCGGAGCGTTTTCTATCCGGTCGATCACTGCCTGGCTGTGCCCTTCGGCAATCTGGTCGAGTGCGGCCTCGATCGCTGCAGTGGTTCCCGCATCCCCGTTCCGGTCGAACGACATGTAGGAAACACCGCCGTTTGCCGCGATGGGCGGCGGCTGGCCCTGGGTCAGCTGGAAGTCCGGCACGTAGGCCGAACACGTGGTTTGCGCTTCCGCCGTCGTGTGGATCCCGCGGGTGTGATGCTTGTTCATTGCATTTCCTCCGGCTGGCAACGAACCTTAGCCCAGAGTGCTGGCTCGCCGAAGGTTTTCCGGATTCGCTTTCATTCGATCGGGGTGTGCAGGAAGCAGCACTTGCGCCCAGCGGGGTAGACGCGAACGCCGAAACCTCTGAGACTGGCGTTGCGGACATCCCGGCTGGCCTTTCGTGGCCGGAGAGCCTCGATGCGCGCTTGAGTGAGTCGCGTCGAGGTCATGGATTCTCCCTTGCCTTGGGTTGCAGCCACAGGAAAAACCGTTGCAGGATCATCCCGCAATCGCAGAAGAAAGAGAAAACTATTGGCGTTAAAGCAGTCATTTAGCACTACAAGTGCGTCGGGACGGTGTGACGGCAAGCGGGCGCTCGTGACCGGTGCCGCCTCAGGCATCGGTGCGGCGACAGCCCGTCTGCTGGCCGGTGAAGGCGCCAGGGTCATGCTGGCGGATCGCGACGAAGCCGGTGCCGCCCGCATCGCCGATGCGATCGGCGAGGTGGCTTCATCGACCTTCCTGGATGTCTGCCGGGCCGACTCCTGGTCCTCCGCCGTTGCCTCCACCATCGCACGCCTGGGGGGCTGGGACGTTCTGGTGAACTGTGCTGGCATCCTGCGCCGGGGTACCATCGAGACGACCACCCTGGCGACATGGCATGAGGTGCTGGACGTCAATCTCCGGGGCACCTGGCTTGGCGCCAGGGAAGCGGTGCGGCACATGCAGGGCACCGGGGGTGTCATCGTCAATCTCTCTTCGGTCTCCGGCATCGTCGGCGATCAGGACCTGTGCGCCTACGACGCCAGCAAGGGGGGTGTCAGGCTGCTGACCAAGGCGATCGCCGACCATGCGACCCGCCATGGCCTCGGCATCCGCTGCAACTCCGTCCATCCCGGTGTCATCGAAACGCCCATGGTGGCGAACTACATCGCCGAATCCGATGATCCGGTGGCCGAGCGCGCCCTGTGGGACAGTTACACGCCACCGGGTGTCACGGGACATCCCGACGATGTCGGCCAACTCATCGTCTTCCTGGTCAGTGACGAATCCCGGCTTGTCGACGGAGCGGAGCTCGTCATCGACGGTGGAGGGACGGTGGAATGACACAACGGCTCCATCACAAGACGGCGCTTGTCACCGGAGCCGCCTCCGGGATCGGGCGCCAGAGCGCCATCCGCATGGCCGAGGAGGGGGCACTGGTGTGCATCACCGACATCGATGACGAGGGCCTGGCCGGGACACTCGCCCTGCTGGCCGGGCGCGGGTTCAGTCTCCACCACGATGTCACCGACGAGGACTCCTGGCGCGCCACCCTTGCCGTTGCGCTGGAGCGATTCGGCAAGCTGCAGATTCTGGTCAACTGTGCCGGCATAGGTGTCCGGAACGACAACATCGCGGCACTCGAGGAGGAGGGCTGGGACCGGCTCATGGCCGTCAATCTCCATGGCACGTTCATGGGATGCCAGCAGGCGATCGCCTGCATGAAACAGGCGGGAGGCGGTTCCCTCATCAACATCTCGTCGGTCCTTGGCCTCAGAGGCTCGGCCGATGCCCTCTCCTACTGTGCCAGCAAGGGCGCGGTGCGTCTTCTGACGAAGTCGATCGCCGTCCATTGCGGTCGCCAGGGGTACAATATCCGTTGCAATGCCATCTGCCCGGGCTACATCGCCACACCCCTTGGCCTCTCGGTGAGGGAGTCCCTGGGTGATGAGGAGTTCCAGCGACTCATCGACAAGCACGTGGTCGGCCGCATGGGCGTTGCGGACGATGTCGCCGGCATGGTGGTCTATCTCGCCAGCGACGAATCGTCATTCGTGACGGGAACGGAGATGGTTGTGGACGGTGGCTATACGGCAGGATGATGACGAAGGCCCAGCAGGCGGCAGCTGATGCCTGGGTGACGGTCGAGCCCGAGGTGTGGTCCATGTACCGCCGCATCTGGGGCGAACCGGAACTCGGCATGATGGAGTACAACGCCGAAGCATGGCTCTCGGCCTGGCTCGCCGATCACGGTTTTGATGTCGAGCGTGGCGTGTGCGGCATGCCCACGGCCTTCCGTGCGGTATGGTCGTCCGGTGACGGGCCTCGACTGGGCTTCCTGGCGGAATACGACGCGCTTCCCGGGCAGGGGAACCGTCTCGAACCCCTCAGGGCACCGGACGGCAAGCGGGCAGGCCATGCCTGCGGTCACAACCTGATCGCCGGCACCGGCGCCGGCAGCGCCATCGCCGCGCGCCATGCAATGGAAGAGTGCGGACTCGAAGGAACCATCGTCTGCCTTGGCACCCCGGCCGAGGAAATCCTCTGGGGCAAGATCGCGATGCTTCGCCGTGGCGCCTTCGAGGGCGTCGACATGCTGTTTGCCAACCATGCCGACTATCAGAACGGCGCCGTTTCCAGACCCTGCCTTTCCTGTGTGTCGTTCGAACTCCTGTTCGAGGGCCAGGCCTCCCATGGCGGGGCGCGGCGTTCGGGAAATGCCCTCGACGGTGCGGAACTCTTCGTGCAGTCGATGGAACGCCTGCGCGCCCACCAGTTCGGCGATGTCGTGATCGGCCATGTGCTGCGCTTTGCCGGATACATGCCGTCGATCACGCCCGATGAGGCACGCCTGTGGATCACCGTGCGGCACCAGTCCTTCGAGAGGGCCCAGGATGTCGCCCGTCAACTCGTTCCCCTGGCCGATGACTGCGCCCGCCATACGCACACCCGGGTTGTGGACATGCTGATTTCGGCGTCCAGGGGCTATCTGGCGAACCATACGCTGGGCGAGGTCCTGTTCCGCCACATGCAGGAGATCGGACCGCCGGCGTGGGACGACGGGGACACGGCCTACATGCAGTCCCTCGCCGCGGCCTGCAGTCCGGAAGCGGACTTCGGCTGGGACCGTGACATCGCCTTGCACACGGAGGGCTGCGACCCCTATGGCCAGGACGACGGCGAAGCGAGCTGGTCCATTCCCCTGGCGCGGGCCAACTGGTCATGTCCCCGGGGTGTCCTGCTTCACAATTGGGCGATGACCTCGGCTTCGGGTCACGCCAGCCAGTTCAGGGGCGCGTCCTTTGCCGGGAAGGCGATCGCCATGGCGGCGATCGACCTGCTTGGAGAACCCGGGCAGATCGACGCCGCGAAGCGGGAGAGGGCCCTCAGGGCCGAAGGATACGTCATCACCGAACCGCGCTGCGGCGGGTTCGAGGTGATGACGACGCGCCCCGAAACCTTCTGGGATGGCACCTGGTCGGGGCGTGACCGGGTCGATCCGTGACCGTCATCGTGCCCGATGCCGACAGGCTGCCGGTCATCGTGGTGACGGGGTTCCTGGGAAGTGGCAAGACCACCCTGCTGCGGCATCTGCTGCAGGCGCCGGAGTTCGCCGACACGGCGGTGATCATCAACGAATTCGGCCAGACCGGTCTCGACCACGTGCTCGTCGAGACAAGCGAAGACAGCATCCTCCTGCTCGAGAACGGCTGTCTGTGCTGTGGTCTGAGAAGTGACCTCGTTTCCACTCTTCTTGATCTCCTTCAGCGCCGCGAAAGGGGCGAGGTGCCGGCCTTCCGGCGGGTGGTCATCGAAACCTCGGGCCTGGCCGATCCGGTGCCGCTGCTGCAGACCTTCATCACCGATCCCCTGAGACTCTCCCTCTTTGATCCCGGGGGTGTGGTGACCTGTCTCGATGCCGTGAACGGTTCGCTCTCCATCGACCGCCACCGGAACGCCGGACGCCAGCTGGCGCTCGCCGACACCATCGTCATCACCAAGGGTGATCTGGCATCCTCCAGCGATGTCATGGACCAGGCGAGACGCCGCAACGGGCGTGCCCGGATTGTCGAGGCGCCGATGGGGAGGGCGGATCCCCGGGACGTGCTGCGCCGGCCGCTTGCCATGGACTTCGATGACATGCCGTGTGGGAACGGCCACGGATCCATCGTCTCGGTCACGTTGGAGGACATCCGTCCGCTGACATGGCTCGAGGTGGAAGGCGCCGTCGGCTCTCTCGTGGCACGCCATGGCGAGCGCCTGTTGCGGCTCAAGGGTCTGCTCGATGTCGATGGCGCGGCGGGTCCGGTGGCGATTGACGGTGTGCAGCACCTCTTTCACAGGCCGCGGGTGCTGGAGACATGGCCCGGAGGTGTGGCGGCGCCGGTTCTCGTCGCCATCGCCGAAGGGACAACGCGCCAGGAACTGGGACAACGCGCCAGGAACTCGAGAACTGGCTCAGGACGGCTTGTAGCTCACCGGCTTGAAGCGGAGCCAGAAACGGGTCAGCGGTCCCGGTTCCCGGCCTTCGTGGTCGAGACGGTCCTTGCGTTCGATGGCGGCACGTACCGCGTGGCCGCCGATCCAGCGGAAGGGTTCCCGGGGAAAGGCCCGTTCCGGCTGCCCCACCAGGGGCGAACGGCTCCATGCGTCGTCCCTCTCCTGGACCAGCGAGGCGAGGATGTGGCTTCCGACCCGCGACGGCACGATACCGGCGCCGGAGTACCCGCAACCGAAGACGATGTCCGGCGATGATCCGAGGTGTCCGAACAGGGGAAGCCCGTCACGGGACCTGTCGATGGGACCGCACCAGGTCCCCTCGATGGCGACGTCGGCGAGTGCCGGGTGATAGGCTGCCATGATGGCGCGCAGTTCCCGGGTGCTGCGGCGCGTGCGTTTGAGCGAGGCATCGATCCGGTCTCCGAAGGGAAGGGCGCCGCCCGACTTGGTGACGACAATGCGTCCGTCCGCCGTCGGCCGGCAGGATTCGATGAAGGTGCGCGAATCGGTGAATCCCGGCGCACCGGCAACACCGAGGGAGTCGAGGAGACCTGGAACGGGCACGGTCATCGCCGCATCGGTGACCATCACCATGAGGGCCGGCCTGATCTCCGGCAAGGAGAGGGACCACCCGTAAAGAGCCAGCACGATCTTGCGTGCGGTGACAGTGCCACGGGCGGTGATGACGCCGGGCGGGGTCGAGCGCCGAAGGCGTGTCATCGCCGTCTTCTCGAGGACACGGACCTCCAGGGAGAGGGCTTCGCGCCTCAGGGCCCGTACCAGATGGCCGGGATGGAGGGTGGCACTCGCGGTGTCGACAACACCGGCAACAAGCGCGTTGCTGCCCGTCAGCGACCGGATTTCGTCGGCCCCGAGACGGCGGAAGCTGTGGATCTGCCGGGATTCCATCAGGTCCAGCATGTCGTCCCAGTGACCCGACTGTTTCTGGCAGGTCGCCGCCCAGACCGTCGGCGCGCTGCTCATGGAGATGTCATTGCCACCCTTGCCGGCGAGGGCGCGGATGTCGTCGATTGCATCGATGGAAGCCCGGCCAATATGGAGGGCAGCGTCGGTCCCTCCGGCACGTTCCAGTGCCGGAACCTGAAGCCACATGGGCAAGGCGAAGCCGGCATTGGCGCCGCTTCCTCCGGCACCGCACACATCGCGTTCAATGACGGCGACATCGAGCGAGGGATCACGCCGCTTAAGTTCGATGGCCGTCCAAAGGCCCGTGTAACCGCCGCCGACGATGGCGACATCGACCGCAAGGTCGCCCTCGAGCGACGTGATACCGGCAGCGGCATCCGCCGCCATCGCCTGCGTCAGCCAGACACTTCTCATGTCACCGCCGGTTCCACGGCAAGGGGTGCGACCGTCGATGTCGTGCGCGGAGGCGGGTGGTCTTCCAGGCGCTGGCGGATGATGGCGAGTTCCTTCCTGTCGCCGAAGCCCCGGGCGATGATGAGGCGCTCGGCAGCCGCAAGCCAGCGTTCATAGTAGTCGTGGCCATCCGCCGAGCCGTGACTTGCGATCTCGTCGATCAGCAGTTCCTGGAAGGCGCGCCAGTCATAGTGACCGGCGCCGTGCATGGCATTGACCATGGCGAAGATGCGCGCCTGCCACGGCTCATCGAACGTGCGTTCTTCTCCCGGACGAACCGGTGCATTGTGATCACCTGCCACCAGACATGCTCCGCGGACCAGACCGCCAGCCTAACGCAAATTCGCCGTGCAATCCGTTGTCCTCCTCATGCGGACAAGGGAGACAGCCGGCCCCTGAATCCGGCTCGGTCCGGCGGACATTGTCCCGAGGGTCCGGTCGGCCTACCCTCAACACCCCGAAGGCGGTATGGCGCACAACCATGAACGACAGTCTTTCAATCCCTTCACCCGATGGTCCGATACCGGCCTTCCTTGCCCTGCCGGAAGGGGATGAGCCGGCGCCGGCCGTGATCATGCTCATGGATGCTCCGGGAATTCGCGAGGAACTTCATCGATTCGCCAGACGTGTCGCATCCGCCGGCTTTGTCTGCATTCTTCCCGACATGTACTACAGGCTTGGCACCCTGCGCTTCGATCTTTCCCGCCGGGATGACAGGATGACGGCAGCCTTCGGTGCGGCCATGGCGAGTCTCGATCACGAGAGAGTGGCGGCGGACTGCCGCGCCATTCTCGATTATCTCGACGCCGACGACCGCGTGGCGGCGGGGCCGCGGGGACTGGT